>ERZ1673743.1757-NODE-1757-length-21745-cov-5.119272_pt1 | contig 21745 bp, 17 predicted proteins | sample MGYA00580197_ERZ1673743 | MGnify/ENA primary metagenome ERZ1673743 (study PRJEB41218, sample SAMN15661795) | gut metagenome | host: Homo sapiens | place: Canada: London | collected 2015-08-20/2019-03-30 | study: EMG produced TPA metagenomics assembly of... | reverse complement strand
TAGGGGGCCAGGTCGATCTTCTCGTTGATCCAGTATTTCTTTTCTGAATCATTACGGGGTTCGGAGATGGTGGAGAGTGTTGTCCAGGCACCGTCGACATAGATGTCGAAGTTATTGTAGCTGATGCCGTTGTTGGGCACAACGTTGTTTTTCTGCACCATGCCGGTGGGATCTACAATGAGGTCGGCAGGGTGCTCGTCGCCCCAGATGAACGAGATGTACATGTTCTTGTCGGCGGGGAGCTGGAACTCCTGGGTCATGACGGCGTTGGAATCGCCGCCGTCGAGCCACTGCGAGGTGAGCACGCCGTATGATTTTCCGTCAAGCTCATATTTGTGGATCGAGTTCACATACCATGCGCGGTCATAGGTCTGGCTGCGGGTCAGGGCCCATCCGGTGGGAATCTCCTCGGAGAGGAAGTTCTGCTCGTAGGGGTAATCGGTAACCGAGGCGTCGGGCTGGGTGGTGAAGTTCCATCGCGGAGCCGATGTGGCGTCGCCCTTGTCGTTGTAGCCCACTATCTTCCAGAAGTATTTTGTCTCGTAGTCGCACACAGGCACGGTGTAGGTGAGAGCATTGCCTACGTCTACGCCGTTCACAAGGTCATTGACCTCGGTGTTGGTGCCCACATATACCTTGTATCCTTTTGCAAACTGTGCGGGGCCCCATGTCAGCACCACATCCTTGGGATATACGCCGGTGGCGCCGTTGGCGGGCGAGAGCACGGTGGCACGTGTGGGCACGCCGTCGGCACCTACCACGTTGGGCAGCAGCACGCGGTCAAGCGTGAAGGCCGAGTGCTCGGCTGCGCCGTAGTCGTCGGTTTCTACGGCCGGATACATCCAGCGCACGTAGCACTGGTCGTCGCCGTAGCCGAGGTCGACCTCGGCGGTAAGGATCTTGTTGAGGCCGTTCTGCCAGTCAGAGGTCCATTTGGTGACCCAGCTGTCACCGCCGTCGTAAGACACCTGTACGTTGATGTCGTACTCGGGGCCGGTCTCGCCGTCGTATGAGTTATAGTAGGAGAATATCAGCTTGCCCCCTTCGGTGAGGTCTATGCGCGGCGAGCGCAGGGAGGTCACGTTGTAGTCGCCCGAACCCAGAGCGCTGTGCTCGCCCTCGATAGGACGTGAGCTCCACGTCCAGCCATTATTGGTCCAGCCGGCAGGGGGGAAGTAGTCGTTGAATGTCTCGAGGGTATAGCCGTCGGGAATGAGCTGTTTCGACGCGCTGAGAGCCACGGTGACATCGCCGCCGTTGGTGTGGATCACGGCGTTGCCTGAGGCGGCAGAGGTCATGGATGCCTCGTAGCAGAGCTGGAAGTCGACCGAGGTGTATCTTTCGAGGTTGACCGATGCCGGGTCAATGCTGGCCGATACGCCTGCGGGGAAATCGATTCCGGTAATCTTGAGTACATCCTTGCCGGTGTTGGTGAGGGTAAGCATGTCTGAGTACACGCGCTCGCCCACATAGACGCTGCCGAAGTTGTAGCGGTTCATATTGAGGGTCGGCACCGGGCCGGTCGCAGGCGTGAATTTCTTGACGCTCACATTGTCGATGTCGAGGCTGTTGGCGGTCTCGTGAAGCATCTTGTAGACGAAAGCCACCTTCACCTTCGAACCCTGGAAGTCGCTCAGGTCGATCCTGGCGGTGTGGGGATCCCAGGTGGTGATGGGAAAGTCTGTGATGCCGGCGTCGCGCATCATCTTCTGGTTCTGGATGCTGAACACGGTCTCGGCACCGGCGAGATTGTCGTTTTCGACCACGCGCACCTGCAGGTCATAGCGTGTATTGTCGTAGGAGTTGATGGGACTTACCACGAAGGTGAACTGCAGCTGGTATGTGTCGTTGAGGTTGAGCTCGGGAGTGAGCAGAATCTCCTCGCGCGGGCCCTGGCCCTCGGTGTCTGACGTGAACATCGACCCCGTGACGCTGGCGTAGTTGTTTGTCGAGATGACGTTGCCGTTGCTGTCGGTCTGCTTGTCGTAGTAATTGTACCAGTTGTACTTGGTGACGTTGCCTGTGTAGCTGTTTACAGTCGTCCAACCGGCTCCCTTTGCCACCGGAGTCGGATTCTCGCCGGTGTTGCCGGTCTCGAAATCCTCGTCGAGGATGGTCTGCGCGGGTGCCGACGCGGCGAGCGCCAGTCCTAACAGTGCCAGATAAAATTTCTTCATGTTGTAAAAAAAAATTAGTGTTTGATATGATTGGTGCCACATTGGCGCGGGCGCTTTTGGCCCTTTTGAAAGCCACGGCGGCGCTGGCCGCCGTGGCCCTTGATCTGTGCCGGTCAGGTCAGTGACGCCGGCATGAGGTTATTTGCGGATGTAGACCTTGCGGCCGTTGACGATGTAGACGCCGGTCGAGGGGTTGGTGACGCGCACGCCCTGCAGATTGTAGATGGCGTTGTCGCCGAGCTGGTCGGCCGTCACGGAACCTATGCCTGTATATCCGAAGTCGTCGCGCAGACCGCTGGTGGTGCGGAAGTGGAGACCCTGGAGCTCAACACCGTCGGCTGCCGACAGATAGGCGTGGAACGGGGCCACCTCGGTGGCGGTGGGGTTATTAGCGGGGTCGCCGGTCGGGGTCTGGTCGTCGGTGAGTACCTTGCAGCCGTCGAGCACATACATGCCGGTCTCTACGGGAGTCTGCTCGAATACGCCGGTGAACCTGAGCGTGGCGGTCTCTGTGGTGGCCGGCTCGGCGATGAGTTCGATGCCTTTGGCGAAGAAACGCACGTCGGCTGGTTCGCTGAGGTAGAGGAGATAGGGCACGCCTGCCTCGAGGTCACCTTCGTAAAGGTCGAACATGGCGGTGGGGATGGGGTTGGTGCCCTCGCCGTCGTCGCTCCCCAGGGTGTGGATCAGGGCGTCGGCTCCGAAGAGATTAAGCGCCACGGCGCGTGAAACCGAGAAGGGGAGTGCGACGGTGCTGAGGCCTGCGGGCCATTGCATGTCGACGGAGAGTATCGTGGCCGGGGTGGGCACGAACGCGGGGTTGTCGTTGGTGATGTGCTGGGTGAGCATCAGAGTGAAGTCGGCGGTGCGGCTCTCCTCGAAAGTGAGGGACTCGTCAAGATAGTCGCGGAGGTCGTCTTTCGTAGCGTTCACCGAGTACGGGCGTGTGTGCTGGATGACGTTGACCTCATAGTTGCCTTCGGCATCGGTGAGTGCCTCGTACTGCACGTCGTCAGTGTCATCGCTTACCAGGAGCACCACGGCGCCCTCGGCGGGAGTGCCGTCGGCATAGGTCACGTTGCCCGAGAGTGTCACCGGGTCGACTGCGATGCTGAGATACATTACAGGGAGCTTGTCTGAAGTCCATGCCTGGCTCTCGTATGTGCTGCGGTTGTCGTTGCTGTGGCCCCAGTTGTTGGCAGTGCTGGTTGATGCGAGCAGATGGGTGCGGGTGTACTTGTCGCTGGTACCGCGAGTCACGATGCGGATTGATTTCCCTGCCTCGTAAACGATGGGCTCGGCGAGGTCGGCGACAACCACGTCAACGGGGTCTGACTCGGAACCGGCGGCGGTCCACTGGTGTGCGGGCCAGTCGAGAATCTGGGTCATGCCGGTGACATCGTATTCGCCGGGTTCGGGCTGTGCCTGCTCGGTGTCGTCGGTGAGCTCGAAATACATCGAGTAGTTCTCGGTGATGTCACCGTTCACGCGGCCGCGGAACTTGATCTGGGTGATCTTCTCGCCGCCGTTAAGGCCGAGGTCAGCGGGTGTATAGAGTACCACGCCGGTGCTGTTCTTGTCGTAGAAGTTGAAGAGGCCTTTCATGGTGGTGTCGGGGTTGCCGTTCGAGGCGAATGCCGGGGTGCCGGCAACCAGCTCCGAAGTAACAGTCTCCTCGGTGAATGTGACTTCGACGGGTTCGCTGGCCACGGTGTAGTCACCGGCGGTCACCTGCACGTAGACGGGGAACGTGCCGACCTTGGGCGAGCGGAATGTGAACTCGACGGGAGTCAGCGCTTTTGTGAGCGAGTGCTCGGCAGCGAGCTCGGGGGTGTCTTCGGTCAGGCAGGGGGTGCCGTTTACAAAGGCGGTGATGGTGTATGTGCCGGCCTCCTCGGCACGCAGGCCGATGTTGCGCAGTTTCAGTGAGGCTGTGATGAGCTTGTTCTGCATGGCGGTTGCGGGGATGGCTGTTTCCTCAAGCATCCAGTCATGCGCCACGTCGCAGACGGTCAGGCCGTAGATCTCGTCGAGCTGTGCGCGATTGGAGATTGCGAAACCGAGATACCAATCGCCGGTTTCGGGTACGGTCACTGTAAATGTCTGCCACGAGTCTGTCATCTTCGATGCCTCGTCGTCGGTGTCGCTCGAGAGGGAGCAGAGCATGGTGCGGGTCTCTTCATTCGCGAGGTCATCGCGGGTGGCGGCGGCGAAGACGCTGATCGAGCCTTCAGACCAGCCTGAAGAGTAGATGCGGCCGTTGAATGTAAGAGTCTCGCCGGTCTGGGCATGCAGTCTGGGTGAGATCAGCATGTTGTCAGACGAGCCGTAACATGTGGCATAGCAGTCGGGGTCGGAATACGTGCCGCCGTTTGATGTTGACACGCTTGACTGGTAGAGTGAGCCAAGAGGCCATGCGCCGGTCGATGAGCCGTCGTCGAACGAGGCGTACCATTTTGTGGTGTCGAGCAGGTCGCCCTTTACCTCAAGAGTATAGGTCTGGTTCTCGCCGTTGCCGTCGACCCACACGATGCTGAGGTTGCCGCTGTAAGTGCCGGGGTCGGTGGCCGAGAAGGTGATATCGACCTGCTGGCGCTCTTTGGCGGCGACGGTGGCCTCGGTGACGCTGGCGGTGAACCCGTCAGGCAGGGTGATCGAGCTTACGGTCAGCGGAGCCATGCCGTGGTTGTAGATCTCGAATTCCTGCTTGAGACCGAGCTCGTTGACGCGGCCGAAGTCGATGGCTTTGTTGCGGCTGGTGGGGTCGTATGCTCCGGTAGGGGTGCCTTTGTCAAAGAATGCGAACCAGGGCTCGTAGGTGACCTTCACCTGTTTTACAGGCGATTTTACCACTTCGCCGTCGGTGAACTCGAACTGGAAGTATGCGTTGAACGTGGTGTTTGTCTCGACCTCGGGCGTCCAGGCGTCAGATAGATAGAAACGTTTCACATCCTTGGCGGTAGCCTCCAGATCCACCGTGTTGGCAGTGGCCAGAGCCTGTCCGTCGACATAGAACTTGACGCTGTATTCGTCGGCGGTGAGGCCGGTTACGGGGATGATCTCCACAGCGGGCGAGATTACCTTGCCTGACTGCACCTCATCGGGCACGTCCACGGTCTTGAAGTATATGTCGCGGTCAATCCCCTCGACTTTCTTCAGGCCGACGATGTTGTCGAGCTTGACACGCCACAGGGCGAAGGCCACGTAATAGTCGCCGGCCTCGGGGATGGTCATCGTCTTTGTCTGGAACGAGCTGGTCAGGGTGCTGCATGGGAATTCGGCCACAGGTTCGCCCCAGTTCACTCGGTCGGTGGAGAGGTAGACCTTCAGGCCCTGTTCGGGCGAGTTGTTGGCCTCGTAGGCAAGGTCGAACGACATCACGTCGCCGGCTTCGGCATGGAGCTTGGGCGTGATGAACTTGTTGTTCTCGGTAGCGTAGCCCGAACTCGAGTATGACTGCAGGTAAAGCTCATACTGCCCCGACGAATAGTTGTATTCGTATGCCACGCCCGATTCGGCTACCGAACCTTCGGGCCATTTGGGTTTCGACACGGTGTTGTTGAAATCGGCTACCCATGTGCCAGGTGTGATCACCGAGGCTGAGAAGGGGAGAGTGTAGGTGGTCTCGGTGCCGTTGTTGTCGTAGACAATCACCAGGTCGCCCACGTATGTTCCGGTGGCGGTGGCGGGCTGGGTGATCGTGATTTCGAGTTTGTCTTTTTTAGCCACGGTGAACTCGCCGGCGGGGATGCCCTCGGCGGTGAATCCTTCGGGAACGGTGACACTCTTGACAGTGAGCGGAGCGGCGCCGTCGTTATAAATCTCGTAGGTTTTCGACAGAGGTTCCGAAATTATGCCGAAAGCCTGCTGTGTCGACGTGGAGATGGAGGAGGTGGAGCTTGTGCCGCCGGCGCGGAACACGAACTTAGACTTGTATTCGTTGTAGCGCGAGTCGGCGCGTTTCACCGATGTACCGTTGAGGTTCTCGCGTACGGCCACCTTGAGACTCGAATATGTGTAAGGCCATACCGATGTGACGTCGGTGATGGTGGCCACCACGTCGAACGGTTCGGAGGTCTCGCCAATGGCAAGTGTCTGCGGTACGGGGGTTGTGCCGAGAGCCTGGTTGGTGTTTGTGTTGACAATCGAGACCGAGTAGTTTTTCTGTCCGGGGGTAAGCACTGTCTGCCCGTTGTTTGTCACGGTGACGGTGTAGCGCATCTCGACCGAACCGTCGGGGAGCTGATCCCAGTATTTGGTGCCGGAAGTCTCGGTGGGCACCACAGATTCCAGTGTCATGCCCGGCTCGGCCTCGATGGTGGCGGTGGTGGCCGAGAAATCATCGACTGCCACGCGGTCACCGCGGTATCCGATTCGTGCGGGGTCGTCGAGGTGGATTGTCACGGCTATCCATTCCGATGTGGAGAGGGCAGTGGCGGGATCCGAGCCGTTGTTGACATACTTCACGATCTGGTCGCCCAGTGTGCCGTCGTCATTGATGTTGTAGATGGTCATTGACGAGCTGTATGAGTCGGCGTTCACGTAGATTGTCACGTCGCCTGACACAACAGGTGTCACCAGTACGTCAGTGACCGCGCTCTGGTCGTAATACGACTCTCCGGCTGTCTGTGAGCTGATGTACAGGCAGCCGGTGTTGTTGCCCGCATCGTCGGGGCGTCCGCCCGCACCACGATAGCTGTACGACATGTAATAGGTATCGCCCCACGAGTCGGTGTGTTTGCCGACGATGTGTTTCCAGTTGGGCGCTACCTTGAAGGCATGGTCTGATGTTGTTATCGGAGTGTTGAAATCGACCGTGTAGGGGCTTACTTGTTCGGCCCCGGCGGTCAATGTAGCACCGATAGCTGTCAGCAATGCCATGCAGAGGTGTTTAACCTTTTTCATAAGCAAGGTGATATGATTAGATATTAATGAAAGAATAAAATATTTGCACTCTTTGTGAATATATACAAAATAATTGCATAATATACCTTTTGTATATACATCCATTGCAAATTTACAATATTAGGTTTGATATTGCAAAATTAGATATGTTAAATTCTTCGCAGTGAATAATATTAAGGAATATGCAGTGCATCATCGGTTATAAACCGCGGCGCGGGATGCCGGCCGGATGGGGGCCGGAATCCTGCGCCGCGGTGTGGGAAACAACGGGGAGAGGTTACCTGCGTGTGCAGGGGGAGGTTGCCTGCGTGATCAGAAGGGGAAGTTGATGCCGAGGTTCACTGAGGCGTTCGAGCTCAGGGGTGCGAACTCCTTGGTAACCTTGCCGAGGGTGTGGTCCATGCCCAGGAAGAGGTTGAACCCTTTGGGATGCACGCTCAGCATCCAGCCGAACGAGGTGCCGTAGGTGCCGAAGGCCACGTTGGCGTCGGCCGAGAAACATTTCACGGGGGCGACGTTGGCCGAGAAACGGGCCTCTGTCCAGGTGTAGCGGCCTGCCAGGCGTGTCGAGCTGAGGAAACCGAAGTGGAGCTTGCGGTAGTAGGGTAGCTCATATTCGGCGCCGATGTTGAGCGTGGCCGCCAGGGCGCGGCTGCGGGTGCCGATGTTGCCGTTGTCGGTGAGCTGATAGAGCTTGTCGAGGTTGTCGGTGAAACGGTCCCATTCGTTGTCGAACGAGTTGGGCGCCGAGTCGTCGGCGTTGAATGTATATGCGTCGGTGTTGACGGTTCGTGTGCCGTTTGTCGAGGCGAATTTGGTGTCTTTGAACGAAATCCACCCCAGGTCGAGCAGTGCCAGCGAGAAGTTGAAGTCGCGCCAGCGGTATGTGGCGCCAAGGTCGAAACTGAGGCCGAATCCGTTGGGGCTGATGCTGCCGTCGCCGTCAAGATCGACGCCCGACACATATTCCTGCCCCTCCTTGTTGGTATCGTGCTTGTACTGGAATTTGCCGAAGTTGGCATAGACATCGGCGTTGGTGCGGGCTATCCAGTCGTTCTCGCCGAGGGTGAGGTCGGCCTCGTTGAAGTAGGCGTCGAGGTTTGCCATGCCGACGAGCACTTTCACGGTGGCGCCGATGCGCAGCCCCGGCACGGCCTTGATGTCGCGCGAGTGGTTGAGGGCGATTTCTCCCCAGCCCATGGCGTGGGCGGCGAAATCCTTGATGTCATAGGTCTTGTTGGCCACGCCCTCTTTTGCCAGCGAGAAGAGCGCCTTGGGCACGTTGGCGTTGACGTCGGCACGGGCGTTGACCGACACGGTGTTGTAGCCGCCCAGAGCCTTGAAACCGACCGACATCACGTTGAGCTTGATGTTGGCGCCGATGCTGTTCTTGTCGTGGAGGTTATTCATTACCTCGGCGGCGCTGACGTTGGGGTTGGTGAACAGGGCGGTCTTGCCGTTGACGTATATATCACGCTCGACAGGTGCAGGTTGCCGCGTGCGGCCACGTTGAGGTTGCCCAGGCCGGGGAACGAGACAAATCCCTTGTCGCTGCCGAAGGCGGGGTTGAGGCTGTAGCGGTATGTGTAACCGTCGACGAAATAGCCCGAGTTTGTGGTCTGGGCCTGGAGTGACGCGGCAGCGAGAAAGCCACCGACTGCCATTGTGATTAATTTGCGTTTCATGTGTCTTTCGTGCCGTTAGAGTTCTTTTTCGTAATAACCTGATACTTTCACGCGGATGTTGCGGAGTGTGATGGTCTCCGAGGGTGTGAGCGGTTCGCGGCCGGCGCTGTTGAGGCGTGCCACGAAGGTAACGCCGTCAAAGTGGGCCATGGTGCCGGTCATCTCTATTGTCACGGGTTCGTCGGAGCTGTGGGCGGCGATTGTCGACGACTTCACCTCCACGCCGGGGATGCGGTTGCCGTTGACATCGATGGGCCAGGCGGTGAGCACGCCGTCGAACTGCAGCGAGTTCGACACGTCGATGGTGGCCGAAAGGTGGGTGATGGTTATGGCGTCGACATCGTCATCGTTCCAACCGTCTTCGGTGTCGGTGTAGATGATGGTAGAGCCGTCGTTGAGGGCCAGGGGCGCCATGAAGTCATATTTGCCTTTGGCGCCGGTGATGCTGCGGCCCAGGGCGAAATCGGTCACGGCCTGGCGGGGCACCTGCGGGTCGAGCACGCTGATGGTGATCTGTGTGGGCAGGCCCGGGTCAGGTGTGTTGGCCGGGGGCGCGAGTATGTCGCCCAGAGTGGGGAAACTGATGTATGACAGGTTCTGGCTGAAACCGTCGGGCACGGAGAGGCCGCTGTTTTCGGGCGCCATGACATAGTTGTAGGGGCCTTCTATGCCATATTCGTAACCCACGGTGACGGGGGTGGCGGGGATAAAGTCGAGTTGCGACCAGCCGTCGCGCTGGAATGCGGTGAATTTCAGACCTGCCGAATAGCGGAGGCGGTTGGCGGCAACGGGGTTGTTGAACTGCAGGTAAATCTGCGGGTTGGCGAGCTTGAGCACGGTGCCCTCGCCGTTGAGGAAGTCGGGTATGTCTGACAGGCTGATGGGATCGATGTTGAAACCGTCAAGGTGATACTCGATTACCCCCGTGAAACTGTCGGCCACAAGGTTGCTGAGGGCGTAGTTTGCCGAGAACTCGAGGGTTTCGGGCAGTAGCATCGGCACGCCGTTTACTTTCTTTGGCTCGATGGTGAGCACACCCGAGCGCACGCGGAACTTGCCTGTGAACGACAGTGTGTGCTGGGGCGTGATGGCCACGCCGTTGGCACGGAGGTCGATGCGGGTCACATCGACCCAGGCGTCGGCCTCGGTTCCCTCGACCTCGAAGGTGTCGATGGTCCACAGCCCGGTTGCGGGGTCATATTTGCCGTGCGAGGGGGTGGCTGTCATCCCTTTGGGCAGTTCGATCACCAGGTCGGTGAAGGTCTCGCGGTCGGCTGAGGTGTCCACATCGTGTGTGGTGAGATGGATTGAGAATCTCAGGTTGTCGACCCCCACGGCGTGGGCCTCGATGATTGATTTGTCGATATTGCCTGCGTTGTAGGAGAAATCGTTGCCCATGTCGACAATCTCGTAGGTGTAGCGTTCAGCCGGAGTGGCGGCGCGCTGCTGTTCGGCGGCTACCTGGGCCAGGGTGCGTGTCGTGGGGTCGAGCACAGGGGCTGTCGCCGTGATTTTCTCGATGTAAATGGGGTCTGAGCCGAACGACCCGTTTTCGGTGAAGGCGTAGAACTCCTTGCCGTCGATTGTCACGGCTTTGATTTTGCTGTCATCGTCGATATCGAGGATGTCAGATAGCGTGATTGCATCGATGTTGACGGGAATCGTGAGGTCCTTGACCTCGATGCGGGTTGTGGTGTCGATGTCAGACAGGTCATAGCTGTCATCGACGCAACCTGTGGTTACGACTGCCATCAGGACTGCCGGGAGGCAACTCCAGTGTTTGAGATTCATGAAGGTTAAAGATTTGTTTATATAGGTTTTTAATGTGTGTCGGGTTGATTGTGTGCCGGAGAGATGATGAGACTGATGGCTCCCGCATGCCATCCGGGTTATGCCCTCAAAATTAACAAATATTTACCTTATAGGCAACTTTTTGCGGAAAATTGGCAAAAAACTTAAAAACAAGGGGTGTGATGGTGCGTGCATATCTCGTGGGCGAGTGTGTTCATGGTCAGGCAGATCCGGCGTGTGAGGGTGTCGTCGAGGTCGGCAGGAGAGAGGATGAGCAGACGCCCCTGCTCGCAGAGGGTGAAATCGCCGGCGGCAGGTTTGTAACGCTCGTGCATCGGCGCATTGGTGATGAGGATGGTTCGGCCCCCGAGGGCCTCGCTTTCCGTGCGGACGGCTTTTTCGGCCGGAGAGATGAATGGCGACACCAGTACACCCCCGTTAGCCGCCGTATGGAGCCAGCGGTTACGGTTGGCGGCATGCGTCTCGGGGCTGTCGGCGCGGTGCACCACGACCTGCTCCTTGAAGGGGTTGTCGAGCAACTGGAAATTGCCGTATGCGCTGTAGTTTTGATTGCCGAGTCTCAGCAGGCTCACCCGCCTGAAAAATGTGGGGTTGGCCCTCCGAAGAGCCAGTCTGCGCGGATTATCGCGGATGTACCGGAAAATGACATCGAGTGGCCGGCTGCGGTATAGGATGCAGTCATAGAAGTCATTCTCGAAGATGGTGGTGTCGCTGCCCGTGGCCTCGCGGTATTCCTGATAGATGCCCACCTTCAGTTGCCCGATATAATTGCCGAGATGCCGGTCAGTTGGTGCGGTGACAAACAGAAGCAGATGCACGTGATCGGGCATGATGCAGTATTGCAGCACTTTAAGCACCGGGTGGGTTTTCGGCAGGTTGCGTATGTGTTTTTCTATGATTGCCCCCAGCTGACTGCGCGCTATGCCGGCATGGCTCAAGTCGCCGCACAGCTGCCCGAACGGCCCCACACCCCGCGCCTTCTTGAGCGTGATGTGATAGATGCATCGCGAGCGGTAATCGTGGCCGAAACAGCGTGCCATGGAGGGGAGGGTTTAGTGGTTGAAACAATGGGTGAAAGACGGGGGAGAGGTGAGGGTGGAGGAACCAACGGCAAGCCGTTGTGACTAAAGACAAAAGCGGGTGGCAGCTTTGGTGGCAGAAAGGCGCAAAGCGACGTGGGCGCTTTTGAAAGAAATGTGGTTTCTTTTGTTTTCAGGCTGTTTGGTTGCAGCCTCTTTTGTCTTTAGTGGAGGCGCCTCGGCGCAGGGTTCCCTCGGCACCGGGCCTGAAGTGACACGCCGGGGGCTTGGCGCCGGGTGTTTCACTTCAGGCCCCAGGCGGAGCGGTCGAGGTTGCGGTAAGAGACGGCTTCGGAGATGTGGGTGGCCGTGATGGAGGGGGCGCCCGCGAGGTCGGCGATGGTGCGTGCAACCTTGAGAATGCGGTCGTAGGCGCGGCCCGACATGTCGTAGCGGGTCATCATGCGTTCGAGAATGTGCATGCCGGCCTCGTCGGGACGGGCGTATTCATTGAGCATGCGCGTGGTCATCTGGGCGTTGCAGTATACGCCCGGCACAGCGGCGAACCGTTCGGCCTGAATCTGACGGGCGCGCACCACACGGGCGCGGATGTCGGCCGAGCTCTCGCCGGGGCGAAGGCTCTGCAGTTCGGCGAAGGGCACGGGCAGAATCTCAACCTGTATGTCAATACGGTCGAGCAAGGGGCCTGATATGCGGCCGAGATATCGCTGTACCTGAGCCGTCGAGCAGGTGCATTCTTTGGTGGGGTGGTTGTAGTAGCCGCAGGGGCACGGGTTCATCGAGGCCACAAGCATGAAACTGGCCGGGTAATCGATGGTGTATTTGGCGCGTGCCACGGTTATGTGCCTGTCTTCCAGCGGCTGGCGCAACACTTCCAATACGTTGCGACTGAATTCCGGGAATTCGTCAAGGTATAAAATCCCATGGTGGGCAAGCGAGATTTCGCCCGGCATGGGGTTGGTGCCCCCGCCCACAAGGGCCACTGACGATATTGAATGGTGCGGAGAGCGGAAGGGGCGCTGTGCCATGAGTTTCGAGCCACCCTTGAGTTTCCCGGCCACGGAATGTATTTTTGTAGTTTCAAGCGCCTCGGCCAGCGTGAGCGGCGGAAGTATCGACGGCAGCCGCTTGGCCATCATTGATTTGCCGGCTCCGGGAGGACCGACGAGGATGATGTTGTGGCCGCCGGCGCACGCCACTTCAAGGGCGCGTTTCACCGATTCCTGCCCCTTGACGTCGGCAAAGTCAGAGTCGAATATGCCGCAGGCGTTTCCGAATTCCTCGCGGGTGTTTACCACGGTAGGCTGCGGGTCTGTCTTCCCCTGCAGGAAATCGATGACTTGTCCGAGGCTGTCGAACCCGTATACGTCGAGATTATTGACCACAGCGGCCTCGGTGGCGTTGGCCGAGGGCACGATCATGCGTTTCATCCCCTCCTTGCGGGCCATTATTGACATGGGCAATACCCCTTTGACCGGCATGAGTGTGCCGTCGAGAGTCACCTCGCCCATGATGAGGGTATCGGCAAACGCTGATTCGGGAATCTTTCCTGAAGCACCGAGAATCCCCACTGCGAGAGGCAGGTCGTATGCCGAACCCTCCTTGCGCACGTCGGCCGGAGCCATGTTCACCACCACCTTGCACCGCGGATATTCATAGCCGCATTGTGCCAGAGCCGATGCGACACGTTCGTTGCTCTCCTTTACAGCGGTGTCAGGGAGCCCCACGATGATGGTCTGGAACCCTATGTCAGTGAGGACTTCCATTGTTACCTTTATGGCGTCGATGCCATGAAGGGCGGCGGCGTATGTTTTTACAAGCATGGGGCGAGAGGGTTAGCGGTGATATGATGGTTATGGCAGGGGGAATCAGCGGTTGCCGAGAACGCGGCGCGCCTGTGTGACTGACGGCCCGCGGTAGAGTATGCGCGCCGTTGAATCGGCGATGACGAAATAGGGGTCGGCGCTGACGCGCAGGGTATTGGCCACAGGTGCCGCCGGACCGCCGGGGAGCCAGTAACGGTCTATGTCGGTCTGGCCGGCGTCGGGAAGCGAGCGGTGCCAGGTGGCGGTGTCTTTGTCGGTAGACAGGTCGGCCACTTTGACCGACGGGCGCTCGGCAAGGTTTTCTATCAGGCCCGAGACGGAGTCGGAACGGCGGCTGCCGTCGGTAGTGAACATGAGCAGAGTGCGCGAGTGTTTCCTGACGCTCAGCGTGTCGGCTTTGTTGTCGCGGGCGAATACGCGGATGCCTCCGCGCAGAGGGGAGCGGCGCGCCGTGAGCAGAGAGTCGGGATATTCAGATGTGGCGATGAGCGACATCATCGGCCTTGTGAAACCGTCGGGACGATAATCAGGGTCTATGAGATCGAGAAGTTCGAGGGCCTTCTGCCGGTTGCCGTCGCCGTAATCGTAGAATTCAGCAAGTACGGCCGCGGCGGCCACGCTTTTGCGGTTCTTCTTTACGAATGACTCGACGGCTTGATTGAGGGCGTCGCGGTCGGCCTTGGTGGCGGTCGATGTGCCGGCTCTGTGACGTGCGGTTGACGTCGAGGCCTTGGCGTCGATGCGGTTGAGCAGTGTGGCGTTGTCGCGTATGAAACGTGCCAGCAGTTCGGCATCGTCATTCCCCTTTACCGATACCTCATACGGGTTTGACAGCGAGAAATGTGCCTCAAGGGCGTCGCCACCCTCCACAATAAGGCGCCCGACAAGTGTGCCGATGTTGTTGTAAACCCACACAAGCGCGGGCTCGTCGGTTTTGCCCATCATTGAGAAATGTGAGTCTACAGCCGGGGCATAGGCCTGCTGTACGGCGCCGTCGGCATAATATACCAGCGTGAGATTCTGCGTGCCGAGGCCGTCGACGGTGCCGTCGATGCGGAATGCCGGGCCACCTCCGCAGGCTACAAGCAACAGCGGCGCCAGGAGACCCGCGAGGAGTCTCCCGACGGCCGATGCTATGCCGTTAGGGCGCGCTTTGGCTGAACTCTTTGTCATTGACGGATCAGATGGATAGGCGGCGCAGGGTGTCGAGCAGATCCTGGTTGATGGGTTTGTCTTTCTTGATGGCGCGGGTGAAGGGCACGTAGACAATCTCGTCGTTTTTGACGCCGATCATCACGTTGCGTTGGTCGTCAAGCAAGGCGTCGATGGCCGCGGCTCCCATGCGTGAGGCCAGGATGCGGTCGAACGCGGTGGGCGAGCCGCCTCGCTGAAGGTGGCCGAGAATCGACACGCGCACGTCGTATTCGGGATATTCCTCTTCCACGCGCTTGGCGATGCCCATGGCCCCCCCGGTTACGGGGCTTTCGGCCACGAGCACGATCGATGAGTTCTTGCTCTTGCGGAACCCGTTCTGGATCAGTTCGGCCAGCTGGTCGGTCTGTGTGGAGATCTCGGGGATGATGGCGGCCTCGGCACCTGCGGCGATTGCGCCGTTGAGGGCAAGGAAACCGGCGTCGCGTCCCATTACCTCGACGAAGAACAGGCGCTCGTGGCTGGTGGCGGTGTCGCGGATCTTGTCGACACACTCCATGATCGTGTTCAGCGCGGTGTCGTAACCGATGGTCGAGTCGGTGCCGTAAAGGTCATTGTCGATGGTGCCGGGCAGACCGATTATGGGCAGGTTGAACTCATTGGCAAAAATACGGGCACCCGACAGCGATCCGTCGCCGCCGATCACCACAAGTGCGTCGATGCCGTGCTGGCGCAGGGTGTCATAGGCGAGCTGGCGCCCCTCGGGGGTGCGGAATTCCTGGCAGCGGGCGGTCTTGAGGATGGTGCCGCCGCGCTGTATGATGTTTGATACGTTGGCAGTGGAGAACTCTACGATCTCGTCGGTGATGAGACCGCGGTATCCGCGATAGATACCCTTGACTTTAAAGCCGCTGAAGATGGCCGAGCGGGTGACGGCGCGGATGGCGGCGTTCATGCCGGGGGCGTCGCCTCCGGAGGTCAGAATGCCTATGGTTTTGATTTCTGCCATGGTAGTGGAGTTTTGGATTTTTCGGGAATATGAATGTAAGCGCTGACGCTATTGAAATTTCCAGTAAATGGTGCCGGTGGTGGGTTTCGAGCCCTCTATGCGCGAGAACCGGCACCCGCGCGAGGCCTGCTCGCAACGCTGACGCATCGCGCGGTCGGCGGCTACGGCACCTGTTGAGCCAGATGAGGTATAGCGTGCCGATGTGACGTTCCCTTCGGAATCGACTGTCACGCGGATGGCGATGGTGCCCGGGAGGGTGGACGATACGGAGCCCCAACGCTCGACACTGCGGCCGGGGCCATTGCCCGGGGTGCCGGTGAATGAGCCGCGCCCGGCTTTGCCGTCGGGTTTGCCGGCCTGTCCCGAGCCGTTGGCATTTTTGTCGCGCGAGAAGGCGCGGCGTGCGGCGTCATCGGCTGTCTTGCGCGCCTGTTCCTGCTTTTTTGCTTCCTGGCGTTTCTTTTCGGCCTCAAGTTCGGCTTTGGTGGGGCCTTTCTGTTCCTCTTTCACCTTGGCCGGCGAGTCATGTTTCTGCGTCAGCGGCGGGTTGGGCTTGGCGGCATGCCCGCTGTTGGCGGCGTCGATGCCGGGCTGGGTCGGCTCGTCAAGCGTCTCTGACGAGGCGGCGGGAGTGTCGTCTGCGGTGGGCGTCTCAAGGTTGTCGCCGAGGCGCACCAGTTCACCGGCCTGATACAGCGGTTCGAGTTCCTGCGCCACAATCATGTCCTCGGGCTCGGGGGGCCAGACGGTGACATCCTCGGGCGGATACGTCAGCGTCCCCCTGAACAGTGCCAGGAGGATGAGCAGGTGGAAAAGCACCGTTGCCGCTATGCCGTATATGCGTTGTTTATTTCGCATTATGCCGTTTGTGGTTTGGATGTCAGTGGTTAGAGGAGGGGCTTTCAGCGCCCGGGGGTGTTGTGGCGGGGATGTTCCCGGCGGGTGTTTCGGGAACGGCGCGCATGGCAGGCGAGTCGGCCGCGGGCACCGGTGTGGTGGCCAGAACCATTCTGAGACTGTTGCGCGTGCCGAGGTCAAGGACTTCGACGATGCGGCCGTAGGGCACCTGCGCGTCGGCGTAGAGGGCTATGAAACCGGTGGTGTCGGCCTGCTGGGCGAGTTTCAGGAACGCGGGGAGTTCCTGGAGCGTGACGGGCTGGGGTTTCTCGTCGTTGGCCGAGGCGTAGATCGAGTCGTTGGCGTCGATGTAGACCTTTGTCATGGGCTTGACGGCGCTCTGTTCGGTCGACTGCGGCAGATTTACCTCGAGTCCGGTGGGGAACACGAAAGTTGATGTCACCATGAAGAATATGAGCAACAGGAATATGACGTCGGTCATTGACGCCATAGAGAATGTTGCCATCATTTCGTTATGTCGTTTGAGCACGGTAGGCGGGGGATGGGAGGGTTGTGAATAATGGGAGAGATGGGAGAGATGGGAGGGATGGGAGGAGGGGAGGGGCTGATCTGGGGAAATAAACCGCGGATCAGCGGGCCGGCTCGTTGAGCAGGTCCATGAACTGCATGGTTTTCTGTTCGAGCAGGTTCATTACCGAGTTTATGCGGGCTACCAGATAGTTGTAGGCGAACAGGGCGATGACACCCACCACAAGACCTGCCACGGTGGTGACAAGGGCGGTGTAGATGCCCGAGGCGAATGTGCCGATGTTGGCCGAGTTGCCTGACGATGCTATGGCGTAGAAGGCCTGTACCATGCCGATCACGGTACCGAGGAACCCGAGCATGGGGGCGCCGGCGGCGGTGGTGGCCAGCCAGGGGAGGCCGCGCGAGAGTCCGGCGATCTCGATGTTGCCGGTGTTCTCTATGGCGGCGAGGATGTCGTTCACAGGGCGGCCGATGCGCGAGATGCCCTTGTCGATTAGCCGGGCGTATGGTGTGTCGGTCTTGCGGCAGAGGTTGTGGGCGCTCTCAAGCTCGCCCTCGTGGATGTAGTCGCGGATACGTTTCATGAACGACTGGTCCTCGCGGTTGGCTTTGAACAGCACGACAGTGCGCTCAACGAACACGTATATGCAGATGAGCGAGAGCAGGGCGATGGGTATCATCAGCCATCCGCCGCGCAGGCAGAGGTCCCAGAGCGAGAGTTCGACTTGAGTGTCAACGGTATTGGCGGCCGCGGCGGGGATTCCGTTGAGAGCGGCGTCGGTCAGTATTGAAAGCATTATCTGATGATAATTATATTGGTGACAGATTAGGTGAGTTTATCGGGTGGGTCTGAGACAGGCCTTGTATCGTTTTATGGTTTCGGCGAGTCCGAGATAGAGGGCGTCGCAGATCAGTGCATGGCCTATCGAGACTTCGTCGAGCCATGGCATGCGGTCGGCGAAGAACGCGAGGTTTTCGAGGTTCAGGTCGTGGCCGGCATTTACGCCGAGGCCTGCGGCATGTGCGGCGCGGGCGGCTGCCACGTATGGTTCGACGGCGTGCTCGGGGTCGGCGGCATACATGTCGGCATAGGGTTTGGTGTACAGTTCCACGCGGTCGGCGCCGGCTTTTGCGGCCAGGGCAATCTGGTGCGGATCGGTGCCCACAAACACCGATGCACGGATGCCGGCCTCCTTGAGTGTTTCGATGACCGAGGTCAGGAAGTCGAAGTTGGCCTCGACGTCCCATCCGGCCGACGATGTTATCGCATCGGGTGCGTCGGGCACCAGGGTGACCTGCTGGGGCTTGACGGCAAGCACGAGTCTCATGAACTCGGGAGAAGGATATCCCTCGATGTTGAACTCGTTGCGCACAATGGGGCGCAGGGCTGTGACGTCGGCGCGGCGTATGTGGCGCTCGTCGGGGCGCGGGTGCACGGTTATGCCGTCGGCGCCGAAATCCTGGCAGTCGACGGCGACCTTCAGCAGGTCGGGGTTGTTCTCGCCACGGGCATTGCGCAGTGTGGCGATCTTATTGATGTTTACGCTGAGATTAGGCGTCATTTTCATAGGCTGGACAACAGATTTTCCCGGTCAAAGCCGGAACAATATGTTGTAAAACTGTTTTAACGACAGGAGATGTCAGAAAGTCAGGTCAGTAATATTGATTTTCTGAAAATATGCCGTATCTTTGTATGAACTATCGCCCGCGGGAGATGCGAATGACAACCCCGAGGGTGATTACGGCTACAAAATTAATCTAAAAAAATCAAAAACCGAAAGATATTGGCCACGAAAGAGGGCATATTGGAAAATTTTATGGCCGGCACGCTTGATGTCGCCGGTCGTTATGACGCTCTTGTGCCGGAGTCGGCCGAGGCCTCGGAGATGCTTGTTTCTGTTGATATGGTCGACTACAGCGCGTCGGCCGTGGCAAAGGCTGTCGAGGACTGTGACGTGGCTCTGCTGGGGCTGTCGGTCACGGGCATGACATCCCCTGCGGGGCGCGGCATAGTGTGGCTGCGCGTAGGGGCCCGCAACACGCATGGCGTGGAGCGTTCGCTGGCGCGATACGGCTATGAGACGGTGTTCACAAGGAACGCCGACAATACCGTGGTCTCCGACGCAGACCGTGACCGCATCAACCAGCTGTTGCGCTATCTTGAGGTTTGAGGCTGTCAATCATCAGAAATTACTGACCGATATGAGAATCGCCATAAACGGTAACCGCCGTCAGCAGGGACATTTCGAGGACATAGACCGGCTTGTGTCGGCATTTGTGGGCCGTGGCGACACGGTTATAATGTCTGACAAACTGTTGCGCTATCTGAGCGACAACCTGGGTCCGCGTTTTCCGCTGGGTATAATCGAGGCGCCCCTGGCCCGTGAGATCGATGCGGATCTGGCCATCAGCATCGGGGGCGACGGTGCGTTTCTGAAAACAGCGCGCTGGGTGGGTGACTCGCAGACTCCGGTGGCCGGAATAAATACCGGGCATCTGGGATATCTGTCGGCGTTTTCGTTTGACAGACCTGACGAGATAGAGCGTGTGCTCCTCGGAGGGGCCTACAAGATAAACCGGCGCTCGGTTATGGAGATTCGGTATAATGAGGTGACTCAGAGCGGCCACGGAGTGTCAGAGACGGTGCTTTTCGCGCTCAATGAACTGGCTATAACACGCGCCGATACGGCATCGATGGTGTCGATGGCCGTTGCGGTAGGCGACAACCATCCGCTTACCTATCTTGGCGACGGCCTTATAGTGTCGACGCCGACAGGTTCCACAGCCTATAATCTGTCGGTGGGGGGGCCGATACTTGACCCCGAGCTGCCTGGATGGGTGATTTCGCCGATTGCAGCGCACTCGCTTGCGGTGCGGCCGCTGGTGGTGTCGGATTCGTCGCCAATTACGATACATGTCACGAGCCGCGGGCGCACGTTCAGACTTGCTGTTGACGGCAAAGCGGTTTCGGTCGACGAAGGGACAACGCTGCACGTGAGAAAGGCGCCCTACCGCATTTTTATAGTGGAGGCACCTGAACACAGTTTCACCGACACTCTCTGTTCAAAACTTGGACTTGGTAAATGATGTCACACGCGGGATTTCTTGAACATAATCTTCTGGGGCGCGTAACGGTGAATGTGCGTCGTGATTCGCGCCGCATCTCGGCACGCTGGCGCAAGGGTGCCGTGAGCCTGAATGTGCCTTCCGGCGCGAGAGTGACGGAGGTGCGGCGTGCGCTTGACGAGATGGTGCCACGGCTTATGGCAATGAAACCAGCCGTGCGTTACCGTATCGGACAGCGGCTGGAATTTCCCGATTTTGCCGTGGAGTTGCGTCGAGGGGTAGTGCGCGACAGGATTGTGGGGACGCCCCGGCTGCCGGTCTCATATATAGAGATCGGAGAGGATATCGATATTAATGATGAACATGGCACGCGTGCCGTGAGCGACGTGCTGATGGGGCTTGCGCGCTACTGGGCTCCGAGTCTGTTGATTCCGCATGCGCGAGAAATAGCCCTGGAAATAGGCAAAACGCCGGCCGGATGGACTATATCAACCGGGCGGCGAACGCTGGGGATGTGCAATTCAAAAGGGATAATCTCGCTGAGTTTCGTGATTATGTTACTGCCTGCTGAACTGCGCGATTATGTGATATGCCATGAGCTGGCACACCTCTCGGAAATGAACCATTCGCCCGAGTTCCACCGTATTCTCAACGGTTACCTCGGCGGCCGTGAGGCGGAACTGGTGGCGGCCCTGAAAGCGTATAAGTGGCCGGTTCTCCGCTACTGATTACTTTCTTTCTAAATTGGGGGTCAGTCGGTGAGCAGAGCGGTGGCCAGGGCGGCTATACCCTCCTTGCGGCCGGTGAATCCGAGATGCTCGGTGGTAGTGGCTTTGACCGACACGGCATCGGCGGGTAACTGAAGGTCGGCGGCGATGTTTTCAATCATCCGCGGGATGTAGGGGAGAAGTTTCGGAGCCTGCGCTATGATGGTGACATCGACGTTTGCAGGGCGCAACCCTTTTTCGCCGATGATATTGAGACACTCGCGCAGGAGCATGCGCGAGTCGGCGCCAAGCCACCGGTCGTCTGTGTCGGGAAAATGGTAGCCGATGTCGCGCATCGCCGCGGCGCCGAGCAGGGCGTCACTGAGTGCGTGTAGTGCCACATCGGCATCGCTGTGCCCCAGCAGACCGAGGTCAGACGGGATTTCCACGCCGCAGAGTATGAGCTTGCGCTCCGGGGCGAAACGATGCACGTCAAATCCGTTTCCGACACGTATTTTCATTGCGGTTTTGTATTGGTATTGATGGAGTTATGTCAGCGGCGTCCGCCGAAGAGGTCACGGAGTCCGTCCATGTCAAATGTAAGGGTGAATCGCAGAGTCTGGTCGAGCGGCGACGTCTGGGCGGTAGCAAGCATGTATGATGCGTCGAGCCTTACCACGTTGAGCGAGAAACCAGCACCGAAACCGAAATACTGGCGGTTGCCCTTGTACTGGCTTTCGTGGTAATAGCCGGCACGGAGGAAGAACTGCTGGTTGTAGCTGTACTCGGCGCCGAGGGAGTATGAAATTTCACGCAACTCCTCTTTAAAGCCGCCGGGGGCATCGCTGAACGACTTGAAGATACCGGTGATGGGCGACATGTTCTGCCAGTCTTCATAGGCTTTTTCGTAGGCGCGCTGGTCGATCTGGCCGTTCTCGTCGAGGTAGTCGCTGTCGCGCGGTTTCGATGGCACGAGCAGT
>ERZ1673743.1740-NODE-1740-length-21959-cov-4.482880_pt1 | contig 21959 bp, 18 predicted proteins | sample MGYA00580197_ERZ1673743 | MGnify/ENA primary metagenome ERZ1673743 (study PRJEB41218, sample SAMN15661795) | gut metagenome | host: Homo sapiens | place: Canada: London | collected 2015-08-20/2019-03-30 | study: EMG produced TPA metagenomics assembly of... | reverse complement strand
AAAAATATAAAAACTGTGTAAAAAATTCACAAAAAGAATTGCGTTTTGAAAATAAATTTGTTATAATTGCTGTACATGGTAGTAAAAACAGGAGAAGGGGCGGTTTGCAGTAATGAATATTGGAATCATAGCACACAACAGCAAGAAGAGTCTGATCGAGGATTTCTGTATTGCATACAAGGGAATCCTCATGAAACATGAGGTGTACGCCACCGGAACCACCGGACGGCGGATTGAAGAGGTGACGAACCTTCATGTACACAAATTTCTGCCTGGAAGCGTAGGCGGAGACAAACAGTTTACCGAGATGATTGAACGCGGCGATATGGATATGGTAATTTTCTTTTACAATCCGACGATGATCAATCCGAAAGAGCCGGATGTCTACAAAATTATCCGTACCTGCGACCAGTACAATATCCCGATTGCAACAAATATCGGAACTGCGGAGTCTCTGATTTTGGGACTTGCAAGAGGAGATTTGGACTGGAGAGAGCAGTTGAAAGCCGACTGATCCATCAAACAAAAACAGTAAGGACGAAAATAAGACCAACATGAGAGTAATAGCAGGAAAATGCCGGAGTCTTCCATTAAAGACGGTTCCCGGCAGACAGACCCGGCCGACGACGGAGCGGATCAAAGAAAACTTATTTAATATGCTTCAGCCGTATCTGCCGGATGCGCGTTTTCTCGATCTGTTCGCCGGAAGCGGGGCGATCGGAATCGAGGCGTTGAGCCGCGGTGCCGAGCGCGCGTGGTTTGTAGAGCAGAACAAAGCTGCAGCAGACTGTATCCGGCAGAATTTAAAATTTACGAAGCTGGAACAGCAGGCAGTGCTCCTGCCCATGGAAGCGCATGCAGCTCTGCAGTCGCTTCAGGGACAGGAGCCTTTTGGCTGCATTTTTATGGACCCGCCATACGATAAGGGACTGGAAAAGGACGTGCTGTATGCGTTCCGCGACGCCTCTTTTATCGGTGAGGATACCTTAATTATTGTAGAAGCATCGCTGAATACTGATTTCGACTGGGCGGAGGATGCCGGATACGAAATTCTGAAGAAAAAAATCTATAAGACAAATGTCCATGTATTCCTTACCCCGAAAAGCAAACACGAAGGAGTAAAAGAATCATGAAGACAGCCGTATACCCGGGAACTTTTGACCCTGTAACGTATGGTCATCTGGATGTCATTCTGCGTGCATCCAAGCTTTTTGACCGCGTAATCGTGGGAGTTTTACATAATTCCTCAAAATCTCCGTTGTTTTCTGTGGAAGAACGTGTTAATATACTAAAGAAAGCGACCCAGGACATTCCAAATGTCGAAGTCCGTTCTTTCAGCGGGCTCGCTGTTGATTTTGCGAAGGAATGCCAGGCGCATACGATCGTCCGCGGACTCCGCGCGATCACAGACTTTGAATATGAACTGCAGATGGCACAGACGAACCGCGTTCTGGAACCGGAAGTAGATACCACGTTTCTGATTACCTCGCTGGAGTATGCGTACCTCAGCTCCACGGTAGTAAAAGAAGTAGCTGCTTTTGGCGGCGACATTCACAAATTTGTTCCGGATTTTGTGGAAAAAGAAATCCGCGCAAAGTATGCCGCCCGAAATTCAGAAGGAATGCCGCAGGATAAAAGATAAGGAGAATTAAAATGAGCAGCAGAATTGAACAGATCATCGAAGAAATTGAGGAGTATGTAGAGAGCTGTAAATATCAGCCGCTGTCTACCACCAAAATCGTTGTAAATAAAGAAGAATTAGAAGAGCTTCTCCGTGAGCTCCGTCTGAAAACACCGGACGAGATCAAACGGTACCAGAAGATCATCAGCAACAAAGATGCAATTCTGGCAGATGCACAGAACAAGGCAGATGCCATCATTGCAGAGGCACAGGCAAAGGCAAGAGAGATGGTAGAGCAGAGTGAAGTGATGCAGTCAGCATACGCACAGGCAAATGAGACCGTCAACAATGCAAACCAGCAGGCACAGGAAATCCTGGATGCTGCAACCAACGATGCCAACAGCATCCGTCTCGGTGCCATCGGATATACCGATGATATGCTTGCCAACTTAAGTAATATTATGACGACTGCATTAAACGATGCAGGAGAGAAATACAACAGCTTTGTAGAATCCCTGACAAGCTGCTACAATACCGTTGTTCAGAACAGAAGTGAGCTCTCCCCGCAGGGTGCTCCGGAAGAAGAGCAGCCAGAGGAAGAAGTTGTCGTACCGGAATATGATCCGGCATCAGAAGAGGAAAGCGAAGAGGAATAAACCAAGCGTTCCTGCGAAAGCAGCACAGCAGAGCTTCCCGGCAAGATAAGGCCAGAGGGGCAGACCGCTGTTATGGATCATACAGTTTGTCTGGGCAGCGACAGAGAGACCGCCGAAGGCGGCACAGGTAAGGACAGCAGAGACTTTTCCGGCGTAAGGAAGAGAGGACGCGGCAAGCTGTGCGATTCCCGTCGTGATTTCCAGCACGCCGCAGAGCAGGGGCGATGCGGAACCAAACGGATGCAGATCCATCAGAAGTCCGGACAGAATGGAAAACAGGATGATGTATCCGCCAAGCTGTGTAATGATTTCAAATCCGTTCATGATAGAGGTGTCCAGCAGGTTTCCTTTGGAAGTCTGTTTTGACATCTCTTTTTTTTCCACGGAATGTGTCCGATGGGCGGTGTGCCGGTGCAGGCGGAAGCGGCGGAAAACAAGCCGGAACAGAAAACCAGTTAGAAAATTGGAACCGTAGAGCACGCCGAAGACGAACCCGGGATGGATCTGTCCGGAAAATGCAGTTAAGATAACATAGGAAGACAGAAAAGCAGGACTCGGACTACTGCAGAAGGTTAAAAGATAGCACGCTTCGTTCCGGTCAATTTCTTCTGCCTCATAGAGCTGGGCAGTGATGCGCGCTCCCATGGGAAAACCGCAGAAAAGACCGAGAAAAAGTGCATAAAACCCAGCCGGGGAAAGACCGAAAACCGTTTGAAAAAAAACTTCTGCACGGGCAGAGATCCGCCGCGCGGCTCCTGTTTCCAGAAGAAGAGATGTCAGAATCAGAAACGGCAGAAGTGACGGAAGAATGGTATGAAACCAGAGATTGACACCCTCGCAGGCATAGAAAAAAGTCCGCGCGGGAAAGATAAGAAGACAGAAAAAAAGAAGCAGGGAAGAGAGAAATAAAAGTGATTTTTTCATGACGTTCGAACCTCCTCCCGCTTTCTAAAATAGAGTATGACGAAGCTTTGAAAAAAAGAAGATGGGAGAAGAAAAAATGAGCGTATTAGCAGGATTAAAACCGGAACGGGTATTTTATTATTTTGAAGAGCTCTGCCGCATTCCGCACGGCTCCGGAAACACAAAAGAAGTGAGCGACTATCTGGTTCAGTTTGCAAGGGACCATGAATTATCCTGGTATCAGGATGCGTCCAACAACGTGATCATCCGCCGCCCGGCATCGAAGGGATGTGAATTGGCTCCGACCGTGATTCTGCAGGGCCACTGCGATATGGTCTGCGAGAAGAAGCCGGGCAGCAGCCACGATTTTACGAAGGACGGCCTTGAGCTTCACATCGACGGCGATGAGATTTATGCCAGGGACACGACGCTTGGCGGAGACGACGGAATTGCCGTTGCCTATATGCTGGCTGTGCTGGAATCGGATGATCTGCAGCTTCCGTCCATCGAGGCACTGATTACGACGGATGAAGAGATCGGACTGCTCGGCGCAGCAGCATTAAACGGGAATGAATTAAAGGGAAGAACACTGTTAAATATGGATTCTGAAGAGGAAGGCATTCTCACCGTATCGTGCGCAGGCGGTATGACAGCCATGATGGATCTGCCGGTGCGCAGAAGCGAAGTGATGGGTGAGCAGATGGAAGTGACGATTTCCGGTCTTGCCGGTGGCCATTCCGGTACGGAAATCCACAAAAACCGTGCCAACTCCAACATTCTGGCGGGCCGTTTCCTGTACGAACTGGCAGGAAAGATGGATTATGCCCTGATCGAGCTGGAGGGCGGCTTAAAAGACAACGCTATTCCGCGGACAACCCGCATGCTTCTTGCCATCGACGGCGGAGAGAAAGAGATCTTAAAAGAGGAAGCATCACGCTTCATCGAAAATCTTCGCAGAGAGTACAGCGGAACAGATGACGGTATTACCGTTACGGTAGAGAAAACAGGCGAGGGCGTTGCACCGGCGCTTCATCCGGTCAGCCTGCAGAAAACCGTCTTTTTCCTGATGAATCTTCCGAACGGGGTACAGAAGATGAGCGGCCAGATCCCGGGACTGGTGGAAACATCCCTGAACCTCGGCATTCTGAAATTAGAGCCGGATCACCTGCATGCGTGTGCGAGTGTGCGGAGCTCCGTGGGAAGTGCAAAAGAAGCCCTTTCCGACAAGCTGGAGTATCTGATCGGTTTCCTGGGCGGTGAGTTCCACGTAGAGGGCGCGTACCCGGCATGGGAGTATAAAGAGGATTCTGCCCTCCGCGATCTGATGGTGGCGGAATATGAAGCCATGTATGGACAGAAACCGGCAGTGGAAGCGATTCATGCCGGACTGGAATGCGGTTTGTTCTATGAAAAGCTTTCCGGTCTTGACTGTGTATCTTTCGGCCCGAACATGAAAGCAATCCACACGACCGAGGAGCGGCTTTCAATTTCCTCCGTGGAGAGAACGTATCAGTACCTGTGCCGCGTTCTGGAGCAGCTTTCGAAACGGCAGGCATAAAAAACTGCCCGTGTCTATTTCAAAAAAGTTTCTGAAAAACAGTCATAAAACAGAAAAGACAGGCATAAAGTAACAGGGTGGGGATTGAATTTCCAAAGCGTTTACCATCCGATAAGAAAAATGGCTGAAAGCAGGAGCAAAAAAGGAGATTAGGGGACATGGATATACTGTTATGGCATGAGATTCTGGAACCATACGAGCTGGCTGTCAAGGAATTACAGGTGAAATTCCGGCATCTGATCAAGGAGCACCACGGAAAAGGGCTGTACTCACCGATCGAGAGTGTGAGCGGCCGTGTGAAGAGTGTTTCCAGTATTCTGGAAAAAATGCAGAGAAAGGGCATTGCGCCCGAAGAGATGGAGGAGCAGGTGGAGGATATCGCGGGCATCCGCATCATCTGCCAGTTCGTTGAAGATATCGAAAAGGTTGCCGACCTGATCCAGAAGCGGTCGGATATTGAGATTAAGAGCGAGAAAGACTACATCCGCCACATGAAGGACAGCGGTTACCGGAGCTATCACCTCATTGTTTACTATACCGTGGAGACGATGAACGGCCCGAAGCGCATCCAGGTGGAAATCCAGATCCGCACGATGGCGATGGATTTCTGGGCGACGATCGAGCACTCGCTGCAGTACAAATATAAGGCAAACATTCCGGATCACATCCGGGAGCGCTTAAGCGCAGCTGCAAAGGCGATTATTGTGCTGGATAATGAGATGTCCTCTGTGCGGAATGAGATTATGGATGCACAGAATTCCTCCCAGATGCAGCGGAATCTGATCACGGATATCCTGAATAATATCGAGAATCTTTACAAGGTGACGAACAAACGCGAAGTAGAAAAAATTCAGGATGAGTTTTATCACATCTATGCGCAGAACGATCTGCAGGAGTTAAAACGGTTCCACAAAGAACTGGATCTGATTGCAGAGGGATACCGCGCACAGGCAATTACAGACGAACTTTAGAACAAAAGGGGATAAACGGATATGATCACACTGCCGGAAGCCTTTGAGCAGGAGATGAAACAGCTGCTCGGTGAGGAAGAATATGAGGCATACCGCAAGACATTTGACGAGGCGGTACATAGAGGACTGCGGGTAAACAACGGAAAAATTTCGACAGAAGAGTTTCTTAGGCGGACCGATATTCCGCTTAAGAAGGTTCCGTGGATCCCCAATGGATTTTATTACGATGAAGAGAGCTGCAATCCGGCAAAGGATGCCTATTACTATGCGGGCCTGTATTATCTGCAGGAGCCGAGTGCGATGACACCGGCATCCCGCCTTCCAATTGAGCCGGATGACCGTGTGCTCGATCTCTGTGCGGCACCGGGCGGAAAGGCAACGGAGCTGGGAAGCCGGATCGGTGAGGGCGGCATGCTGCTGGCAAACGATATCAGCAATTCGCGGGCGAAGGCGCTGCTGCGCAACCTGGAAATCCAGGGAGTGGGACGTCTTCTCGTGACGAGCGAGGATCCGGAAAAATTAGTAACCTTGTATCCGGCCTTTTTTGACAAGATCCTTCTTGACGCGCCGTGCTCTGGGGAGGGCATGTTCCGAAAAGAGAGCTCAATGCTGCGCTACTACAGTGAAAATGGGCCGGAGCATTATGTGCCGATCCAGAAAAAACTGATCGAGCAGGCGTATCAGATGCTTGCAGAGGGCGGAGAGCTGCTGTACTCTACCTGTACGTTTTCTGTAAAGGAGAACGAAGAGGTCATCGCAGGGCTGCTGGATGTGCATCCGGATATGGAAGTGCAGGAAATTACCCCGGGTTACGAAGGGTTTGCGCCGGGAGTATCCGTGAATGGCCGCGATCTTTCCCGGTGCGTTCATATTTTCCCGCAGCGGATGGAGGGAGAAGGCCATTTCGTGGCGCTCCTGAAAAAGCAGGGAGAGAGCCGGAAACGGCAGCCTTCCCGCCTTTTGGAAACGACAAAGAAGCTGCCGAAAGAGGCGGAAGAGTTTCTTGCTGGCGTGCGCATGGACTGGAAGAATGGTTCGTTTGCCCTTGTGAAAGACCAGCTCTATTTTCTGCCGGAAGGTGTCTGTGCGGCAAAGGGTCTGCGCTATCTGCGGACCGGACTTTCGCTTGGCACCGTTAAGAAAAACCGCTTCGAGCCGTCCCAGGCGCTGGCGGCGTATCTGAAAAAAGAAGAATACGTTTCGTGTTTGACCATTCCCAAGGGAGATGACCGTGTCATGCGCTACTTAAAGGGTGAGACACTCTCGTTTTCCGAGGAAGAGTGTCAGGGGAAAAAGGACTGGGTGCTTGTGTGCCTGGATGATTTCCCACTTGGCTGGGGAAAAATAAACAACGGAACGTTAAAGAATAAATATTATGCAGGATGGCGGATGGTATGAGTAAATTACGACTCGATAAATATCTGGCGGACATGGGTGTGGGAACACGCCAGGAAGTAAAGGCCCTGGTCCGGAAGGGACGGGTGGCCGTAGACGGAATTACGGCAAAAGCCCCGGAACTGAAAGTCGACCCGGATGAAGCGCAGGTGACTGTGGACGGAAACAGCATTTCCTATGTGAAAATGGAATACTGGATGCTCCACAAACCGGCGGGTGTCGTCTCTGCGACGGAGGACCGCCGTGACCGGACCGTACTCGATCTTTTAAGTGGTGCGGCAAGAAAAGACCTCTTTCCGGTCGGACGGCTCGACAAGGACACCGAAGGGCTGCTGCTGATTACGAACGACGGAGCCCTTTCCCACCGGCTGCTCTCTCCGAAATCGCATGTCTCGAAAGTGTATGAGGCCGTGATTGACGGAAAAGTGACAGAAGAAGATCGGCAGGCATTTGCCGAAGGGCTCGACATTGGGGACGACAAACCGACACTTCCGGCCGAGCTTACCATTCTGGAAACGACAGAAAAAGAGCCTGGCATTTTTGAAAGCCGGATCCGCATTACCATCTGTGAGGGCCGCTTCCACCAGATCAAGCGCATGTTTGAGAAGGTCGGAAAAACGGTCGTCTATTTGAAACGGCTGTCGATGGGGAGCCTGGAACTTGATCCGGCGCTGCCAAAGGGCAGTGCCCGTCTCCTGACGCAGGAAGAAAAAGCGGCGCTTGGCATAGCGGACGCCGAAACACAGAAAGGAAAGTAAAGCATGCCTTTTTTACCAATTACAAGAGAAGAGATGAAGGAACGGGGAATCGAACAGTTTGACTTTGTCTATGTCATCGGAGATGCCTACGTGGACCATTCCTCGTTCGGACCGGCAATCATCAGCCGTGTGCTCGAGGCGAACGGCTATTCCGTCGGCATCATCTCACAGCCGGACTGGAAGGACGAGAACAGCATTTCGATTTTCGGTGAACCGCGTCTTGGCTTTCTTGTCTCTTCCGGAAATATGGATTCCATGGTCAACCATTATACCGTGGCGAAAAAGCACCGAAAAACAGATGCCTTTACGCCGGGCGGTGTCATGGGAAAACGGCCGGACCGCGCGGTTACCGTGTACGGCAATCTGATCCGGAGAACGTATAAACATACACCGATGATCCTCGGCGGCATCGAGGCATCGCTCCGGCGCCTTTCGCATTACGATTACTGGTCTGACCAGGTGCGCCGCTCCGTCCTTCTCGATTCCGGTGCGGATCTGATTTCGTACGGAATGGGAGAACTTTCGATCGTAGCGATTGCAGATGCACTTGCGGCCGGCATTGACGTTCATGATATCACCTTTATTCCGGGAACCGTTTATCGGAGCAAAACGCTGGATCACCTGATTGACCCGGTGGTGCTGCCGTCATTCGAGGAGGTGCGGGAGAGCAAGCGGACGTATGCGGAGAGCTTTGCGATTCAGTATAAAAATACCGATGCCATCAATGCGAAGCCGATGGCAGAGCCGTATGAGGGCCAGGGCTACATTGTACAGAATCCGCCTTCCCGTCCTTTGACAGAGCAGGAGATGGATGATGTCTATGCGTTTCCATACATGCGCGCCTATCACCCAAGCTATGAAAAAGACGGCGGTGTGCCGGCGCTTGGAGAAATCAAATACAGTCTGACGAGCAATCGCGGCTGCTTTGGATCCTGCAGTTTCTGCGCGTTGACGTTCCACGAGGGACGTGTTGTGCAGACAAGAAGCCACGAATCCATTCTGGCGGAAGCGCGGCAGATGGTTCAGGAAAAAGAATTTAAAGGCTATATTCACGATGTCGGCGGCCCGACGGCGGATTTCCGCGGTCCGGCATGCAAAAAGCAGCTCACCAAAGGCGCCTGCCCGAACCGGAACTGTCTCTTCCCGGAGCCGTGTAAAAATATGGTGGCAGATCACAGAGATTATGTGAAGCTGCTGCGGGAATTAAAAGACATTCCGGGCGTGAAGAAAGTCTTTATCCGCTCTGGCATCCGTTTTGACTATGTCCTGGCCGATAAAGACCAGACGTTCCTTTCCGAGCTGGTAAAGGATCACGTCAGCGGTCAGCTCCGCGTTGCGCCGGAGCACGTTTCGAACCGTGTGCTTTCCTATATGGGAAAACCGCGCCACGAAGTATATCAGGAATTTATCCGCCGCTTCGATGCGTGCAACAAAAAGACGGGGAAGCAGCAGTACGCACTTCCGTATTTTATGTCGTCCCATCCGGGGTGTGACTTGGAGGATGCGGTGGAGCTTGCCGAGTACATCCGCGATATGGGATTTATCCCGGAGCAGGCACAGGACTTCTATCCGACGCCTTCCACACTTTCCACCTGTATGTACTATACCGGTCTTGACCCGCGGACGATGGATCCGGTTTACGTGCCGAAATCGCCGCATGAGAAGGCGATGCAGCGTGCGCTGATTCAGTACCGGAATCCGGAGAACTATGAGCTCGTCTGCGAGGCACTGCGCCGGACACACCGGGAGGATCTGATCGGATTCGGACCGAAATGTCTCGTACGGCCGAGAAAGATGGCCGGGGAGGCAGGAAAACCGTCAAGAGGAAAAGGGTCCAACGGAAAAGGCTTTGGCCAGAAGACGGCGAATGACCGTTCCGGACAGGGAAAAGCCAAAACAGGCGGACGGCCGAAAAAGACGCTCCGCAACGTGCACAAAAAGAAATAAACACGCAGAAGATAAGCGGGGATCTTATCGAAGAAGGGAAATGACAGAAGAATGAAGATCAGAAAAGGGGATTACGGCTATATCCGCCGGGAAAAGAAAAAAAGACTGCTTGTGACACTGGGACTGTTCGTCCTTCCGGCCATCGTTTTTATTGTCGGACTTGTGCTTGCAGACGGAAACAAGAGCAACATTTTTACGGTTGTCGCCGTAGTAGGCTGTCTGCCGGGCTGCCGCGCCGCCATCGGTTTTATCATGATGGTTATGCAAAAGCCAGTGGACAAAGCAGTGTACGATGCCATTGAGGCAAAAAAAGGAAAACTGCTGATGGGATATGAAATGTATATCACACAGGAAAAATCGAGTCTGATGATCGAAGCAGCGGCGTTCTGCGGTGAGGAGATCGCCTGCTACACCACGCGCGCCAAAGACCAGAAACAGATCGAGGACTGCACTACGTATCTGAACAAGATCATCCGTGCCAACGGCTACAAATGCCATGTGAAGATTTTTGATCGGGAAAAAGCGTTTCTGGAGCGCCTCGATTCCCTGAACCGCAACTACGATGAGCTGGAAAAGAGCGCCAGTGAAAACTTCAAACCGGATGAGCGGTACCCGGATCTGTCCCGCACGGAACTGGTGAAACACACGATGCTGGCGCTGGCACTGTAGGAGACCATTGCTATGAGAGAACTGACCGTGACAGAAAAAGACTGCGCGCAGCAGCTCATCAAATATCTGTCCAAATATATGGAGGAGGCGCCAAAGAGTTTTTTCTATAAAATGCTGCGAAAGAAAAACATTGTGCTGAACCAGAAAAAGGCGGACGGCAGTGAAAAGCTGAAAACAGGCGATACGATCCGGATGTATCTGGCGGAAGAGACCATCGAAAAATTTCGGAAAACACCGGAAAAACCGGCGGCTGGAAAACAGGTAAAGTATCCGAAGCTGGATATCGTCTATGAAGACGAAAAAGTAATTTTCCTGAACAAGCCGGCAGGTGTCCTCTCACAGAAGGCGAAAGAGACGGATGTGAGCCTTACCGAAGCGCTCGGCGCCTATCTTTCGGAAAAAAATGCCGGGGAGGAGACCATGTTCCGCGCCGGACTCTGCAATCGTCTGGACCGGAACACCAGCGGTCTGATTCTTGCCGGAAAAACCGTTGCGGCGACGCAGCAGCTTTCAGAACTGATCGCAGAGCGGGCTGTTGGAAAATACTATCTGACGGTTGTAAAAGGAACCGTGACAGAGACAGAGCGGATCCGCGGATATCTCACAAAAAATGAGAGGACAAACCGTGTTTCGATTCAGAGAGAGCAGCAGGGAGATGCTGTTTACATAGAAACCGCATACCGGCCGCTCTGTGCCGGAAGAGGCTGTACGCTGCTGGAGGTTGAGCTGGTGACCGGAAAGAGCCATCAGATCCGCAGCCATCTCGCGAGCATCGGTCATCCGCTTGCGGGAGATACGAAATACGGGGATGCGGAGTTTAACCGCCGCTTCCGGGAAAAATACGGACTGAAATACCAACTTCTCCATTCGTGGAAGGCGGTATTTCCAGAGCTTACGGGCACCTTATCGGATCTGTCCGGAAAAACCTTTACAGCGCCCCTGCCATCATCCGTGCGCCGGATTTTACAGGGAGAACATTTGACGGGAGAAGGATTATGAGCCGAAAAGACAACGAAAAGGAAGAAACAAAACCAAGAAAAACGGAGGAGACGAGCATCGGACGGGAAATCTGGGAATATGTAAAAATGATCGCCATTGTCGTGGCAGTCGTCGTTTTTGTGGAGCAGGTCATTGTCATCAACGCAAGAATCCCGTCTCCTTCCATGGAAAACACGATTATGACCGGAGACCAGATCTTCGGTAACCGCCTTGCTTATGTAAAGAGCGATCCGCAGCGGTATGACATCGTTATTTTCTATTATCCGGACGACGAGAAGCAGAAGTTTATCAAGCGCGTCATCGGACTGCCGGGAGAGACGGTTACGATCCGCGACGGAAAGGTGTATATCAACGATTCCACCGAGCCGCTGCGCGATGATTTCTGCCCGGAAACACCGGTCGGCGATTTCGGACCGTATGAGGTGCCGGAGGGCTGCTACTTTATGCTCGGCGACAACCGGAACGTATCAAAGGATTCCCGCTACTGGCTGAATCCGTACGTAGAGAAAGACAAGATCATCGGCAAGGCCTTTCTGCGCTACTGGCCGCTGAACAAAATTTCTCTGATTGAATAAGAACAGAACGAAGACGAGGACAGGAATTATGGCATGGACATCGAGGGGACTCCGCGGATCAACGTTGGAGGAAATGATCAACCGCACAAACGAGCAGTACCGTGACAAGCATCTGGCACTGATCCAGAAGGTGCCGACGCCGATCACCCCGATCAAAATAGATAAGGAGAGCAGACACATCACGCTGGCTTATTTTGAAAAGAAGAGTACCGTTGATTACATCGGCGCTGTACAGGGCATTCCCGTCTGCTTCGATGCCAAAGAGTGCAAAACGGATTCCTTTCCGCTCGCAAACATCCACGAGCACCAGGTCACGTTTATGAAAGATTTCGAGCAGCAGGGGGGGATTTCCTTCCTGCTGCTGTATTTTACGGCGCGGGACGAATATTATTACCTGCGGTATGAGACGATGAAAACCTTCTGGGACCGCGGACAGAACGGCGGAAAGAAGCATTTTTCCTACACCGAGCTTGAAACGTCATTCTTCCTTCCCAGAACGGGAAGCAGCGTTCTCGTCCCGTACCTGAACGGAATCCAGAAGGATCTGGAGATACGGGATTCGAAAGCGGATTAAAATTTTGAGTTGACAGGGAAAATGTTTTCCGATATACTAACCATAGTTTTAAATTCAATATGGTAATATGGTAGTGAACTAAAGCGAAAAAGTGAGGACAACAAAACATGGATCGATTAATTCATACACCGGAAGGCGTCCGGGATGTCTACAATCAGGAATGTACGAAAAAATTATACCTGGAGAATCAGATTGAGCAGGTATTTCATGCGTTTGGATATCAGGATATTGAAACACCGACGTTCGAGTTTTTTGATGTATTCGGAAGAGAAGTGGGAACAACACCGTCCCGCGAGCTCTACAAATTCTTTGACCGCGACGGCAACACCCTTGTGCTCCGTCCGGACTTTACCCCGTCGATTGCACGTGCAGCCTCCATGTATTTCATGGAAGAGACGATGCCGATCCGCCTTTGCTACAGAGGAAGCAGCTTCGTCAACAGCAGCAGCTATCAGGGCCGCTTAAAAGAGTCCACCCAGATGGGCGTCGAGCTCTTAAACGATGATTCCGCAATGGCAGACGCAGAGATCATTGCGATGACCGTAAAAGTTATGCTGGATGCCGGTCTTACCGATTTCCAGATCAGCATCGGCCACGTAGGTTTCTTCCAGGCGCTCGCCGAGGAAGCTGCTCTCTCCGAGGATGTTCTGAACGAATTAAAAGAACTGATTTCCATTAAAAATCATTTTGGCGCCGAGGAGCTGCTGGCAAAACAGAACCTTCGAAGTGATCTGTTTGAAGCACTCCGTGATGTTCCGCAGCTGTTCGGAAATGCAGAGATTCTCGAAAAGGCAAAAGGCCTTACAAGAAATCCGGCGGCAAGAGAGGCACTCGATCGTCTGGCTACGATCTATGAGATCGTTAAAGATTACGGCTATGAAAAATACGTCTTCTTCGATCTCGGTCTTTTAAGCAAATTCCATTACTACACCGGTATTATTTTCCAGGCCTACACCTACGGCACCGGCGAGCCGATCGTAAAAGGCGGCCGCTACGATGCACTGCTGCAGCACTTCGGAAAGAAAGCGCCGGCGATCGGATTCTGTACTGTCATGGAATCTCTGATGAATGCACTGGAGCGCCAGAAAATTTCTCTTCCGATTGCCAATACGAAAACGATGCTGCTCTACCCGGATTTTCTTCAGCCGCTGGCCGTAAAACTTGCTAACGAGCACAGAAGCAAGGGCATGGATGTCGCGCTGGTCTGCTTTGCAAGGGACAAGGTTCTTGCAGATTATGAAGAATACGGCAGAAAGAACCAGTTCGGCGGCATTGTCTATATTCAGAAGAGCGATTCGGTGCTTGCTATCGATTTGTCGACAGGAGAAGTACAGCCGGTGGAGCTGTAGGAGAGGAAGGGTACGAAAAAGATGAGATATTTGACCATTGCACTGACAAAAGGACGCCTGGCGTACCAGACGCTGGAGCTGCTGGAAAAAGTCGGCATCACCTGCGATGAAATGAAAAATAAAGATACGAGAAAGCTGATTTTCACGGACGAAGAGCATAAGCTCCGTTTCTTCCTCGCCAAAGGTCCGGATGTGCCGACCTATGTGGAGTACGGCGCAGCGGATATCGGAATCGTCGGAAAGGACACGATTCTGGAGGAAGGAAGACGCCTCTACGAGGTATTGGACCTTGGCTACGGCAAGTGCCGCATGTGTGTCTGCGGACCGGAGTCCGCGCGTGAGCTGCTGCAGCACAACCAGCAGATCCGTGTGGCAACGAAGTACCCAAACATTGCCAAGGATTACTTCTACAACCGCAAGCACCAGACCGTTGAGATGATCAAGCTGAACGGCTCGATCGAGCTGGCACCGATTGTCGGACTTTCCGAAGTGATTGTGGATATTGTAGAGACAGGAAGCACTTTACGGGAAAACGGCCTGACCGTTCTCGAGGAGGTCTGCCCGCTGTCTGCGCGCATGGTTGTCAACCAGGTGAGCATGCGGATGGAAAATGAGAGAATTACCAAATTAATTCAGGATCTGAAAGGAGCACTGGTATGAGAATCGTAAAACTGACAAAAGAGACTACAGAAAATATTCTGGAGAATATGCTGAAACGAAGCCCGACACAGTACGGAACGTACGAGGCTTCCGTGCAGGAGATCATTGAGAATGTAAAAACAAGAAAAGACGCAGCCGTTTTCGAATATACCGAGAAATTCGACCACGCGGTACTCGATGCTTCTACCGTAGAAGTAACACAGGAAGAGATTGATGAAGCGTACAACATCGTAGATCCAGAGCTGATCGGTGTCATCCGCAGATCCATGAAAAATATCCGTGAGTTCCACGAAAAACAGAAACAGAACAGCTGGTTCACCTCTACCGAGAACGGAACGATGCTTGGCCAGAAGCTGACCGCCCTGAACCGTGTCGGCGTATACGTTCCGGGAGGAAAGGCAGCGTATCCGTCCTCTGTTCTGATGAACATTCTTCCGGCAAAAGTGGCAGGAGTCAAAGAAATCTGCATGACAACGCCGTGCGGCAGAGACGGAAAAGTCAACCCGGTTGTCCTTGCGGCAGCAAAAGAAGCCGGTGCGGACCGCGTCTTTAAAATCGGCGGTGCACAGGCAATTGCAGCCCTTGCTTACGGAACCGAGAGCATTCCGAAAGTCGATAAAATCGTAGGACCTGGAAACATCTACGTTGCCCTTGCAAAGAAAGCCGTATACGGAAATGTCAGCATCGACTCCATCGCAGGCCCAAGTGAGATTCTTGTCCTTGCTGATGAGACTGCAAATCCGCGGTTCGTGGCAGCCGATCTCTTAAGCCAGGCTGAGCATGATGAGCTTGCAAGTGCGATCCTCATTACCACCTCCCAGGAACTGGCAGAGAAGGTAAGTGAAGAGGTAGACGGTTTCTTAAAAGTCCTCTCCAGAAGCGACATCATCTCCAAATCACTGGACAACTTCGGCTACATCCTTGTCACCGATTCGCATCAGGAAGCGATCGACACCGTAGATGCCATCGCACCGGAGCACCTCGAGATCGTGACGAAGAACCCGTTTGAGGATATGATGAAGGTACATAACGCCGGTGCTATTTTCCTCGGCGAGAACTCCAGCGAGCCTCTCGGTGACTATTTTGCCGGCCCGAACCATATCCTGCCGACGAACGGAACCGCAAAATTCTTCTCACCGCTGTCCGTAGACGATTTCGTGAAGAAATCCAGCATCATCTATTATTCCAGAGAAGCCCTTTCCGAGATCCACGAGGATATCGAGAGCTTTGCAAAATCAGAGAGCCTGACGGCACACGCCAATTCGATTGCCGTCCGTTTTGAGGGGGAAGAGTAAGTGGAGAACAGAACAGCCAGCGTAGAACGCGTGACAAAAGAAACAAAGATCCGCATGACATTAAATCTGGATGGAACGGGAAAGAGCGACATCCACACCGGCATCGGCTTTTTTGACCATATGCTCGACGGCTTTGCCCGCCACGGTCTTTTCGACCTTTCCGTTTCTGTAGACGGAGATCTTGATGTAGACGGCCACCACACGATCGAGGACACCGGTATCGTGCTCGGAACTGCAATCCGCGAGGCAGTCGGCGACAAACAGGGCATCCGCCGCTACGGCGACAGAATCCTTCCGATGGACGAGACACTGGTGCTCTCGGCCGTTGACCTCTGCGGCAGACCGTATCTCTCTTTCCAGGCAGAATTTACACGGGAGAAAGTAGGAGAGATGGAGACCGAGATGGTAAAAGAATTCTTCTACGCCGTTTCCTATGCGGCGCAGATGAATCTGCATATCAAAGTGCTTGACGGCGGAAATAACCACCACATCATCGAGGCGATGTTCAAAGCATTTGCGAAGGCACTCGATGAGGCAACTTCCTTCGATCCGAGAATTGCCGGCGTGCTCTCGACCAAGGGCAGCCTGTAAGAGCAGAAAAAGAGGAGAACAAGAGATGAAACAAGCATTAAAATGTGATTTTACCTGGGCGGATTTTAAGACAAACAGCGACGGCATGGTTCCGGTTGTTGTACAGGATGCGGAAAATGACGAAGTGCTGATGCTCGCCTACATGAATGAAGAAGCGTTTGAGACGACACTGCGCCTTGGAAAAATGACGTACTGGAGCAGAAGCCGCAATGAGCTCTGGACGAAGGGACTGAGCTCCGGCCATGTGCAGTATGTAAAACAGCTTCTGATCGACTGCGACAACGATACAATCCTTGCCAAAGTAGAACAGGTCGGCGCAGCGTGCCACACCGGAAACCGCACCTGCTTTTACCGGACCCTGGCAGAATAAAAATTTTTGATTCAGAGCATAAAAAGAGCTCCTGTTTCACAGAATAAAATCTGTGGGACAGGAGCCTTTTTATGCGGTTCTGTATCGTTAAAAAGCCATTACAGAAGAAGGTATTTTAAGATAAACAGAACAGCCAGGATGTACATGATCACGCTGATCTTTTTTTCTTTTGCTTTTCCGCTCAGGATCTGGATTGCAACGTAGGAGATAACTCCCATGGCAATACCTTCGGAAATGCTGTAGAAGAACGGCATAGCTCCGATGCAGATGTAGCACGGAATCGCCTCGGAAAGATCACTGAAATCAATGTTGACTACGTTGGTCAGCATGTAGAAGCCTACCACGATCAGTGCCGGAGCCGTTGCAAAGGACGGGATGGCAAGGAAGATCGGGGAGAGGAGCAGAGCGAGGCCGAAGAGGATTGCAGTGGTAACAGCGGTAAGACCGGTACGGCCGCCTTCGGAAACGCCGGAAGCACTCTCAACGAAAGTTGTTGTGGTAGAAGTACCAAGAACAGCACCTGCGCAGGTAGCAACAGCATCTGCCATCAGCGCGCCCTTGATGCGCGGAAGTTTTCCGTTTTTGTCGAGCATGTTTGCCTTGGAAGATACACCGATCAGAGTTCCGATGGTATCAAACATATCGACAAACAGGAATGCAAACATGATCACGAAGAACTCGCCTGTTTTCAGAATGGAGAAATCCAGTTTTCCGAAAATCGGGGCAAGGCTTGGAATGGAAAGTCCGTTGGAAAAATCCGGGAACAGGCTGTAGAAGCCGTTTGCCGGGTTCGGAACGTAGAGACCGCATGCCTGGCAGATCATGCCGAGGATCCAGGTTGCAAGAATTCCCCAGAGGATGTTTCCCTTTACATTGCGTACGACAAGAACGGCGGTGAGGATAACACCGATGACTGCGAGCAGAACGGTGATTCCGACATCGTTAAACGTTCCTGCCACATACTCTGTTCCGTTTAATGTGGCTGCAGACTGCAGGTTGGCATTGTAGGAAGACAGGGAATAGAGGCCTGCCACGGTTGAAGAGTTCGGCAGTACAATTTTTGCATTCTGAAGTCCGATGAATGCGATGAACAGACCGATGCCGACGCTGACTGCAGATTTCAGGCTGACAGGAATGGAGTTGAAGATCGCCTCACGGACGTTGGTCAGAGAAAGTACAATAAAGATGATACCTTCTGCAAAAACGGCGGTCAGGGCTGCCTGCCAGCTATATCCGTAGCCGAGAACAACGGTGTAGGCAAAATAGGCGTTGAGGCCCATTCCTGGTGCCAGAGCGAATGGATAATTGGCGAAAAGTGCCATGAGCAGGGTGCCAAGGAAGGCTGCCAGAGCCGTTGCGGTAAAGACAGCGCCGTGGTCCATGCCGGTGGAGGAAAGGATGTTCGGGTTGACGGCAAGAATGTACGCCATCGTCATGAACGTGGTGACACCGGCGATGATCTCGGTTTTGACCGTTGTTCCATTTTCCCGCAGCTTGAATGTGTTTTCCATCAGCTTGCTAAACTTTTCCATAGTTTTCTCTCCTTTTGAATTTTGTAGGCGGAAATGTCGCCTCATAATATGGAAACATCCTAAATGTTACAATATTATCAACAGGAATGCAAGAAAGAATCGAAAAGAATCTGAAAATTTCTTGTCGAATTTTTTAATTTTTCTATAGACAAATGTCATGATTTCTTTTATGATAAAAAAGGTGTCTTGTAAAATCTGCGTTAAGTAAATGTAAAATATTGAGATAAAAAATGCGAAACTACTTGGCGGAGATTTGGAAAGAGACATCAGAAAAGGACAAGGAAGAAAAAAGAATATGAGTGTAATAGTGTCTTTGATGGGCGGTCTGGGCTTCTTCTTATATGGAATGAAGCTGATGAGTGAAGGACTGCAGAAGGTTGCCGGATCCAAGATGAGAAGCATTCTGGAGGTATTTACGAAGAACCGTGTGATCGGTCTTCTGGTCGGTATTTTCTTTACCGCGCTGATTCAGTCCTCCAACGCTACAACCGTTATGGTGGTCAGCTTCGTAAACTCCGGTCTGATGAAACTGGCACAGGCTCCTGGAATTATCCTCGGAGCAAACATCGGTACGACAGTTACCGGACAGCTGATTGCGTTTGACCTTGCGGATATCGCGCCGCTGTTTGTCATCATCGGTGTTCTGATGGTTATGTTCGTAAAGAACAATCTGACGATCAGCCGTCTCGGCGAGGTTATCTTGGGATTTGGTATTCTGTTTATGGGTATCTCCGGTATCTCAGGAGCCCTGAACGAAGCAAAAGAGATCCCGGCAGTCGTTAACGCCCTCGGATCCCTGACGAATCCGTTTCTTGCGTTCTTAGTCGGCTGGGTGGCTACCGCGATTCTGCAGAGTAACTCTGCAACGGTCGGAATCATCATGCTTCTTGCAAGAGAGGGCTTGATGGGACTTCCGATCTGTCTGTTTATGATGCTTGGATGCAACATCGGATGTACGATGTCCGCGATTCTTGCCAGCTTCGGCTGCAAAAAAGATGCAAAACGTGCGGCATGTGTCCACCTGCTGTTCAACATCTCCGGAACGATTGTCTGCTCCATTATTTTCCTGCTGTTTGGAAAACAGGTAGTTGACTTCTTTATGGGTATTTCCGGAAACGAAGCAGGCCGTATGATCGCAAATGCAAACTCGATCATCAAAGTATGCCAGGTACTCCTGATGCTGCCGTTTACCCCGCTTCTGGTGAAGGCAACGTACTTTATCATCCGCGGAAATGACGAGGAAGACAAAAAGTTCGAGCTTGCCTACATCAGCTCGAAACATGCGATGTCCCCGACGACTGCAGTTCTGCAGGCTGTCCGTGAGATGGAGCGTATGGCACAGATGGCAGAGACCAACCTGATTCGCGCGATGAATACGCTGGTGACCCGCGATCAGAAAGAAATCGACGAGGTCTACCGTGTCGAGGAAAATATTAATTTCCTGAACAAAGAGATTACGAACTATCTGGTTCACTTAAATCAGGCATCGCTGCCGACATCAGACGTTATGCGCATCGGTGCGCTGTTCCATGTGGTCAATGATATCGAGCGGATTGGTGATCATGCCGAAAATGTCGCAGATTCTGCTGTGCAGATGACGAATGACAATGTGACCTTCAGCAAACAGGGCGAACTGGATCTTTCCGAGATGCTGGATATGGTATTAAAAATTCTCGATGAGTCGATCGAAATGTTTGCAAAGAATGATCTGCAGCACCTGCAGGAGATCATTGATATTGAAAATTCCATTGATCAGGAGGAGCGGGATCTGCAGCAGAAGCATGTAGAGCGTCTGACCCGCAACGAATGTACGCCGGAAGCCGGCATGATCTTCTCCGATCTTGTATCCGGACTCGAGCGTGTCGCGGACCATGCAACCAATATTGCATTCTCCATTCTGGATGAAGATCCGGAAGAGAAAGCAGCCCGCGAGGCAGTTGCAGGAGCAGAAAAATAAGAAATGGATTAAGAGAATAGGAGAAAGGCCCCGAAACATTGGAGTTATGTTTCGGGGCCTTTCTTTCATGCTTATGATGTTTTTTATTTATGGATTTCTTTCACGGGAGAGCGGGCAGTCAGATCGAAGGAGTAGCGGAGGTCAGGGTATTTCCTCCCTCTGCAGAGCGGGATGAACCCGCATTCTGCTGGGAATCGCTCTGCTGATCATCTGAAGAGCTGATGCTCGTTCCGAGGGTCAGGGAGAAGGTCTTTGTCTCATAGGATCCGTTGTCTGGAACCTGTACTTCCACCTCGACGGTTTCGCCGGCAGAGTAATACTGCAGCAGGGATTTCAGCTCGCTGGTGGAGGTGATGGAATGTCCGTCAAAGCTGGTCAGAACGTATCCGGATTTCAGACCTGCATTTTCAGCGGCACCGCCGGAGGTTACTTCGGAGATATAGATGCCGGCCGGCATATTGTATGCCTGCTGGATCTGGCTGCTGACATCGAGGCATTTGATGCCGATCGTTCCCTGATCTTCTGCGGCAACCTTTGTTCTGGTCTGCTCATTCATCAGATTTTCAATGATATCGGAAACACGGGAGACCGGGATTGCATAGCCCATGCCCTCTACCTCTGTAGAAGCAAGTTTTGCGGAGTTGATACCGATGACCTCTCCGTTCATGTTCAGAAGAGCGCCGCCGCTGTTGCCAGGGTTGATGGCTGCATCGGTCTGTAAGTAGGTCTTTCCGGTTGTATCAGTGGAAGAAGTATCTGCCGTTGTTCCATCGGAGCTTCCGTCAGAAGAGGAATCGCTGTCGATCACACGGTTTGCAGCACTGATGATACCGGTCGTAACGGACTGGCCGTAGCCGAGTGCGTTGCCGATCGCAACGACCTGCTCGCCGACCTCAACGGAATCAGAATCGCCCATCGTGGCAACAGCGATGCTGCTCATCGTGTCATCCGGGATCTCGGAGAGCGGAACGGCGATGACGGCAAGATCGTTATCGGCATCGGTACCTTTGATATTTGCCTTGCAGACCTGATTGTTTACAAAACTAACAGAAAGAGTATCGGCATCTTCTACTACATGGTTATTGGTGACGATCAGAAGCTCGGTGTCATTCTTTCCGATGATGATACCGGAACCGCAGCTTGTGGTCTCCTCGGTCTGCGGAGTCTGGGCACCGTAACCGAACATGCTGAAGTAGTTCTGTACTTCCTGTACGGACTGGTTTGTGATGGAGACGATCGACGGCATTGCGTTTTTCGCAATCGTGGAAACATCCATCGTTCCGGTGGAAGTGGAGCTTGAGGATGTGGCAGCGGCTTTTAAGAGGCTGCTGTTGGAAGTCGTCTGCTGTGCAGTGGTTGTTGTTGCAGTGGCTGTCGTGCTTCCGGCAAAGTGGTTGACTGCCTGGAAGGTACCGCCGGCAACACCGCCGAACAGAACTGCGCTTAAGGCGATGGCTCCGATTTTTTTTGCAAGCTTAGCAGCTTTTTTGTTTTTGGAAGAAGGTTTCTTTCCGTTGAAGCTGTTCTGCTCTGCTGCCATCATGTTCTCATTATTGGTTTCGTTTTCGTTATTGTAGTT
>ERZ1673743.1709-NODE-1709-length-22312-cov-14.930314_pt1 | contig 22312 bp, 20 predicted proteins | sample MGYA00580197_ERZ1673743 | MGnify/ENA primary metagenome ERZ1673743 (study PRJEB41218, sample SAMN15661795) | gut metagenome | host: Homo sapiens | place: Canada: London | collected 2015-08-20/2019-03-30 | study: EMG produced TPA metagenomics assembly of... | reverse complement strand
TCAGCAGCTGGACGAGGAACAGCTTCCACTGGGGCATCACAACGTAGTCAACGCCATCGTTGATGCGCACAGCAGGAGTTTCGCGGTCGTCCGGTCCGAACGTATTGTCAACGATCTTGCCATAGACAAAGTAGCCGATGATCAGGAGCGCCAGACAGAGTAAGAAACTAATCATACCAGAAACCTCCTTTTAGATTCCCGTCCGGCAGGCCCCATTCCACCCGCCGCCGGGATCAATCTCTGGCTTCATGTTAACACATTTTTCATAATGCGGATAATATCTATCTGGTATAACCGCTATATCAAAAAATATATAGCGTTTCATCGTCTTTTGGTGGAATCATCTCGTTTTTGACGCTTTCTCGTTCAAAACTTGTTCATAATTTTCCACTGCTTTTTTCCGGGAATGCCTCAGATCTTTGCTGCCAAAAATTTCAGCACATTTTTGTACAGATTGCTCAATATTTTAAATTTCCGTTGTTCTATCGCCAATTTTTCAGAGTTTTTCTCACTTTACAGTCTGGGCCGCCTCCTTGTGAAGCAGCTCAATAAAGGCCCGTTCCTCCGGGCGGAGAGCACTTTTGTCCGGGTAAACCATCACATCCCGCATCTTCTGGTGCTGGGCCGGGCACTTTTTGAGCACCAGATGGAACTGGTCCAGTGCCCGCCGGGGCATGGGCGAAGCCCACATATAGGCCGTAGGAATCCGCTGCAGGATCGAGAACTGGCTGCACCGCTCATACACATGCACCCGGCGGCGGTCATTGACATGCCAGCGGATGCCGTCGCCGCCGTCCTCGCCGGGCAGCTGGAAATCATCGTGGAGGATCTCCACATACTGGTTCAACTCCGAAAGGTCGTGGATCTCCCGGCTGGCCAGCGGGCCGTCCTGATTGGTGAGCAGGTAGTACTCAAAATCCATGATGGGCTCCATCTTGAGCCCGCGGCGGGTGCAGTAATAATTGTAATGGTCCGCGTCCTCAATGGCATACCGCAGCAGCGCCAGGTGATACCCCCGGCGCAGCACAAAATCCAGCGCCTCCATGGAGCCGCCCTCCCGGATATGGATGCGCATCTGCTCCACCCCGGCTGCCTGTTCCAGGAGATCCACCGCAGCATAGGAAGCATAGGTGGCATGGGGGATCATGACTCGCAGCTCGGCACAGCGCTTCTGCTCCTCCTGCACGCCCTGGTCCAAGCGGTCCACCTCTTCCAGGATACGGGCGGCCTGCTCAATGAAATGCCGCCCCTGCTCCGTGGGGATCATACCGGTAGACGAGCGCTCAAAAATGCGCAGGTGATATTCTTCTTCCAGATTTTTCAGCGCCTTGCTCACATTGGGCTGGGCCGCGTACAGCTGCTTGGCAGCAGCGCTCACAGAGCCCCACTTCATGATGGCTACCAGATATCGCAGTTCGGTAATGTTCACGCTTTCCTCTCCTTGGCCCTTGGCAATCAAATTTGGTTTTATTGTATCAGCTGCCGCAACGCTCTGTCAAGGAAAAGCAATTGACGCCCCTCCCGCTCCGCTTTATAATATAGGGTATAAAAAGGAGGGAGCCGCCATGGAAACTTACCGCGTCCTGCGGATCGAGGAGCAGCTGTACGGCTGCGAGGAGCTGCCCGAGGGCCAGCCTGTCCTCTGTGACGTTCTGCTGGAAAACGCCGCCGGGGAACGCCGGGTCCTCCCCTACCCGGATGCAGAGCTCACGGCCCTTGACATCAACGAGGGCGATACCATCGCCCTGACCGACTATAAACTCAGCAAAGTGAAGTAAAACAGCAAGGAGTTTTTATGCACTGTGTCTATTTTGCCCGCCACGGCGAGACCGTCTGGAACGTTGAAAATAAGATCTGCGGCATGACCGACAGCCCCCTGACCGAAAAAGGCCGGGCACAGGCCGCTCAGCTGGGCGAAGCCGTCAAAAACAGCGGCATCGTCCTTGACGAAATTTTGTACTCTCCCCTCTCCCGCGCCGCGGATACCGCACTGGCCGTGGCGGCTGCCACCGGCCTGCCCGCGCGGGTGGAGCCCCGCCTGCGGGAACAGTGTTTCGGCCGCTTTGAGGGCACCTCGCCCCGCAACAGCCCGGAGTTCACCGCCGCCAAAATGCAGTTTGCCGACCGCTACACCGACGGCGAAAGTATGCTTCAGCTGGCCCAGCGCATCTACAACCTGCTGGACGAGCTCAAACAGGACGACAAGACCTATCTCCTCGTGGCCCACAACGGGATCGCCCGGGTGGTGGAGTCCTATTTCCACAACATGACCAACGCGGAGTACGCGGCGTTCGGCATCAAAAATTGTGAGCTGCGGAAGTTTGATTTTGACACGTAACAAGAAAGAAGCGAAAGAGGTTTCCCAACGGGAGCCTCTTTCGCTTCTTTCTCAGACGTTCCGGTAATGGAACACTTTATCTTTGGTAATGAACAGATACACCGTGACCACCAGAGCGGCCAGCTCCGCTGCTGTAACGGCCAGCCAGACGCCCTCGATCCTGAGTACCATGGGCAGCAGGATGACTGCCGCCAGCTGGAACAACAGGGTGCGCAGGAACGAGATCAGCGCACTCGTCACACCGTCGCCCAGGGCCGTGAAGAACGAAGAGCCGTAGACGTTGAAGCCCATGATGAGGAAACTCAGGCCATACACGCGGAAGGCATGGCTGGTCAGCTCCAGCAGCTCTGCATCATAGCCCACAAAGATCTTTGCCACATAGGGGATGATGAGCATGGACACCGCCGTCATGATGACCGCTACCACGCCGATGAGCCGCAGACTCTTGGTATAGAGATTATGCACCTCGGCATGGTTCCGGGCACCGTAGTGGTAGCTGACGATGGGAGCGCTGCCCACGGCATAGCCCACGAAGACCGCCACAAACAGGAACGCCGCGTACATGATGACGCCATAAGCCGCCACACCGTTCTCGCCTGCAAAGCGGAGGAGCTGGTAGTTGTAGAGGATGTTGACCAGTGACATGGAAAGATTGGTCATCAGCTCGGAGGAGCCGTTGATGCAGGCCGCTTTGAGCACGCTGCCGTGGAACTCCGTTTTGCCCAGATGCAGGCGGCTGGTGGTCTTATGGTCCAGGAAATAGAACACCGGCAGCACGCCGCCCACGATCTGGCTGATGAACGTTGCAATGGCAGCGCCCTCCACGCCCCAGCGGAGCCAGCCCACCAGCACAACGTCCAGCACCATGTTGGTGCAGCCTGCACCCACCGTGAACCAGAACCCCAGTGTCGGTTTTTCCGCCGTGACAAAGAAACTCTGGAACATGTTCTGTAAAATAAAGGTGGGCACGCTGACCATCAGCACCCGGCCATACCGGACGGCGAAATCCAGCATCTCGCCCTTGGCACCCATCAGGATCGCCACCGGGCGGAGGATGAACAGGCCCAGCACCGAGAGCGCCACGCCAGCAAGGAACGCTGCCAGGACAAACAGACTGAAATAGCGGTTCGCCTTGTCCTCGTCCCCCTCGCCCAGGGTGATGCCCACAATGGCGCTGCCGCCAGTACCCAGCATAAAGCCCACCGTGCCAATGAGCATGGGCAGCGGCATGATCAGGTTGACCGCTGCAAAGGCTGTTTTGCCCACAAAGTTGGAGACACACAGACCGTCCACGATACCATAAATGGACGTGAACAGCATGGTACCGATGCAGGGCAGCACAAAGCGCAGCAGGCGCGAATAATTAAAATGATCCGATAATTGGATTTTCTGCTTTGCCATGAAATCTCCTTTTCCTGGTAGATCCAAAAAATGCAAAAAGGCCGGACAAGACCAGCAGCACGATGCCTGCCCTCCTCTGCTGTGTGGCTACGGCCAACACAGCCTCCGGGCAGACACTCGCTGCGGCATCTTATCCGGCCTTTCCATTACGTTGAAACAGCCCTCCGATGAGCAGAAAAGAGTATAACAAAGTTCATTTTTATTGTCAAGTTTATTTTTTTCGTTTGTACGGCAAAAAAGAGCACGCGTTTGCGTGCTCTTTTTTGCTGTGTTTCTTTCTTCTGTTTCACATCCCAGGCCGCCAGCCCGTGCAGTAGCGGGCGTAATCGCGGTCGGCCTGTTTGACGTAGAGCACCAGCTCCTCTTTGCCCTCCTTGTTGGTCCGCTCGCGGACCTTGGTGGGCAGGTTCTGGCGGTGGAGCAGCTCGATCTCGTCGTTCAGCTCCTCTTCGGTCTCAAATACATCCAGCTCTGTCCAGTGGGTGGCAAAGAGCCAGAATTTTGCCAGCGTCTCATTCATCTTCGTTCTCCTTTTGGGGCTCTTCGGTCTCCGGTGCGGGCGGCGTCAGCCGGTAAAACGGCGCAATGGCGTTGGCGTCGCCATGGCGCACAATGGAATAGGTAATGTCGCAATAAGGCTGGATGGCCGTGCTCTTCTCCACCGTGGAGATGAGCAGCACCTGCAATTGCAGGCGGCGGAACAGCTCCATCATGGGGCGGATGCGGTCGCTGGTCATCTTGCTGAACGCCTCGTCCAGCAGCACCAGCCGGATGCTGTTCTCGCTCTTCTGGTAAATTTGCAGCAGGCTGGCGCAGATGGCCACATAGAACGGGGCCTGATTCTCGCCGCCGGAGGAATCCCGGCTGACGCGGGAGAGATCGGCCTGCTGGCCGGACACCGTGTTGGTCACTTTGATGTCGTAATCCAGATAGGTGCGGTAATCCACATAGTCCGAGAGGGTGACGCCCTCGGGGCGGCGGCCCTCCTGCCGGGCGCGGGTGTTCTCGTCCACGTCGGCCATGATCTTTTCCATCAGCTCATCCACCTGCCGCTCGTAAACGGGGTCGGCGGTGGCGGCGATGTTGTCCAGCGAATCGGAATCGGTCATCTGCTGGTTGCCTTTGTCCACAATGACCTGATAGAACGCCGCCAGCTGGGGATCCCGGCTGGGCTCCAGCTCAAAGCGGTAGACCTCTTCGCCGTAGGTCAGCTGTTCCATCACCTTGTTCAGCTCCCGGAACTGCCGCCGGGCGTTGAAGATATCGTCTTTCATCCGGAAGAGAATGTCCTTGCGGAAGCGGTCCTTGCAGTCTTTCTGGGCCTGCTCGAGGCGGGCGGCGTACCGCTCCAGGTCAATGCGGACCAAGCTCTCGTACTGGGCACGGTACTGCTCTACCCCCGCAAGGCCCAGCGGATAATCGCAGACGTACCGCTCGTTGTAGGCTTTCTGGGCAGGCTCCAGCGTCCCGGTCAGGTAGAGCTGCAGCGCCTCGTCCAGCTTGGTCTGGGCCTTTTCGGCGGCCTGTGCCACGGCACGGTCGGGCTTTGCCTTGTCCGGGCCGGAGAGGGCCGCCCAGCGCTCCCGGGCCAGCGGCTCCAGCAGCGGATACTTTGCAAAGAATGCATTGGCGGCATCGGCGCTGGTCTGCGCTGTCTCCACCGCCTTTTTCCGCTCAGCCTCACAGGAGGCCAGCTGCTTCTGGCAGACGCGGATGTCCCCGCCCACCTGCTCCACGGCAGCGCGGGCGGCGTCCCAGGCTTTCTCCCGGGCTTCTTCCTCTTTGTAGAGCTGCTGGAGCATGGGGTTCTCCCGGCAGTCGGCCAGCTGCTGCTCCTGCGCCGTGTAGGCCTGCCGGGCAGCGGTCAGGGCCGCGCGGCTGTCCCACAAAGCGCCAAGCTCCTCCAGCGTCTTGCCCCGCAGGGCGTTCTGGTACTGGTCATAGGCCGCTTTCAGGGTCTTTTCGGTCTGCTCGGCGGCGCGGCGGCGCTCGGCCAGCGCTTCCAGCTCGGCGGTCAGGGCCTCGGCGCGGGTGCGGCGGGCATCCAGACCAATATACCGCTGGGGCGCGCGGAGGCGTTCCAGCCGGAACGGATGGTGGCGGAGCAGATCACGGGTAGCGCTGTCCGGGTACTGTTCCAGCGTATCTGGTGTGTCACAGCAGACGATGCGGCCCAGAATGGTCTCCGCGTACTGGGCGGCCAGCGGGTTTTCACTGGTGACTTGCGCGGCCAGACTGTCCGGGGCGATCTTGTCCGTCCGGCGGTTGGCCTTGCGGATGCCCGGGGTATCCAGCAGGCTGATGGGCCCAACTTTCTCTTTCAGGGCCACAAAGGCGCTCTTGGCGGCGGCATAGTGGGCAGGCGGCACCAGGATATCAAAGCGGCGGTCGCCGAGGCAGGCCTCCACGCAGTCCTGCCAGCTCTCGTCCTCCACGGCCAGCAGCTCACAGAAAATTTTGGCGTCCGGCGTCATGCCCCGGCTCTGCAGCTCGGCGTTGACGGCGTCCCGCACGCGGGTGGCAGCGTCGCCGTGGGGGTAGACCCACTTGCCGCCCGAGACCGCGTCCAGTTCCGCCCGTTTGGCGCCCTGCTCCCGGAGCAGGTCTGCAACCGCCTGCCGGGCCGCGAAATATTGCTCTTCCAGCGGTTTTTCCACGCCGGAAAGGGCGTCGGTCAGGCCGGGGAGCGTCTCCGCGCGGAGGGCTTCCGGCCAGAGATCTTTGCCAATTGCAAACCCGCTGCGGCCAAGGCTCTGCAGCAGGGCTGTGACTTTGTTTGCCGCGGCTTCGGCCCCGGCAGCACGGCGGGCGGCAGCGTCCAGCGCGCTCTTTTTCCGGGCCAGCTCCTCGGTCATGACGTCGAGGGCGGCACCCTCTCCGCTGGCAGAGGCCGCACTGTGGGCGGCCAGATAGGCCCGGCGGGCTTCGGCCTCGGCGTTCTTCGCCGCCTCATACTGGGCGTTCAGGGTTTCCAGCTGGCGGTTTCCGGCCTCCAGATGGCCCTGCCAGGTGGCATCTTCCCCGGCATCGGCAGCGGCACAGGCCAGCAGGGCCGCGCCCCGGTTCACAAGGGCGGCGGTCTCTTTTTCGGCGGCTTCCCGGCCATCGTTCACGATGGTCTCCAGCGCGGCGGCACGGGTCTGGGCTTCAGCCAGCACCGCGTGGAGGTTTTCCAGCTCCACACGGTCGCCCTGCAGGGCATCCAGGTCTAATTCCGGCTGGGGCAGGATGTACTGATACAGGAATTCCCGGAAGTTGGGGATCTCGTCCATGCTGGTGCCCATCTGGAACACTTCATTGAACTTTTTGCCCAGCGGGCTGGACGCGCGGCCAATGCCCAGCGCCCGGCAGATACGGTCCCGGGCCTCGCTGGGGCTGCGGGTATAAGAGAGCCGCCCCGTGGCGGGCTTGAAGTCTTCTTTGGCGCTGGGAGCCCCGGTGCGCGGGTCGATAAACGGCAGCTGCTCCAGCGTGCAGCCGTCTTCCGAGATGTACCAGGTCTGGTCGCCGGGGTGCAGCTCCTGCATGGGGCCCTCCGACTCCACCCGGACGGCAATGACAAAGGGCACCCGCTTGGCGGTGTCCCAGAATTCCGCGCCGATGTAGGCCACGGTGCGGCCCGGGCGGCGGTAAGCATTCTCACCGCGCTGCTTGGCGTGGACGGAGCCCTGCAGGGTGCGGCCGCTCTTTTTATTGCCCAGGGCATTGAAATTGCGGTTGGTGGTCAGGCAGTAGCGGATGGCGTCCAAAATCGTGGTCTTGCCCACGGCGTTGACGCCGATCATATAGGTCAGGCGGGCACAATCAAAGGTGACGTTTTCAAAGTTGTGCCAGTTGATGAGTCTCAGGCGTTTTAATTCGATCATTCTTCCACCTCCGCAGTGCCGTCCCCGTCAGGGCGTTCGTACAAAGCCAGCTCGCTCCGGGTGCGGCTGCTCTCGGCGGCGGCATCGGCCAGGTCGGCGTCCGGCAGGGCCAGCAATACCGTGGGGAACACCTCAACGCGGCTGTCCAGCCCGCTCAGGCGGCCCACCGGCCGGGCCAGATTGTAGCGGCGCAGGGTACGCAGCAGCCGCTCCAGCGTGGGCTGGTCGAGGCGGCGGGGCAGATTCATTTTCTGCAGCTCCGCCTGCACCTCTTCCACCGTCACCAGCACCTGATCGGCACTGGCAGAAAGGCTCTCCCGCTTTTGCAGATAAAGCAGCCGCAGCACCAGCAGCAGGATGCTCTCGTATTTCAGCAGCCGGGCCTGGCTGCCCTCATGCTCGTTGACAAGAGCCGCCGCCTGCAGCGGGGCCGGGTAAAGCAGCACCGCATAACCCAGCGGCGCGAACACGGCCCGCACCTCCGGGAGATGATCCTGCACATAGAGATATTTTGCCCGCTGGTCTTCCACCCCGCCCAGCAAAAAGCAGTGGTTGAGGAGATAGTTTGCGGTTTCTTCCAACATTTTATTCGGTTCGGCCATCGTTTCCGTCCTCCCTGCGGGGTGTCAATACAAATTCTTCAAAGCGGAAGCCGCCCCGCTCCACCCACTCGCCCGTGAGGGTGATGTTATAGTCCCGCCGGGGCGATTGGGAATAGGTGTGCAGGCCGATGACCCGGGCAAAATCGTCCGGGTACTCGGCGGCCAGCGTGGACGCCGTGACCCGCGGCCGGGCGGCCAGCGCCTGCCGGGCCAGCAGCTCCACGTTTTCTTCGGTCACGGCCATCCGAGCATAATCCAGTAGGAGCTTCTGCTCCTTTTTGAGCTGTTCCGGGTCCAGCGCGGCCTGCCGCACCGGGGCCAGCGGGGCCTCGCCGCGGGGAGCCGCCGGCGGGTAGAGGGGCTTTGCGCCAAACACCTGCACCGGGTAGAGGTGGAGCCGCTTTGCCACCGGGCCGTCGTCGGGCTCAAAGAGCTGGTCCGGCGTCTTGATCTCCTCGGCATAGCGGCGGAGCAGCGCCGTGACGCTGCCCTGGGCCGAGCGGTCGCTCAGGAGCAGGAACTGCGCCCGCTGCACCGCCCGCTTGCGGTAGCGGATGTGGCTGTCGTCGATCTGGCGGATGAGGCCGCTCATCTCTTCCAGCGCGTCCCGCTGCTTCTGGATGAGGGCCCGCACCCGGGGCGCGGCCTCGCCGGGGGCGCAGCGCTCCACCCGGGCATAATCCAGCGCCAGCTGGGGCAGGTACTTGTTCTCGCACTCGTCCAGCCCTTCTTCGAGGTAGGCGCGGTAATTGAAGAGGTTATCACTGGTCTTGAAGCGGTGGTACGCCGCCGCCACCACCTTTTCCTCATACTGGTCAAACAGCTCCAGCACTTCCTGCGGGGTGCGGTTGCGGGTAAGACGGTCGATGTAATGCCCGATGGACGCGTTGAGGGCCCGCAGGGATCTGTTCAGCGCTTCCAGGTCGGACGCCACCTCGTGCAGGACATTCTCGTAGGGGCTCTTTTCTTCCCCGATGCCCCGCAGCAACTGCCAGGCTTTGTAAAGCTTGCCCGTGTAGGTGACGACGCGGGGGTTCAGGATCTCTTCCAGCGCCTCCAGCAGCGGCGTCACCTCGGGCACAAAGGCGAGGGTGGGCTCTTCCTCATAGCTGCCAGGCTGCTCTTCCAGCCAGCCGGTGCGGCGGAGGCGGAGCAGAAAGCCCAGCGCCAGCAGATGCGGGTCCCGGGTGGGCTGCTCGTCCTCATCCCCCGCCCCATCGGCATCCAGCGCCAGCGGCTTTGCCACGGCGGCAAAGTAATCCTCCGCCCGGGAGACGGCTTCCGCCCGGGAGAGGCTGTAATCCGCCGTGTGGCGGCACTCCTCCCACAGCAAAAGCAGCAGCTCCGCATAATAAGCCCGGTTGGGCCCCGCCAGCGGGCGGAAAAGCTTGGGGCTGACCAGTTCAAACAGCTGCATCAGAAGCTTCCTTTCTTTCGATAAAATCCAGTTTTTATTGTACCACATTTGCCACGCTTTTGCCATAACGACAAAAAGCCCCGGGGAGCGGGGTGCTCCTCGGGGCGGGGTGCGGTTCCATTCTGTAAAAGGGTCAGAAGAGTACATCAAGGGTAAGCACAAAGCAGTAGGTGCCATCCTCCAGCTTTTTGGCGGAGACGCCGACACCCTTGACCAGCTGTGCTTCTTTCGCCTTTACACCATAAGCCTTGGCGTAGGCCTTCGAAAGAAAAAAGCACGGGCCAACCGAACAGCTGTTGCTGCTCTGCTGGCCCGCGAGGCGCTCCCCTATTTCCAGAGCGGTGCTTTGCAACGCGCCGCGGCTCTGGCAATCTTCCGGGGCCTGTGCCGGTGCGTAAACGAGTACGCGCGGGCAAACCCCTCAAAATTAAGTTGATTTTAGCACACACCGCGCAAAGTGTCAATAAAATTGCTGCATTTTGACATTCTTTTTTGGGAAAAATCGCCCCAAGAATTTCCGCAAATTACACAATTCTACCACGATTGTATGCTATGCTATGTTCAGAAACCAGAAGAAAGAAGCTCTCTGTGCACCGGCCCTATTTTCCCGCCAGCCAGGAACCGCTTCTCTGTCCGCTGGACCTGCGTCGCAGGCATCCGGTCTGGCGGCCAACGGCACTCTGGCTGCTCCTCAGCTTTCCCGGAACGCTCCCCTCCGGGCGGCTCTCCCTCCACAAAAACTTTGCAGGCTAAACTGAAAAGCCCCCGGAACGCGGTGTTCCGGGGGCTTTAAGTTTTGTGTTTAATAGCCGCGCACCGAGAAGCCGCGCTCCCAGGGGTCGGGGGCAATGTCTTTCTGGCGGATGGCGGTGATCTGGATATAATCGCTGCGCTGGATGAGGGCAAACAGTTTCCGGAATTTGACGGGGTCGCCCTGGACTTCCAGCGTGACGGAGCCGTCGTCCTCGTTTTCCACCCAGCCGGTCAGCTCCAGGCTCTGGGCCGCATACCGGGCCCGGTAACGGAAGCCCACGCCCTGCACCTGGCCCTCGATGGAATAGCGCCGCCGCACCGTGCCCTCGGGCAGAGCGGGCGGCTCCCCTTTTTTGTCTTTCAAAAATTCAAACATTGTCAACCTCCTGCTGCTGCCGCGTCTCACCGCAGGGCCCGGCAGTTTTCCAATACGCGCAAGCCTGCCCGGCCTGCCAAGGGCTCCCCTCATCGGGAGCTGGCAATGCGAAGCATGGGCTGAGAGGTTTTACAGCTCCTGATATGCCGTCATCAAGGCGGGGATGAACTGCTTTTTGCGGCTGACCACGCCGGGCAGGGTCCAGCTGTCGTCGGCGGCTGGCTCGATCTCAAAGCCGCTGCGGAGCATCTCGTCGGCATGGCGGCCCGCGCAGATGACCACGCTCTCCTCCTTGGGCACGTCGGTCAGCAGCATGTAGAGGTCTTCCACATTCTGCTTGTTGCGGGCCTCTTCGAGGTAGGGCTGGAGCAGTTTCTGGGCCGCCTGGAGGTTCTTGCGGGTCATGTAGCTGCCCTGTGCCACGCCAAAGCGGACATCGCCGCACATAAACACCTTGAAATCCTGCAGGAAGACTTCCTCCGCGGTCTTGCCGGCCAGATTCTCGCCTGCCTCAAACATCTCAAGGGCAAACTCGTCGATGTCCACACCCGCGATCTTGGCCAGCCGCTTGGCGGCGGCCACATCAATGGGGGTGCAGGTGGGGCTGCGGAACACCAGCGTGTCCGAGAGGATGGCTGCCAGCAGCAGGCCTGCGATCTTGGGCTCGATCTCCACGCCGTTTTCATCGTACATCTGGGTGATGATGGTGGCGGTGCAGCCCACCGGCTGGTTGCGGAAGTAAACCGGGCCGTCCGTTTCCAGGCTGCCGATGCGGTGATGGTCGATGATCTCCAGAATTTCGGCCTGGTCAAAACCCTCCACGGCCTGAGTGGCTTCGTTGTGGTCCACCAGAATAATGCGGCGCTTGCGCAGGGCAATGATGTTGCGGCGGCTGACCATGCCGCAGTATTTGCCGTCCTCATCCAGCACCGGGAAATACCGGTGGCGCACCTTGGTCATAACGCGGGTGACGTCCGACACCGGGGTGACGAGGGTGAATTTGACGATATCGTCTCTTGTCATGTAATAGGAGATGGGCGCGCACTGGCTCATCAGCTTACCGGCGGCGTAGCTGTCGCAGGCAACGGACATGATGGCCACACCCATTTCCGCCGCAATGCGCTGGATGGTATGGCCCACCTTTGCCCCGTTGCAGATGATGAGGAGCGAGGCCTCTTTCTCAATGGCGCAGAGCTGGCTCTCGTAGCGGTTGGTCAGGATCACGATGTCGCCTTTTTCCACGGCGCTTTCCAGCATTTCCGGGGTGGCGGTGCCGATCTTGATATGTCCCGTGGTGCAGACGGCGTTTTCGTCGCCCACCACCATGGTGCCGCCCAGCGTCTCCAGAATATTCTTATAGCTCGTGCGGCTCTTGGCCAGCACCTCGGTATCGAACACGTCCATGTTGGCGGTGGCGATATCCTTGACCGTGATGAGGCCCAGCAGCTCGTTGTCGGCGTCCGTGATGGGCAGGGTGTCGATCTGCTTGTCGCGCATGATCTCCCAGGCCTTGCGCAGGCTGGTGCTGCCGTTGATGCCGGGCATCTCACGGAAATCCACGTCCCGGATCTTGGGGTTGACATCGGTACACATCCGGGGCGGTGTGACCCCGAACTTTTTGAGCACGAATTCCGTCTCCTGGTTCATGCGGCCCGCGCGGCGCGGCTCGCAGACCAGAGAGCTGGTTTTATTCTTGAGCTCCGCATAGGCAATGGCAGAGCAGATGGAGTCGGTGTCCGGGTTGCGATGCCCGATGACCACGACTTTGTGGGCTGCTTTTGGCATGGCTGTTCTTTCCCCCTTGTGGGTTGTTTCAATTTCCTTCTTCGCTTCGGGTGTGCTTGCTTTGCGCGGCCGCTCCTGCACAGCGGCTGTCGGGGAGCCGACAGGCGCTCCCTCTGCATCCCATTTTAACACAAGTGCGGGCGGGGGTAAACCGCATGGAGCGGGAGTTTTCCTTAAAATTTTGCGAGAAACTTGTATACATCTATTGTTTTTTGAAAGAGGGCGTTGTATGATTAGGACAACGCATCATTCACGGCATAGGAGGAACCATGACGTCCACAAAATTCAATTCCCAACCGCTGTTTCCCCGCAGGCAGCTGACGGCCCTGCTGCTGCCCCTCATCGCCGAGCAGGCACTCAGTGTGACCATTGGCCTGGCTGACACCCTGATGGTCTCCTCCGTCGGCGAGGCGGCTGTCTCGGGCGTGAGCCTCGTTGACACGTTCAACACCCTGATGATCCAGATCATGAGCGCGCTGGCCACCGGCGGCGCGGTGGTCGCCAGCCAGTACATCGGCCACCGGGAAGAGAAAAACGCCCGGGCCTCCGCCGCGCAGATCCTGTTCATCCTCTCGGTGTTCAGCCTGGCCGTGGCCGCCGTGGTCGTGGTGGGGCGGCACGCCATCCTGCGGGGCATCTTCGGCTCCATCGACGCCGACGTCATGCGCTACGCCGAGACCTATTTCCTGCTCTCGGCCCTGAGCTACCCGTTCATTGGCCTGTACAACGCCGGCGCGGCACTGTTCCGGGCGCAGGGCAACAGCAAGGTGAGCATGATGTCCAGCCTGGTGATGAACGTTGTCAACATCGGCGGCAACGCCATCCTCATCTTTGGCTTCGGGATGGGCGTGCTGGGCGCGGCCCTCGCCAGCCTGGTCTCCCGCGCCATTGCCTGCATCGCGGTGCTTTTCCTGCTGCAAAAGCCCGGCTGTATGCTCCGCATAGAGGGTCTTGCCGCTCTCCGGCCAAACGGCAGGCTCATCCAGCGCATCCTGCGGGTGGGCATCCCGGCCGGCATTGAGAACGGCATGTTCCAGATCGGCAAGCTGTCGGTGGCCAGCCTGACCAGCACCCTGGGTACCGCCGCCATTGCCGCCAACGCCGTGGCCAACACCACCTCCACGTTCCTCAACATCCCGGCCAGCGCCGTGGGCCTTGCCGTGCTCACCGTGGTGGGCCAGTGCCTGGGCGCAGGCGAGAAAGAGCAGGCTGTCTGGTACGCCCGCCGCCTGCTGCTGCTGGCCTATGCGGGTGCCTGGATCATGAACCTGTCGGCGTTCTTCTTTGCGGACCAGCTGGCGCTGACCCTCTTCCATCTCTCGCCGGAAGCGCAGGCCATGGCCCTGCAGGTGATGCAGTGGTTCAACATCTTCTCGATCTTCTTCTGGCCCTCCAGCTTTACCCTGCCCAACATCCTCCGTGCGGCAGGCGACGCCTCGTTTACCATGTCGGTCAGCATCGTGTCCATGTGGGTGTTCCGGGTGGGTTTCTGCTACCTGATGGTGCTCTGCTTCCACGGCCAGCTGCTCAGCATCTGGATGGGCATGTTCCTGGACTGGGTGTTCCGCTCCGTCTGCTTTATGGTCCGCTTTGTGCGGGGCAAGTGGCTGGAACAGCACGTGATTTAAAGTTTCACATTTTTCGATGCAAGATTTTGCCCCTCTGTCTCGTATGAGAAGACAGAGGGGCTTTTTTCGTCAGCCTTGCACAAAATCTGGAGCACTATTTTAGGAGTGTTGTCCAGTTTTCGTCTTGTATTTTTCATAATTGGGGCGTATAATTTTTTGCCGTTGAAAGGTATTTCAACCACCCCGTACAAAGGAAGTGTGTTTTGATGCGTAATTGGTTTTCCCGCCATCCCGTCTGGTTCATGGCGTTTTACATGGTCTTTTATCTCACCGTCTTCCACTGGCTGGAAGTCCATGTCACGGTGCCGGACATCTGGGTCCACTGTCGGCTGGACGATTTCATCCCGTTCTGCAAATACGCCATCGTGCCGTATCTGGCGTGGTTCGTCTGGATCCCGTTCACTTTGTTCTATCTGCTCTGGAAAGCGCCCCGTGCAGACTTCTGGCGGCTCTGCCTGCCTTTGTTTGCGGGCATGACCTTTGCACTGGCCTGCTATATCGTCCTGCCCACGGGGCTCTACCTGCGGCCCTACCGGGTGTATGGCAATGATATTTTTGCGCAGGCCGTGCGGCTGCTCTACGCGACAGACACGCCCACCAGCGTCTGCCCCTCCATCCATGTCTTCAACTCGGTGACGCTGATGCTGGCCTACTACCGCAGCCGCATCTTCGACGCCCCGCAGCGCCGCTGGATGCGCCCGGCGGCGGCCGTGCTCTGCGTGTCCATCGTGCTGGCCACCGTGCTGCTCAAGCAGCACAGCTGCATTGACGTGATGATGGGCATTCTGCTGGCCCTTGTCCTCGACTCGGCCATGACCCTCCGGGACAACGACACCAGCCGCGTGCCGGAGCGCCTGTAATTTTTCTTAGATGCCTTATAGATACAAAAACGCCCGCTCCCGCAAGGGAACAGGCGTTTTTTGTTAGAATAAATTTTCCGGCAGGCAGAGATCTTCTTTGGGCACATTCTCCCAGCTGAAATCTGCAACCAGGCTCTCCGGTGTGCGGGGAGCAGGCTCTGGCTGCAGACCATACACATAGGCCAGCCTGCCCACGATCTCCTCCGCCGTGTACTTGGCACGGAGATTTTCCAGGCTCTGGTCGCCATCCCGCTTGGAGAGGCGGCGGCCATCCGGGGCCAGCAGCAGCGGGCAGTGGGCAAAGCGGGGCGCTTTGAGCCCCAGCAGACGGTACAGGTAAAGCTGCCGGGCCGTGGAGGAGAGCAGGTCGGCTCCCCGCACCACCTCGGTAACGCCCATCCGGGCGTCGTCCACCACCACGGCCAGCTGGTAAGCAAACACGCCGTCGGCGCGGCGGAGGTAGAAATCCCCGCAGTCCCGCAGGAGGTTCTCGGTGTGGGGGCCCATGCAGCCATCCACAAAGCGGACATTCTCGTCCGGCACCCTGACCCGGTAAGCCGGGGCTTTGTGCTTCCGCTTCTCCGCGATCTCCTCCGGCGTCAGGTCCCGGCAGGTGCCGGGATAGATGACGTTGCCGTCCGAGGTATGGGGCGCGCTGGCGGCATGGAGCTGGGAGCGGGAGCAGAAGCACGGGTACACCAGCCCCTGCGCGGCCAGCTTCGCGTAGGCCTCCTCATAGACGGGGGCGCACTCGCTCTGGTAATAGGGGCCGTGAGGCCCGCCGTGGCTGCCGCCCTCGTCCCAGACAAGGCCCAGCCAGCTCAGGTCTTCTTCCAGCTGGTCGGCATATTTGCGGGGGCAGCGCTCGGCGTCCAGATCCTCAATGCGGAGGACGATCTTTCCGCCCTGATGCTTCGCACTCAGCCAGGCCAGCAGGCTGCAGGCCAGGTTGCCCAAGTGGAGCCGCCCGCTGGGGCTGGGGGCAAACCGCCCGACCGTGCCGCTCACAGGCCCAGCTTCCACTCCCCGTCTTTCGGCTGGAAGATGGGGGTGTTATAGTAGGCGGCCACGGCCTTTGCCATGTACTCGGCATCGGCGCAGCTGGCGGTCTCCATGGCGGAGTGCATGGCCAGCTGGCCCAGGCCGATGTCCACCATGGGCATCAAAATCTGATGGCCCAGCAGGTTGCCCAGCGTGGAGCCGCCCGGCACATCGGCGCGGTTGGCAAAGGTCTGGACGGGGACGCCCGCCTTTTTGCAGATGGCGCTGAACGCGGCCCCGGTAAAGCCGCTGGTGGTGTATTTCTGGCTGGCGTTGGTCTTGAGCAGGACGCCGCCGCCCATGACGATGGGGTTGGCGGGGTCGCTCTTCTCGGGGTGGTTGGGGTGGGTGGCGTGGCCGTTATCGGCACTCAGCAGCAGGGTGTTGGTGCGGGCGCGGATGCTCTGCTCTTTCGTCACGCCCAGGCTCTCCTCCACGCGGGAGAGCACGTCTGCAAACAGGGTGCCGCAGGCCCCCTGACGGCTGGAGGAACCGACTTCCTCGTTATCAAACATGACCCAGACATCGCCGCGGCCCTCTTCCTCGCCGCGGCCCTGCAAAAAGCCCCACAGGGTGGTGTAGGCGCACTCCAGGTCGTCGATGCGGCCAGACATGAAATACTCGCCGTTCAGGCCCAGACGCTCGGCCTTCTCCCGGGTGCAGAGGACGATGTCGGCGTCCACGATCTCTTCGGGCTTGACACCGGCTTCCCGCGCCAGCACAGCCCGCAGGCTGCCGCCTGCCGCGCCGAAGATGGGCTGCAGATCGACCTGGGGGTTATACTTCATGCCGTTGTTCAGGTCACGGTTGAAGTGGATGCAGAGGTTGGGGATGCAGGCCACGGCGCGGTCCGGGTGGACCAGACGGCTCTCAATGCCGCTTTCCGTCTCCACCAGCACGCGGCCGGCCACACTCAGGGGGCGGTCCAGCCAGGAGGGCATGATCATGCCGCCGTAACCCTCGGTCTCCGCCTTGGCAAACACTTTATCCTCGGCGCAGTCCAGTTTCTTGACCCGCCAGGTGGGCGAATCGCTGTGGCTGGCCGCCGCGTGCCAGCCGGTCAGCGGGCCCTTGGGCATCCGCCATGCCATGATGGAAGAGCCGTTGCGGGTGGTATAATATTTGCCTCCCGGAGCCAGCTGCCAGGCAGCACTCTCAGGGCAGTTCTGGTAGCCGTTCTCTTCGAGGATGGCTGCCGCCGCCGCGGTGGAGTGGAATGCGCTGACGCCGGCGTTCAGGAAGTCAAACAGGCCGTCGATGGAAAATTCGTGGTTCATACGATGCTCCTTGGTTTTATATCCGTTGGATTTTTGTTGGATTCACGTTCGGTGCCTATTATAACTGCTTCTGCTTTAAAGGTCAATCGCAGTTGAAATTCGTCCCACGAGCGCCGATTGACAACCGCCGGGGAGAACAGTATACTAGAAGTAAGACCCAAAATGCTCCCCCGGCGGCGCGCCGGGCATTGATAAAAGGAGGAATCCGCCATGATCCAAAAACGGTTCGTTTCGCTGCTGCTCTGCGCGGCACTGGCCCTCTGCCTGCTGGCTGGCTGCGACACCGCCGCCAGCGGCAGCACCGGCTCCGCTTCCGCCCCGGCCAACAGCTCGGCCAGCGCGTCCAGCGAGAACATCCCCAGCACCACCAACGAGGCCAACACCTCCGGCCTGCGCCCGAATTTTGATGAGAACTCGCTGTTCAGCATCACGGGCACGTCCGATGCCTTTGAGCCCTGCCTGGGCTGGGGCCCCGGCGTTTCCGGCTGTTCCCTGAAATCCGTGCTGGCGGCGGCTTCCCTGCTCCAGTGGGCCGAGCAGACCAACCTGACCAGCCGCACCACCGACGCCATTGAAGACGCGTTCAGCCAATGGTACGACGCGCTGGACTCCATGGACCAGGAGAGCTTTGCCGAGGCCTGGCCTCTCATCAAGGACGACGCCAACGCCCTGCTGACCGATAAGGACAGCCTTTCCGGCCGCATCGAGGATGCCGGCCTGGACCCCGCCGACCTGCCCGGCTGCTCCGAAAAGAACTGGGACGCTTTGCAGGACGTCATTGACCGCCTGACCCCCGAGGCAACGGGCGAATTTTGAGCAACACGCAAAAGAGGCATCGTGCACTGCACGATGCCTCTTTTTTTGCCGTTTTGCCGTTTTAGACTTTTTTCAGCGTATACTTCCGGCTGCCCATGCCGATCTTCTCCGCCTGCTCCAGAGTGGCTTTCCACTCGATGTTCGGGTTGGAATCCTTGAAGTTGTCGTGGTAGCACTTCCAGTCGGACTTGGCCAGGTTCTGGCCCAGCTGGCTGTTGGGCAGGGGCTGGGCTGCCAGGCAGGCGTCCACGCAGGCCTGATCCAATGCCACCGGGTCAAAGGAGGCAAACATGCCGATATCCGGCAGGATGGGCGCGTCGTTTTCCCCGTGGCAGTCGCAGTTGGGGCTGACATCCTGCACCAGGCTGATGTGGAAGCAGGGACGGCCCGCGCAGACGGCAGCGGCGTACTCGGCCATCTTGCGGTCCAGCATTTCATTGGCGCTGTCGCACTGGGAATAGATGGCGTCAAAGTTGCAGGCACCGATGCAGCGGCCGCAGCCCTTGCACTTGTCCTGGTCGATGACGGCCTTGTTCTTCTCGTTGTAGCTGATGGCGTCGGAGCCGCACTCCTTGGCGCAGCGATGGCAGCCGCGGCAGAGGTCTTCCTGCACCGCCGGGTGGCCGGAGGCGTGCTGCTCCATTTTGCCGGCGCGGGAGCCGCAGCCCATGCCGATGTTCTTGATGGCACCGCCGAAGCCGGTGGACTCGTGGCCCTTGAAGTGGCTCAGGCTGATGAAGATGTCGGCGTCCATGATGGCGCGGCCGATCTTAGCGGTCTTGCAGTATTCGCCGTTCGGCACAGGCACTTCGACTTCATCGGTGCCGCGCAGGCCGTCGGCGATGATGACCTGACAGCCGGTGGTCATGGGCCAGAAGCCGTTCAGCTGGGCACAGGTGAGGTGCTCCAGTGCGTTCTTGCGGCTGCCCGGATACAGGGTGTTGCAGTCGGTCAGAAACGGCAGACCGCCCTGCTCCTTGCACAGGTCGGCCACCACCTTGGCGTAGTTGGGGCGCAGGAACGCCAGGTTGCCCATCTCCCCAAAGTGCATCTTGATGGCCACGAACTTGCCGTCCATGTCGATGTTCTTGATGCCAGCCGCCAGGCACAGCCGACGCAGCTTTTCCGTCAGACTGGTGCCCACCGGACACCGGAAGTCGGTATAGTAAACAGTCGATGCTTCCATTGTTTTCTCCTCTGTTTTGCAGTTGCGGCGCACTCCCCGCCGCAGGGTTCTCTCTTGGTTTTGATTATAACACACTGGGAATAGAGGCGCAATAAAGGTAAAGTTGGGTTCCGGGTGATTTTTTTGCATGAAAATGCCCCGCAGGGGTGAGCCTGCGGGGCGTTCATTAGAACTCTTTTTAGGTGGTAGGAGGCACAATCAGCTCGTCCAGCGTTTTAGCATTCGGGTTGCGCTTAAACAGCGACGGATTTACACTGTAAGTAATAGACTTTACACTGGCAATGCTCTCATCAACCGTTCCGGTTTCTTTATCAACGGTGCGCGTGACAAGCAGTTTCAAACTGCCACTATTATCATAGCAGTAAATACTCTTGTGACCCTCTTTATCCGTCACAGTTTCAGAATGATAGACAGCCCCGTTTTTCTTATAGGTATAGGTTCCAAGTTCTACTTTCTGGTTCTGGTCAAAGTTGTTGAGCGAAGCACCTTCCTTATCAGGATCATAGGGAAATTCCGCATAATACGGAACCGTCATTTTATCCGTATTGCACCCATTTTTAGTGTACAACTCTTTCACACCCTGATACTCTGCGCTCTCCGGGTACGAGACATAATAACCCTTATTTGTTTCTCCGTCATTGATCAATTCCGAAAAAACAGTGTCACCGCTCTCATTTGCTGTTTTCAGATAAGTACTCTTTCCTCTCAGTGCCAGTGTCTCCTGAGGATAGGTTTTATTATCTTCGTCATACTCATCATTTACGAGAACAATGCAAACCTGACGATTTTTCAGCACGTTATTAACGATAATACCCGTACGGCTCTTGCTTAAAGTGGTAGTTCCCTCATCCGTAGTTGTGCCAGAAGAGCTGGAGCTGCTGCCAGAGCTGGAGCTGCTGGACGAACCGGAGCTGCTGCCAGAGCTGGAGCTGCTGCTCGAAGAGCTGCTGGAAGAGCTGCCATTGTTGCTGCCAGAAGAGCTGGAGCCACCATTGCTGCCGCCGCCGCCACCGCCGCAGGCAGTCAGCATAGAAACAGCCATGACCGCAGCCAGAGCAACTGCGGCAATTCTTTTCGATAATCTCATGATCGAATTCCTCCTGTTTTTTGATTCAATTCCAAAACAAAAAACCCCAAATGTCATTGCTTTGTACGCTCATCTTACCCCCCCCCCGGCCACTCTGTCAAGGGAATCCAATAATTTTGTCGGTTTCTGCAAAAATCTTCATTTTATATGGTGCAACATGACAAATACACACCTTGCGGGCAACACAAAAGGGCCGCCCAACGGGCGGCCCTGAGATGCATTTTTGATCTTGTTTTATGCGATGGCCGTAATGGCGGCCACAGCCAGGACGATGGCACCCAGCACGATGCGGTAGAGGCCGAAGAACTTGAAGTTGTGGCGTTTGACGTAATCCATCAGGAAGCGGATGGCAGCCAGGCTGACCACAAAAGCAACCACACAGCCCACCACGAGAACGGCCACTTCGGTGCCGGTCATGGCAGCGCCGGAGAGGACGAATTTGACCACCTTGAGCAGGGAGGCACCGGCCATGACCGGGATGGCGAGGAAGAACGTGAACTCGGCCACGCAGGCACGGGAGAGGCCCAGCAGCAGGCCGCCCACGATGGTGGCACCGGAGCGGGAGGTGCCGGGGATGATGGCCAGCATCTGCCACACGCCCACGAGAAAGGCTTCCCGGTAGGTGATCTGCTCCAGACGGGTGACATGGGGCGTGGTGCGGCGGTTTTCCACCAGAATAAAGAGCACGCCGTACAAGATCAGCATGGCGGCCACGGTGATGTAATTGTAGAAGCGGGCCTCCATCCAGTCGTCCAGCGGGCTGATGACCAGCACGGGCAGGGTGGCAGCCACCACCTTGAACCACAGCTGCCAGACCTGGGGCTTGGAGACCACCCGGCCATGCTGGAGGCCAAAGGGCCACAGTTTATGCCAGAACAGCACCACCACGGCCAGGATGGCACCCAGCTGGATGACCACCCGGAACATGGACAGGAACTCTTCGCTGGCGTTGAACTGGATGATCTGCTCCACAAGGATCATATGGCCCGTGGACGAGATGGGCAGCCACTCGGTAATGCCCTCCACGACGCCCATTAAAATGGCTTTCAATATCTCTAAAAACATGGTTTCCTCCTGAAACGCACACCGCGCTTATTGTCGCTTTTTGGATTTTGCAGCTATCAGTATACCATACTCTATGCCCCAGCGCACGCGGAATGCGAAATTTTTCCCGGCCGTGCTGTATTTATCTCCCGGTATAAATGTGGTATACTGGTTTCAGATCCCATCGAACCCAGAAACGGCTTTTTTGCGAGTTTTGAACAGTTGATAAAGTTGATAACATGAGGTGACTTCCATGAACATTCTGGTGATCGGCTGCGACCAGGTAGGCGCCGCGCTGGTGCGCGACCTGGAGCGCATTGGCCACGACATCTCGCTGGTGGAAAGGGACTCCGAGCAGCTCAAGCGGCTGGACGGCTTCGACGATTATTCCTTTGGCGGGGCGGCCCTTGTGGGCGACCCCACCGACCCGGACGTCCTCAAGCAGGGCGGTATTGAGAACTGCGACGCCGTGGCAGCCGTCAGCGAGGACGACTCCGTCAACCTGATGGCGGCGCAGATCGCCAAAAACATCTTCCGGCGGGAGAAAGTCATCTGCCGGGTGTCTGACCCTCATTTGCAGATCCTGTACCACAAATACTACGGCCTTGAGACCATCTGCCCCACCATCCTCACCGAGCAGGCAGTGTTCCGGGCGCTGTCCAAGTAACCTCTCCGTCATCATCGCTTCGCTCGATGCCGCCTCTCCTGTCAGGAGAGGCTTTGGCAGTCCGTTTTGTTTCCAAGCAGACTCCATTGGGTTCATCGAAAACGAAATCTCTCTGCCAAGGGCTCCCCTACTAGGAAAGACTCCCCCGGCCGGGGGAGGTGGCACGCA
>ERZ1673743.1674-NODE-1674-length-22677-cov-5.225665_pt1 | contig 22677 bp, 15 predicted proteins | sample MGYA00580197_ERZ1673743 | MGnify/ENA primary metagenome ERZ1673743 (study PRJEB41218, sample SAMN15661795) | gut metagenome | host: Homo sapiens | place: Canada: London | collected 2015-08-20/2019-03-30 | study: EMG produced TPA metagenomics assembly of... | reverse complement strand
GTATTCGCGCCCGGCGGCGTCGAGGGCGCGTTTCAGCGCGGCCACGAACTCGTCGTTGTCGGCGGCTCCGCCGTCACGGCGCAGGAAAACGGGGCGGTATCCCTCGTAGAACTTCATGAAACCCTTGATGGCGGTGTCATACATGTCGTCGTGGGGGATGTTGGCCTGAATCATGTTGGGGTGGTCGAGGTAGCTCTCGTCGCGCACCGACAGGAAGTTGAGAATCTGCGCCTGCGGGGCGCCCTCCTCTATTACGGCGAGGTGCTCGGGCTGGTCGGGGGCTATGATGATGTCGGCCGTGTAGACTTCGGGCAGAGTCATGAGCATGCGCACCGAGTCGGTGTTGCCGCATGTGTCAAAGGCACGGATGTTTATATGTGCGCTGCGGTCGCGGCTCTCTTTCTCGGCGGCGAGCACCATGCCGCGGAAAAACTCGGTGTTGAGCTGTGCCGAGCGTCCGGGGCGGCTCTCGTCGAGCTGGAAAGGGAGCAGAACGGCCACCGATGCCTCCATCTCCTCTACGGGGGTGCGCTGTGCGGCCAGGGCCTGGGCTATGGAATCGGCCACGAAAGCCGCGCGTGCGGCGGCAATCGAGTCGGCACGGGCCTGTTCGGCCTGCATGGCCAGCATGCGGGCCTCGGCCTCAAGCTCTTTCTTGCTTTTCTTTTTCTTCTTTTTTGGTTTCTCCTGTTTCTGCGGCGCGGGTTTTTCGGCGGGGGCAGTCTGTGCGGTCACCGCGGTGCTCTGCGTGGCTTTCATGGGGTCGGTCAGCCGCAGGGTCTGGCCCGGCTTTATACCCTGGTCGGCCTGCGGGTTCAGACGGATAAGCGTCTCCACCGGCACGCCATAGAGCGCCGAAATGCCGTAGATGCTCTCGCCTTTGCCCACGACATGGGTCGTAGGGATAGCCGGCGCGCCGCTTTGGGTGATTTCGGCCACGGAGGTGGCGGCCTCATCCTGTTTCGGGAAATAGAGCCGCATCAGCGGTTTCACGCCGTCGGCGGCCGAAGGGTTGTTCGACACGATATAGTGGCGGGTAACGCCGAGCCGTTCGGCGATGGAGTAGAGGTTGTCGCCGCGTTTTACCTCGTAGTAATGTACCTCGTGGTTGCCGACACTCACTGTCGGCAATGACCCGATTCCGTCGGCCATGGCTGTGGAGATGCCGACGGCCAGCGCCGCCGTCACTACCATGCACCGGAATATATTGCGTAAAATAGTCATGCCTGTATTATAATCCACGCAAAGTTAGCAATAAAATGGATATGACAGACAACAAACCCCGCCAAAGTTGGCTTTGGCGGGGTCGGGTATTGTTGTAAGTTGTTGGAATACCGCTGTCAGGCGGTCAGTGAGGGTCAGCGGATGCGGGCCTTGACGGCGTTGCCTCCGGTGACCACGATGTAGATGCCCGGGGTGAGCGAGGTGCGGGGCACGCGGATGCCGCGCAGGTCGTAGACCACGGCGTCGGCGCCGAGGGTGTCGGCTGCGATCTCGGTGATGCCCGAAACGCTGACGGTGACTTCGGCACGGTTGCTCACGGCGCCTGCGCCACCGATGTTGTAGACGGGCACAACGGCATATTCAAAGGTATATTCGCCCGGCTCGGTGATGTCGGCCACGGGGTTGTGGGTGTAGGTGAGCGCGTCAAGAGGCTCGTCGGTAATCTGCTTGCCGTTGCAGAACAGGTGGTAGCCCGTGACTGCCAGGCCGGCGGGGATGGCGGGTTTCCCCTCGAAGGTGAAGTCGTCGACCATCAGTGCCACGGTGTCGTAAGCGTCATGATTGATGGCGAAATGACGGGCGCCTTCGGGGAGGGTGAACGAGTATTCGGTCCACTCTTCGGGGAGTTCGCCGCTTTCGGGCAGTCCGCTGATCTCGGCCTCGGATGTAAGCTCGTCAACGCTGTTTCCTGCGGTCGAATAGTAGACCTTCATGGTCTCGGGCCATGCCGACGAGAAACTCTTGGCCCAGAATGTGACTGTCTGGGCGTTGCCTGACAGCTCGGGCGAGATGAGCCAGTTGTCGTTGAGGGCGCTCTGCGCGCTGGGAGCCATCATGAACGAGTCGCCGCTGTGGGGCTCGGCGTCGAGCCAGTACATGTCGGGCACCTGTGCCTCGACGCGGTTGAACAGCTGGAACCCGATGGGGCGGGTCTGATAGGGGTTGTAGAGTTCGCGGAAGATGTTGTAGGTGCTCTCGCCGTCGCCGTCAAACACGGTCCAGCCGCCTGCGCCGCTGATTGACATCGGGGTGTAGTCCGCGCTCTCGAAATCCTCGTTGACGGTCACGGGGGTCGACGCGTCGTTGACCGGTGCCGACCAGCTGAGGGTCACCTCGCCGTCTGAGGCGGTGGCGGTGAGGTCGGTCACGGTGGCGTAGTCGGGACGCAGCACGGTCACGGTCGCCTCGCCGCTGTTGTCGGCGGGGAAACCGTCACCCTCCACATCGGCGCGCACACCGAACACGAGTGTCTCGGGGGCGTCAAACGGAATCTCGTAAGTGAATGTCATCTCCGAATTTCCGAATGTGGCGATTGCATCGACCGGGGCGGTGCGGATTTCCGCGCCGTTGAGAAGGAATGTGGCCGTGGCTCCGGCGACATTGTCGGTGCCGTTGTTGGCCAGAAGGGTGTGAAGTGTCACTGTCTCGCCGGGGTGTGCGGTGGCCGGTGCGTTGAGCGATACCAACTGAACGTCTACGGGCATGAGGTCATGAACGCGGATGTTGTCGAGGGGCACGCTCCAGGTGTGGTCGTCGTCGTTGTGCACCGCTTTCAGGCGTATCTCGAACTGCACGGCGCCTTCGGCCTTGAAATCGGCGAGCGATACGCGGGCGGCTGTCCAGTCGGTGGTGGGTTCGGCCTGCAGGTCGATGGTCTGCAGCGGGCGGAAAGCACCGTCGCGTCCGGCGGCGAGTACCTGGATTTCGCTCCCCTGACCCTGATAGCGGAAATCAAGCACGGGGTTGGCGGCAGCCGAAATGTCGGCGCGTACCGATACAAGACCCAGCATGGCGTCTTTCTCGATCGGCAGCCAGTAGTAGAAACCGTTGTCGCCGTCCTGCGATTTCAGCGGCGCGGGAGCGTCGGGATCCTCGGGGTCGAACAGCGATGCGAAATAGTCGTCGGTGATGGTGCCGTACTGCATGGTTCCGGAGCCGGTCGACTCGGGATCGATGAGCCAGATGCCGTCATAATATCCGTTTTTAAATGACTCGGTGAAGGGGAGAGCATCGGGCTGCCCGACGGTGGCGATGTTCGACGCGCAGTCGAGCGAATAATACTCGCCGACACCGGCGGTCACCTGATAGGCGAAGAAATCCTGCCCTTCGAGGTCGTCGTAGCTTATGGTGATCGAGGTCTGGTCGGTGGTGTAGAGCGCCGGGTCGTAATATGAGCCGAACGCGTCGAAGACATAGTAGGTGATCGCCTCGGTGTCGACATATCCGCCGTTCTCGCCAACCTCTCCGGGTGCCGTCCATGACAGCGTGGCCGAACGGTAGTCGTCAGAGACGGTGAGGGTCACGTCAGTGGGCGGGAAGGGGGTGTCGGGGCCGCAGAATATGTTCTTGTGCTCAACGGTCTCGCCGGCCGCGTCGCCGGTGTAGGCCGTGGCGGTGAAACGATTGTTGAAACCGGCATACATCTCCACATCCTGGGTGATGACCTGGCCGGGGGTGACATTCTCGTAGGTGAACTTGTCGACGCCCCAGCGCGAGGTAAGCTCGACTTTTGAAATCTCGGTAAGCTCGGCGCCCGATTTCGTGAGGGTCGGGGCGGTATATGTCACCGTGGCCTTCAGCTCACCCTTCGGGGCGAGTTCCCAGGTGATGGTTCCTGCCGCGGGCGGGTCAACGGTCACCGGTGGCGTCACCGACCCCTGGCGCATGCTCAGGTTGGCGAGTTTCAGTGTGCCCTTGGTGCTTTTGGGGGTGGTGCAGTGGAAACCGAGGTAATAGTACCCCTCTTCGGGGATGGTGCAGTTGAATTCGTGCGCGGTCATGTTCTTCTCGGTGTACATGGTGCGCGGGGCCACTTCGGCAATCATCCCCTCGACGGTGGGAGCGGTGCCGAGTTTCACCTCAAGCTCCACGCCGGTGGCGCCCGAACCCATCATGCCCACCTCGAACGATACCACATAGTCACCCGCAGGGAGGTGTATGGGCACCGTGATGAGCCAGTCGTCGTTGTTGTCGATGTCGGCGGCGTTCGGCACCATGCAGGCGCAATAGCCGTTCACCTTGCCGTACTGCCATTCGCGGTTGTCGCCGTTGACGTTTATCGAGGTGTAGTTCTTGACTTCCGTGCCGGCTTTGCCGAGGTCGTGGGTGAACGGTACCTCCACGGCGTGTTCGGGCGCCTGTGCGGCGGCTTTAAGCCGCGGCGTCGCGTTGCGGGCCGTGAGCGCGTGCTGAGCGGTGTTGATCTGTCGTACCTGCCGGGGCGACGTCGCCGTGCCGCGCGATACCGGAGCCAGGGCGCTTGCCGGCAACATTGCCGCGAGTGCCATTGTCAGTAGTAGATATTTTTTCATGCTTTATAATGATTGATAGATTCCGTGCAGGAGAATTTCGATTGATTAAACGATTTCTCCCCAAAGTTACACATTTTTGCTGACAAACAGAATCAAAAGCATGATATTCCGCAAAAAAACCAGCCCTGGAGACAGTCTGAAGTCTGAAGATATGCGGTTAGTGGTGGCGGGAGGCGTGCCAGGCGGCCAGGCGGGGGAGGGGGTCGGCGAGGATGAGGGTGTCGCAGTCGGCGAAGACTTCGGTGAGCCGGGGGGCGAAATGATGGGCTACCGAGCCGACGAAACCGACAGCTGGGCGCCGGGTGGATGCGGTGTGCTGCATGAGCCGGTCGATGGCAGGCTGCCCCAGGGAGGAGCGGAAGGCCTTGAACGCCTTGACAATCATGTTGCCGACTGACGGATATACGGCCAGCTCATTGATTATCGGGCAGAGCGAGCCCAGGAAGGTGTTTGCGCCGGGGCGGCGGTAGACACGCTCGATGACGGCGCTTTCGTCGAGATCGCTGAGCCGGTGGAAATGCTCGGTGACCTCGGGCGGGAACTGTCCGCGCAACAGTTTTTGCAGGAAAGTCTTGCCCAGCCACGCGCCCGAGCCCTCGTCGCCGAGTATATACCCCAGGGGCGCCACCGCGCGCTCTACCTTACTGCCGTCATACACCCCGGCGTTGGCTCCGGTGCCGAGGATGCATGTCACCCCCGGGCGGTCGCCATGCAAGGCGCGGGCGGCTCCAAGAAGGTCGCTCTCGCACTCGACGTGGATGTCACCCAGCCTGGCACGCAACGCCTTGATGACGCGCTCACGCCCCTGGGGGGTATGGCTCCCGGCCCCGTAGAAGAAGATGGCGCCGGGTGTCACGCCAAGCCGGTCAAGTGAGTCGGCGAGCTCGCCGACAGATGCGGCGATTGCCTCGTCGGGCGACACTGAGGCGTTGAACCCCGGGGTGGTGATATATTCGGTTTCGGTGCCGGTCACGGCCCAGCGGCACGATGTGCCCCCGGCGTCGGCTACTATAATGTGACGAGTCATATAAGGTTTTTGTCAGTCGTAGAGGTGGTATTTTGCCTTGCGGCTGGCGAAGGCGTCGGCGTCGCGGTTCCAGAGCGGGAGAATGTCGGCCACCTTGTGGCGTCTGAAGAATAGCGGACGCAGTTCTTTGGTGCCCACTACCTTGTCGAACATAGCGAAACGTGCCGGTTTTGCTCCCGCCGATGCCTTGTGGGCCGGATAGAGGTCGGCCAGCGCCTCCATGATGTGGAACTGTATCATGGTGAGCTGTGCGCGGTCGAAGTCGGTGACATAAATCTGCACCCCTTCGAGGTGTTTACCCTTGTCGGCGCCGAACAGCGGCGAATAGGTGACAGGCCGGAAAGCGAGGCCCGGAATATTACGGTCATTAAGGGTCTGCGCCAGTTCACGGCCATTGACCCACGGGGCGGCGAATGTGCGGAACGGCAGGGTGTAGCCCACGCCGATCGACACATAGTCCAGCTCGCCCGCGATTCCGGTGGCAGGGTAGAAGATGGCGGTCTCGGCCGAGGGGAGCTGCGGCGATGTCGGCACCCAGGGGAGGCCGGTGTCGGCGAAGAGCATGTCGCGGCTCCAGCCGGTCATGGGAACTACGGTGAGTTTCAGCGGCTTGTCTGACTTTATCATCTTCTCGCCCACGAGCATGCGCGCCAGTTCGCCGGGGGTAAGGCCGTAGATGTAGGGGATAGGATATTGCGAGACGAACGACACGCACCCGGCGTCGACGAGCGGCCCCTCGACCTTGTTCCCACCGAGCGGGTCGGGGCGGTCGAGCACCATGAACTCCTTGCCGAGCCGCGCGCACTGCTCCATGGCCAGCCCCATGGTCGAGATGAAGGTGTACGACCGGCAGCCGCTGTCCTGTATGTCATACACCAGCACGTCGATATCGTCGAGCATCGCCGCCGTGGGGCGCCGCGTGGCGCCGTAGAGCGAGTGCACCTTAATGCCGGTGGCCTTGTCGACGGTGTCGGTGACCTTCTCGCCGGCCAGGATGTCGCCGCGCACGCCGTGCTCGGGTGCGAAGAGCGCCACGAGCTCTACCTCAGGCGCCTCGGCCAGTATGTCGATTGTGGCGCGCAGTGAGGTGTCGACGCCGGTGGGGTTGGTGATCAGCCCCACGCGCTTGCCGCGCAACTGTTCGAAACCGCTGTCGCGAAGTGTCTCGATGCCGGGGCGCACTGTCTGAACCTGTTTCTGCGACTGTGCCGTTGCCGTGAAAGCTGCGAGCGATACAATCGCCGCAGAGATGAGTTGTCTGAAGATGGTCATGATTTTTCCTTTTTACCGAACGAGGGGTCGACTTTAACCAGATAGCATGCCCCGATTGTGGCCGCACAGCACGCCATGCAGACAATGAAGAACCCCGCGTAGCCAAGCGTGTCGGCAAGCCACCCGGCCGCCATGCCGGGGAGCATCATCCCCAGGGCCATGAATCCGGTGCATATCGAGTAGTGGGCGGTCTTGAACCTGCCGATCGAGAAGTAGATGAGATAGAGCATGTAGGCCGTGAACCCGAATCCGTAGCCGAACTGCTCGGCAAACACGCAGGCGTAGGCCTGCCACAGCTCTTCGGGGCGTGCCACAGCTAGATAGACGAATGTCAGGCAGGTGAGCGACATGCTCCAGGCCATGGGGTGCAGCCACGCCCGCAGGCCGCCGCGGGCGGCGCACAGACCGCCCACGATGCCGCCGAGCATCAGTCCGGCCACCCCGACAGTGCCGTAGACCCAACCCACCTGGTCGACCGACAGACCAAGGCCTCCGGCGCCGGGGCCGTCGATCAGGAAGGGCTGTATCATCTTCACCAGCATCGCCTCGGGCAAGCGGTACAGCAGCATGAACAGGATGGCGCACAGCACGCCCGGCTTGCGGAAGAAGTCGACGAACGTGTTCACGAACTCTTCAAGCGTATCGGTGAAAGTGCGTGCGGCGCGTGTGGCGTCGGCTGCCGGACGCGGCAGTATGGCCGTGTGGTATATCGCCATAAGGATGAAGAACGCCGACAGGATGGCGAACACAAGGATCCATCCCAGGCGGTCGTCGTTCCAGTGCTCGCCGGCAAGGGCCGCCACAACCACCAGTCCGCCCTGGCCGACTATCATCGACACGCGGTAAAAGAGCGAGCGTATCCCCACGAACAGCGACTGCCGGTGCTCGCTCAGCGCGAGCATGTAGAAACCGTCGGCGGCGATGTCGTGCGTGGCCGACGCGAACGCCATAAGCCAGAAAACCGCTAATGTAAGCCGGAAGAATCCCGACGCGGGTATGGTCAGGGCAATCAGCGCCATGGCCACGGCTATGGCCCACTGCATGGTCACCACCCACCAGCGTTTCGAGCGGATGATGTCGACAAACGGGCTCCAGAAGGGCTTGATTACCCAGGGGAGGTAAAGCCACGCGGTGTAGAATGCAAGTGAAGTGTTGTCAATGCCCAGCACCTTGTACATTATGGTGGATATGGTCATCACGGCCATGTAGGGGAGTCCTTCGGCGAAATAGAGCGTCGGCACCCACCACCATGGTGAGCGGCCGGTGTCGGCGGGGATGGTCTTCTGTGTCACTGGTATAGGGTTGTGATTTCTGTATTCGGAAAATAATGGGCCACAATCTGACGGGCGGTGTAGCCGCGGTCGCCCATGACGGCGGCGCCGATCTGGCACATGCCTACGCCGTGCCCCCAGCCACGTCCGCGCAGGCGGAAACCGCCGTCAGGCAACGGCTCGACATCGAAGGCCGACGAACGCAGGCAGCTTTCGCTCAGGGCCAGGCGTATCTCAAGTTCCTTGCCGATGATGTGCGAATGGCGCTCCCCCTCAATCAGCAGACGACTGATGCGCCCCGATTGGCCACGTGACAGCGGTCTGAGCGCCTTGATGCTGCCGAAGTCAAGACCGGTCTTACACAGTAGCAGGGCGGGGAGGGTATCGGCGTCAAGCACCGCCTCCCAGCGGTAGAAACCGGGGTGCTCGCGGTCATAGCTGTTGAGCACCTGCGAGATGAGCCGGGCATCCGTGGTGTCGCAGAAGTCGCGGTCGTCACCCTCGGCGCGGTCGGGGAGGCTTGCAAGGTATGGTTTCGTAGCGTCTTCCCAGCAGGTCCGGAACTCTTCGGTGACGCCCCCGCAGCACTTGGAGAAACGGGCGTCGCAGATCTCGCCCGCATGGGTGAGCACCATGCCGCGCGTGGTCTCGACAGCCGCGGCCACGGCAGGTGTGGTCTGACGGGTAACACCCTGATAACGCTGGCAGTGGTCGTCGGCGCACACGTCAAACAGCCGGTGCTCGGCGCGGTCGTGCCAGACTATGGTCTCGGCAACGTCACCCGGGAGTTCGATGCGGTTTACGTCGTTGCCTCCGCGCCGTGCCAGCATGGCCAGCAGCCACGACCGCGACACGATGGCGTGTGCCTCAAGCAGTGGAGCCGAGGCCTGTGCGCTCATCTCAGACGAGATGACGCTTTTCAGATATTCCTCAAGGCCGATTATGTTCACGGCGGTCTGCATGCCGCCGTCGCTGATGATTTTCAGGGCTCCGGCAAATCGCTGCGGTTCGTTGCGCTGCCAGTGGAACCCTTTGCCGATGGTGACGTCGGGAAGGGTGAAACGGCATTCAGGTGTGCGCGGGGTGTAGGTGAGGTCACCATCACTGTCAGCCGACATGTCGAATATCCCCGACAGCTCGAATCTGATGCGGGGCGCCGACATGATGCCGACGCTGATTACCGGTTCTTTGTCGGGGAGTTTCATGACGGATAGCAGACCTGTGCGATGATTTCGGCGATGTCGTCACCGGTAAGGGTGTCGTAATCGTGTCGGCGCGGGGTTATCATCACCCCGGCCAGGTCAACCGACGCGGGGCTGACAAGATGCTCGCCGGCGCCTGTGCCGTAACATGCCGGACGGTGCGCTCGGCGCGGGATTACGATGAATCGCACCGTGATGTTGTCGGCGGATGCTGCGGCCAGAATGTTGACCATCGGTTCCTCGCCGCCCTCACCTGGCAGTGCGGCCAGGGTGCCGTCGAGCATCCGGCGTGCCGACTCGGCGTCGGAGGCGTTGAATTCGATGGTGCGGAAGGGGAATCCGGATGCGAGGAACGGCAGTTCGCAGGCCGGAACGGCCTGGAAATGCCGGTGGTCGGGCGCCGAGGCTCCGCAGCGTGGGCCGTTGTAAAACACGGCGTAACCAGGCATGCCGGTGGCCATGCGGTACATGTCGTCGCCATGCCCGGTGACCGTCTGGGGCTCATGGCTCAGCGACGCGATGGTGAAGTGCCGCCTGAAGATTGGGAACGGGTTCACAAGCAGCTCGTAGCCTGGAAAACGGAAATCTGCTGTCTGTTCGGCGGGGCGGTTGGCCGCGCACAGAAAACAGGGGCGCGCCTTGAGTGCGGCGGCATCGACGCGGGCGCCGGTGGAAATGGCGCGTGCCGGATTGAACTGCAGGTGCATCGCTCCGGGACCCGTGTGCCGTGTCACACAGTCAGGCAGGGCCGCGTAGTTACTCGCGGCCAGGGGCCAGACTGACAGCTGATGTCTGAAAAGGTTTTCGGGCATGATGATTGGTTATGCGTGGAGCCGGCGCCCTCAGATGCGGTTCATGCGCTTGCGGGCCATGAACTCGCAGGTGCGCAGCCAGTCTTTGTAGCGGTTGTTCTCGTTGTCGCGCTCCACAGAAAGGTTGCTGTCTGAGTTCCCTTCCCAGCGGCGGCACAGATAGACGCTCTCGTAGATGCGTCCTATCAGCCACCGGCGTGATATGCGCAGGCCTATGGCATAATCTTCGCCGTAGCTTACGTCGGGCATCTTCACCTCGCGCAGGATAGGGGTATAGAATGCGCGGGGCGCACCGAGGCCGTTGACGCGCAGGGCGTTGTTGCGGCCGTTGGTGGGAGTCCACTCGGCATGGTCGATCAGGCCGGGAGGTATGAGGTTGCCGTTGAAGTCGGTCAGTTCATACGAGCCGATGACCATGGCACACCGGTCGACGTAGAACTGCTGTACGATGCGGCTCAGGGTGCCGGGTGTCTTGTAGAGGTCGTCGCTGTCGAGCTGGCATGCGAAACGGCCGCAGAGGCTGTGGGCCGCGGCCAGGTTCCAGCATCCGCCTATACCGAGGGTGCGCGATTCGGGTATTATGTGTATGACCCTGGGGTCGGTGGCGGCGATTTCGCGTATGATTTCGGTCGTGCCGTCGGTCGAATGGTTGTCGACCACAATTACGTTGTACGGAAATTCGGTTGCCTGGCACAGTGCCGAGCGCAGTGCGTCGCCGATGGTGCGCGCGCGGTTTTTCACAGGGATGATGACCGAGGCCTCGACGGGGAACTCGCCCCGCGTTATGTCGATGGTCTCCGGTTCCTGGCGCAGGTAAGCGTTGCAGATGCGCAGGAACGATGTCACGGCAAGCTCAAGCTCGATCTGTACCGGCCGGTTCGAGGGGTCGACGTAGGTAAACTGGTCGGCGCCGGGAAGTTCGGTGCCCATGCAGACTGTGTAGAGGCGTTCGGGTATGTGGGTGATGGGGCCGCGGGTCGAGGCCGTGAGGCGGCAGGCATACAGCACCGCATAGTTGTAGGCCGGCATCAGCCACATGATGTTCTGGAGCGTGGCGGTGTGCCAAAGAGTGACTCGTCCAAAATTGAAATTGTCGCGGAACGCCCCCGGCTGGTAAGCGATGTTGCGGTGCGGGGTGATTTTGCCGTCGGGGGTAGCTGTATTGTAGTCGGAGTAGACAATCACCGACCCTTTGTCGCGGGCGATCTGTATCATGCGGTCTACGGCGTCCTGCGAGATGTCGACGGGATCAGCACCGAGAATGATCAGAGTGTATTCGTCGGTACGGTTCTCGAGTGCCGCGCGCAACTGGCTTGTCGAGCAGTATCGGTTCAATCTGACGGGTTCCATGTGATAAGTATTTTATCGGTGTTTTTTGTCACTGTGATATTCAAGAAGGTAGGTGAGGATGTCGGCCATAAGCTGGTCGGCAAGCGCGGGGTCGGTGACGGTCTCCAGGGGGAAACCTAATGTGACGACGCGACCCTCAGCGCCGGTATCGGGCGAGAGGGGTCGGTATGCTATGCCGGCCGGGAGGCCGTTCTCCTCGAAACGCATCACGACCGATGCGGCCGCCGACGGATAGGGCGACTCGGGCGCCGTGACGCTGTATGTGTTGTTATTTATAACAGTCGGGATTGTATAAATGTTCGGGCGGAATGTCCAGTTTTCTTCCGGCGCCACGCGGATGTCGCCTGTGACGGCGGCTTTTTCTACAGCTGACTGCATGCCAAGTGTCTCGGCACCAAAGCGTTGTGTCGAGATGCGCTCAAGGCTGTCGGCCATCTCGTTTTTCATGAGTTCCGACGGTATGTATGAACCCGAGACGAGCAGAGAGCCGCCACGGTCCACATGGTCGGCGAGCCGTGCGCGCATCAGCGGCGACATCAGCGTGTGGCGGATTTCGCCACTTCCGGCGCGTCGTCCCGCTTTCTGCAGCCCCCCGATGAAGTCTACCATCTGGGTCTTTACCGGGCGCGGGTCTTTCTCGAACGCCGAGGCCGACGAGCTCACGTAGCCGCGGCCTGTGGCGCGGATGGCACGTCCGTGTATGGCGGTGTAGTCGTGTGTGTTGCCGATGATGCGCTGGCGCTCGAGGTTGCCGCGCGAGTTGCCCCAGCCGGGGAAGTCGTTGCCGGCGAAGGCCGACGAGCGCTCGAAGTCGAACTGCGGGCCGACAGTGCCGAGGTTCATGCCGTCGGCCACGCCGGGATCGTCGGCGAGGTCGAAACCGTGCCCGGTCTCGTCGGCGGCAGGTGCGCTGACTCGGGTGAAACCGTTTACGACCGTCACCTCGGGCACCTCGCCGTTGTGGTCGTAGAGCGACAGCACTTCTGAGGGGAACGACATGCCGCCGTCGTTGGCGGCGGTGATGCGGTATGAGTGGATGCTGTCATCACTGATCTCGATTTCGTAGGCCGGCACGTCGGTGGCGTCGAGACGTTGGAAACCGCCGTCGTCAAGACGCTCTTCTATTATGTAATATGTAGGTGTGGCGGTGGGCTCGAGTGGGTCGGGCACCGGCTCCCAACTGAGCAGGTATTTCCCTTTTCCCTTGTGGGCGATGGAGAATCCGCTTACGGGGAGGGGCTGCACCACGGCCTCGGTGCCGTAGCGTGAGGCAAGGAAACGCAGTATGGCCTTGTAGATGGCGCGCGAGAGCACGAACTTGAATTCGGGGTCGTGGGCACGCTGCATGTCTATGAAATTCTGGTGCGACAGCGCCTCAAGAATCATGGCGGGCATCTTTGTCTCGCGCACCTCGTAATATTTGCGGTCGCGTGAGCCGCGTGAATTCCAGGTGGGGTCGTAGGTGGCGCGGATGTCGGCGGTAACGCTATGCAGCACACCGTTGGCGAGTTCGGCGTTGGCCTCGCGTGACGAGCCGTTGCCAAGCGGGTTGCCGTCATCAGTGGAATAGAGCGCGAGCGAGCCCACCACGCTGTCAGATATGCCGGCATCGGTGTGGAAAGCGAATGCCATGTCGACGGGGATGCGCAGTCCGGTGGTGTCGGGGAGTATCGGCGATCCGCCTGCCAGGTAGTTGGCCCAGTGGGCGCGGCTCATGTAGTCGTTCTTGTAAAGACTCTCACCCTGCGAGGCGTTCCATACCCCTTCGGGCATTCCGGCGCTGCGGAGATAGGTAGAGGCACCCTCGTTGTAGCGGCGTGCTCCCGAGGTAAAGGGGTATCCTCCCGGGGCCGACCACGCGACATTGCCGATGCCGCCCCCCACTTTCACGGCATCGGCGCTGACTACGGTGCCTGGCACGGTGGAGATATTGGTCAGCTCTACGAGCGGCTGCCCGGGGTCGCCGGCGGCGATGTCGTATGTGCCGAGATAGATCCAGGTGCCGGCGCCCATGGTCTGGTTGACGTTTACCTCGGTGGAGCCTCCCAGATGGTTTATGGTGTAAGTGACATCCGGAGCGGCGGCCGGGTTGTCGGGATAGGTGACATATACGGCGTATCTGCCGCGCTCGGGCATGGTGACGCTCCAGGAGGCGGTTGACACTTCATCGTCGGGGGTGTCCTCGCCCACGGTGGCGACGGTCAGGGCGTTTCCGGCCCGGAACGGGTTGGCGGTGCCGTAAATGGCCCCTTCGGGCATGAGGTAGCCGGTGCTGTCGGGCGTGGCCTCCCAGTGCTTGCGGCCGTCGGTGGTGGCGAACGAGCCGTTGTGCGAGCGCGAGGCGTCGGCTATGGCCTCGTGTGGCGATGCGTCACGTTCGCGCGGTGTCATGACGTATGCCCCGGCGTTCTCAAGCATGGGGATGAGGTAGGGGTAGACGAATGTGGTCGACAGCAGATCCTCGACAGTGGTGAACAGTCGGGGGCGCTGCCACTCCCACCGGTTGCGCGCGGGGGCGTAATATAGGCCGTGGCTGGCCCATACGGCTATGTTGCGCCCTTCGAGTCCGGCGGTTATGGAGTCTTCGCGGTCTACGATGACGAACGGGTCGCACTGTGGCTGAACGCCTGTGGTGCCGCGGATTACCAGCGGGGTGCGGCGTGTGTGCACGCGGGTGCGGGCATGGCGGCGGTTCTTGCGCGACCTGCGTTTTTTGCGTGAGGTCTTGCGGCGGCTGTTTTTCTTCTTCGATGCTGACTTTTTCTTTTTTGAAGATTTCTTTTTCGAGGCCGAGGCGGTAGCCGCCGAGCTTGTCTCTCCGGCCCAGAGGGCCGGCGAGGCGATGCCCATGGTTGTCGCCACAATGGCGACTGTGAGTAGGCAGGCAAAGGCGCGGCGGAATATGTCGGTGATTTTTCGTGGCATGTTGTGTGGGGTATGGCGGAATTACTTCTGCCAGGTGAAATTGGCGCGGTCGGCGCGGTTGCATTGCAGGCGTGCGGCCAGGGTGGGCACCCAGCGCCACAGCATCAGCACCCATAGTGTGGCTGCCGGTAGCCGTACGCCGAGAACGGCGGCGGTACGGCGCCAGGCTATGGTGTGCGGTATCCAGAGCGCGGCGGCCATGAGCGGAGCGGCGGCAACGCCGATGAGGTTGGGTATCGTGAATACGAGCATGGTGACCACGGCGGCGCACCACACCCACATCATCAGGGTTGAAAAGCCCATCATGCGGCGCGCCCCTTTGGGGAGGTAGCGCGAGGTGAATACATGGTGCAGTTTGGTCTCGCGGGCCTCTTCGGCGGGGCGACTCGACCCTACGGTCATCAGCGCCCCGGGCGAAAGCTCGACGGCGGTGTTGGCAGGGGTGGCGATGGCGTTGATGAAGATGTCGTCGTCGCCGCCGTGCAGGTTCAGTGAGTGAGAGAAACCTTTGGCGTCGAAAAACAGCCGACGCGTATAGCCCAGATTCCATCCGGTACCTCGGTAGGGGTGCCCTTTCTGTGCGGCCGAGAGCCACGTGGTCATGGCGGCTACTTCGTCGAAACGTGTCATGGCGCTTTTGAGTCCGGCTATGGCGGCGGCTCCGAGCACCACTTCCTTGCCGTCGGCGAAATGGCGTGCCATAAGTTCAAGCCACCGGTCTGATGCGGGGGTGCATGCGGCGGTGGTGAGTATGATGTTGTCGTGGCGCGCGGCCTTGATGCCCAGCGACACGGCAAGTTTCTTGCGCGAGAGGTTGCGGGCCTCGACGGGCACGAATGTCTGATGAAGGTTGGGATATTCGGCTGAAACGAGCTTGATTACGTCGTTCACGGCCTCTGAAGAGCCATCGTTGACTACAATCACGTCAAAATCGCCGTTGTAGCGCTGCCCAAGCACCAAAGGGAGCATGGCGGCCAGGCGCCGCGAGTTGTCGCAGGCATATATGATGACCGAAACGGGGGGCATGCGGCGCCCGGCGGCATCGGTGTCGCCCTCCTTGTCTGTGCCGCTCTCCTTGTCAATTCCTTTATCCGTGTCTGTGCCTCCCTCTGGGTTAGTATCGGTGGCGGGTACGGTCCTGCGCAGGGTCAGTCGGCTGCGGTAGACGGTCAAGAGCCAAGCAGTGGCCAGCATCGCCACGCCAAACGCCACCCAGGCTATAGGCAATATGTTGTCGAAAGAAATGTACATTATGATGGTGTTTCCCCTGAAACGGGGGAAATGCTTTTCTGCAAAGTTACGAAAAAGTGTCAGAAATCACCTCATCAACCCACTCGAAATATTGCGGCAATCGCCCAAACATTTAATATTTTAGCGATGAAAATGCCCTAAATCTTTTAGCAGTATTACCTTAACTTGTGGATCGTATAACATTTTATAGTTCTTGAGGTTGAGGAAGAACTTAAATTGCGATGAGTTTTCTTTCCACGTCAGTAAATCAATGTTGCGGTCGAGCCTTTTGCTGATTTCAGGATACCACCATCCCGGAAACGACAGGGCGCTGACTCTGCCATTATCCACCACGCGTCTCATCTCACGTATGTACTGTTCTATCTCGTCATCGGTCAGATTTGCCGGATTTTCGGATACGACATACCATGAGGTATAGTATCCGGCCTTGTGGAAAGCGGAAAGGGCAACTGTGTCAGGAGATTCTATTATAAGCCGAATCTTGTCAATATGGTACATTGACGTAAGCGAGTCAAGGACCGATATGGCGTGATTACAATTGGTTGCCGAAATATTCTTGACATCAAGCCACATATGCCCTGTCTCGCCTTTGAGCTTTTCGAAATAACCGTCTAATCGCAATCCAATCGAGTTCTCCTGATCGTGTGTGACATCGAAATAACCTTCAGACCGGAATATGAGATCGACCTCCACAGAGGGGTATCGCTCATGCATTTCATCGAATTTCTCAATTGAGTTGCATCGATGCACCCACACCTTGTCGGGATAGCGGTCAATTTGCCACCAGCTAATGCATGCCATGACAGCTGCGAATGCGGCAAATATCACGAATAGTATTATAAGATACTTATTCATCGGTAAACAATCAGATGACGTGTCCACATGCAAAGGTACAGAATTAGTAAATACGAACGTGCAAAATAACATTCAAAAGAAATCCCAATAGACGCCTTACAATTTGAGTTTGACAATCTTTAGGTCCGTTCGATTGACTTATATTCCGACCTCTTTTGAGTATGGATTGAGAAAGGTAAATGGTTTTTGGCGGGAAATCATTATCTTTGCATAGACTTTTTAAGAGGCTGATATGGATACCTGGACTGTCGCAATCGAAAGAATGAGGGTCTATGCCTATCATGGTGTGGAGCCGCAGGAGCGTGTGGTCGGCAATGAGTTCGAGGTTTCGCTGGCTGTGGAGGTTGATGCCTCAGATGCCGCCTCGGGCGACGATGTCGGGCTGACCGTGAGCTATGCCGATCTTGCCGCGATTGTTTCGGAAGAGATGGCTCGGCCGTCGCAGCTGCTTGAACATGTGGTCGCGCGCATCCGCGATGCCGTGTGCGGGCGGTTCCAGGCCGTAGTGGCCGGTAGGGTGACGGTGGCGAAACTGACGCCCCCGATGCCGGCCGATGTGGCCTCGGCCTCGGTGACACTTCGGTGGCGCCACTGACTGGCGTTACCCGTAAACCTCCGGTCGGAATATTGAAAGCCGGGAAATGTAAAGCAGTCCTGAACAGTTACTTAACTATCAATTGAAAATTACAACACTATGAATATCGATGCACAGGCCTGCAAGGCCGAATTCTGTGAACTTCTGCGCTCTACGAACCGCCCGGGTGTCGACGATGTGATTGCCGACCTTGAGTCGCAGGGATTTTTCGAGGCGCCGGCATCAGCCGGGCATCATCTGAACGTGGCCGGCGGTCTGGCAAAACATTCGCTCAACGCCTGCCATGCCGCCCTGGGGGTATGGGAAAGCATGTCGAAACTTGATCCCACTCTCGCCACCGAGGTCACGCGCGACAGCATCATCATTGCCGCCCTGTTGCACGATGTATGCAAGACCGACATCTACCGTCGTTCGGTAAAGAAACGCAAGAACAGTCTCGGCCAGTGGGAAGACGCCGAGGGGTACAAAGTAAGCTACAAGTCGTTCCCGATGGGGCATGGCGAGAAGTCGGTGGTGATGGTACTGCTCAGCGGCCTCGAGGTCTCTGACGCCGAGATGCTGGCCATACGCTGGCACATGGGTGCCTGGGGCGTGAACCAGAACAGTTTCGAGGACTGCAAGAATTACGACGCCGCCCGCAAGCTCTACCCCCTGGTAGCCATCGTGCAGGCCGGTGACTCCCTCGCTGCCGCCCTCCTCGAGCGCGACACCGCCGAACTCGACGACCTGTGATTCAGCGCCCATTAAATACTTCGCCACAGAGCGTTTGGTGATAGTGGGAAACGTGCTTATTGTACGGTGGCGGACGATGCTCCGTAAAATGATATTTTGCGTTCGCCGCTGGCGTTATATGCCGGAGAAAGAAGGCTACGTGTGGGGTCAAAAGCAGGCGTTACAATATTGGCGGCGTCAAGCAGCGTGTGACTGATGTCGTTCGTCGACACAGGCAGGTTGGCCGAGTTGTGAATCGCAGTGACTTTTAGCGGATAATGTTTCTGAAAACTGTCTGACATCCATATCATCATCGGGACTCTGAGCTGATACATAGGGTCTGGAGCTGATGCTGAATTTCCATGCCCGAAATAATCGCGGCAATCAAACACTTCTTCGCCGTGATCCGACAGATATATGGCAATTGCCCTGCGGTGCTGCCATTTATCAAGAATGCCTTTTATGACAAAATCATTGTAACGTGTGGCATTATCGTAGTTTGCAAGGATTGTCCTCTGATTGGCTGTGAATTTTGAATCGTCATAGTCTGCGGCAGTGAAATATTGCCATTCGGAAGGATATCGATCGGCGTATTCGTAGTGCTGTCCGTACAGATGTATGATGTAAAGACCGTTTTTGGCGGCAGGTTTGATGTTTTCGGTCAATTGATGGTCATAGCGAGTGCGTGTGTCGTCGCGAAAGTCAAACGACAGGTCTGAGAGTTCTCGGTCTGATAGCAGACACTCGCTTGCGCCCAGGGTATATTGATTTTCGTATATGGCGGTGTAATAGCCGCTCTTTTTGAACAGCGCAGGGAAGAAAGGTGCAGTAAAATACGTGTCGGCCGAGTTAGAGAGACTGAAGATTCCCTTGACAGCCTCCTCTGTCCAGTCGCCTGGAGCAATTACGTCGGAATATACTATCAACGATGAGTCGGCGGCAAGGGCGGCAAGATTAGGAGTCGTAGGTTTGTCATAGCCGTAAAGCGGCGAATGCAACCGGTTGTAAGATTCTCCTAAAATAAGAATGACATCAAATTCGGGTGATCCCTCGGCTGGGGTATTCTTGGTGATGTCGATAAACTTGTTCACCCGCGCGTTCTCTACGAATGTTCTGGATATGCTGAATGCGATACGTGAGAGCGCCGTGCATTGGTGATCGTCATTATAAGATCCTACAATTGCATAGCGAATCACAATCCATAACATCATGACGATACCCGATGCAGAGAGTGTCAGGGATATGATAAAAGAGACTCGTGTACTGACTGATCGCGTGACGATGCAGGCTATGGCCCATATAACCCCTGCCGCAAGCGCTGCAATGGCTAAGGTCTTTGCTATGATACGTAACGAAAGGTAGTTAGCGGCGAATTCAGCTATTTCTGCTGATGTCGAAACTAAAGTCAGTCGAAGTGCCTGGTATCCAATAATCATGTCAAATGTCTGGAGCAGGTATATGTCGACTATGAGGAATATTATGTTGAGGGCGATGCAAAATGTTAAAATCACGTGGGACAGCACCTTGTTTCGGTGGCCGATCCACATCACCAACAGAGTTTCTGTCAAAGCCGTCAGTGCGGATAATCCAATTACACCGATCCAAATGCTGATACCGGCCAGGACAAACAAGCATGGGGTGCTACTGGCAAGGTTGAATCCCAGCAGGAGCCAGTAGATTTTTGCAAATTTCGGATCAGAAACGAGTTTCATCAGTGTATCGGATTGGTATAACATGAAATAAAGGCGGCAAGTCATTGACTGCCGCCTTTATATGTGTCGTTTTTCTGGCCGGGATCAGTTCTGGCGGTCAGAGTAGAATTTCTGGATTTTGTTGTCGACTTTCTTGTTGCCGAGGAGGATGGCGGGGATGGCGCGCGAGAACGAGGGGCCGCCCTGGGTGTAGGCGAAGGCCTGCGAATCCTGACGGAAGTTGAAGGGGCGTGCCTGGGTGTCGATGTTGACAACCTCGAATACGGCGGCGGCGTTGTCAAGTGCGACGGGGCCTACCACTGCGCCCTTCTGAGCTACGGCTACGTTGGCCGAGAGGATGGCGTTGCCACGGCCGAAGGCGATGGTGGTGGTGTCGACGGGTGCGCCCATAACTTTGGCGTAGTCGGCCACGGTCTTGCCTTTGCCCTTGTAGTCGGCCACGAGTTTGTCGACTTTCTTGGCGGTAACAACCTCGCGGGTGATGTATTCCTTGACACGCTTGTCGGTCAGGGGTACGTATTTGCCGTCATACACACCGTTTACGGCGGCGCCCATCAGGCGTGAGCCGCGTTCGTTGGTGAATACGCCCGATACGGCGCCCTGCTTGGCGTTGAGAGCCCACTTGGCCACGTTGCGGCTTTCGGGCATGCCGTTGATCTGGAGCGTCGAGGGGGTCACCTGGGCGTCGAATGCGGTGTAACCGGCCTTGACGGCGTTCTCAGAGAATTTCTCAGGGGTGTTGTTGGCGGTGAGGAAGTTGCGCAGGTCGGCGTTGAGCTTGTCGACGGTTTCGGCCGACGGCTCTACGACGTATGTCACCTGTGCGATGTCGTATACGGTTACGGGAGCCTTGCGCTGACGCACGCGCAGGAGCATGCCTTTCTGTGCGCCGGCTGACTGCGGAGCGAAGTAGCGGCCGGTCTCTACGGTGGCGAGCTCATCTTTGAGCAGTGCCATCTGGGGATCTACGAGTGAGGTCCACATCGAGTCGCGCGAGCCCTGGAGAGCCTCGCCGAGGTCGGCGGGTTTGGCACCGGCGTTCAGACGGGTCATCAGCGAGTCGGTCATGGCCTCGTCGGCTACTACGGCCATGTCAACGAGCACCGAGTCAACCTGGGTTGACGAGCCGAGCAGTTTGGCCAGTGTGTATGTGCTGTTGATGAACGATACCTCAACGATGGTGTCGGCGGCGAGCTTGTCGAGGCTGTTGCGCAGTTGCGGAGCCATGGCGGCGGCTGTGGAGCTTACGCGGTTCACGACGAAAGCGGCGTTGTCGGCGATGCCTTCCGTGCCGGGCTGTGTCTTCAGGGCGGCCAGGGCGCTGTTCACTGTCTGGCGGCCGGCGGCGAGATCCTTGTCAGAGGGTTTCACGTCTACGGTCACGTACGAGATGGTGTGTACCAGCTCGGTGAGGCGGAACATCTCTTTCTCTTCGTCATATCGGGCCTTGAGTTCGGCGTCGGTGGGGGTGAAATCCTTGTCGTCGAGAGTCGAGGCGCTCTTGCTTACCTGTGCGATGGTCCAGGTCTTGACGGTCTGGTCATATACGGCCTGTGCGTCGAGCTTGTTGGCGTTGAGTGAGCCGTTGAGCAGGGTCTGGAATTTGTTGGTAAGCAGCATCTCCTCGGTGCTCTTTTCGAGCGATGCCCAGATTTCGTTGAGCTGTGCTATCATCTGGGGATCGGTGATGCCGGCCTTTGTGGGGTTGGCTATGGCGTCGTAGAGAGCCTTTGCGTCGGGCATGCCCAACTGGCGTACCTGCTGGGTCACGGCCGGGAGGGGATTCTCGCCGATCATGGCCATCGAGAGCTCGGTATCGGTTACCACCAGGCCGAGTTTGTTGCATTCTTTGTTGAGCAGGGTCTCGTTGATCATCATCTGCAGTACCTGTGACTGCAACTGGTCGCGGTCAACGTTTGTGTAGCCCTGCGACTGGTACTGTTGCGAGAGCTGTTCTACGCGTTTCTGGAATTCGAGGTAGTCGATTTTCTCGCCGTCGACCTTGGCGACGGTGTGGTTGTCGGTGAAGAGCTCACCCGGGCGGTCTACCGCCGTGAGGATGAACAGCAGCAGGGCCACACCCAGAATCGAGATGATCAGGATGGGGCGCTGACGGATTTGTTCAAGTGCTGACATTTACTGGAAAATGGATGGAAGTCAGGTTAGTGACTTTTGGTTTATGTATTGTTTTTTATTTTCGCCGATTACTTTTCCGTGACCGGTTATGCTTTGTTTGTCAGTAGTTTATACGGCAAAAAGGCATGACAGCCGTCTCTGGCATGGCCAGACAGGCTGCCCGGCAGGGCAAAATTAGCGCACAAAGATACGTTTTTTGCCCCGAACTCCAAAATTAATTGCCAAATATTCTGAATCGTGTGTGACTTATGTGATTTATGTGACGTATGCAGCGTATGAAACGTATGTGACGTGTGTGGATAGTGAACCCTCGGCGATAAACAGTTGTTAACATTGCATGAATTAATTTTAAACTTCGCGATATGAAGAAATTTTTAGTGGCCCTGGTGGCCGTGGTCGCTCTCGCATTCGGAGCCGACGCACAGAAAGCCGATATCATGATCGGATACGGCGGTTACACGCAGATGGATGGTTCTGACTGTCATGACGGCTGGCACGGCGTGAAGAACGCCTGGGGTGCCGTTTCGCTGGGTGTCAATTTCCACATCACACGCAACTTCTCGCTCGGTCCGAGCTACACGCTGTCGACCACCACTACCAAGGGTGGGCCTGAACATTCGTCGATAGCCTACCATGTGCTTATGCTCAACGGCCGTTACAGCTATTACCGCACGAGTTTCATGACGCTGTACGCGCATCTCGGTCTGGGCTGCGACATCTCACACATGATGCCCAAGCACGGCGACTCATACAACTGCGCCTATTTCGCATTCCAGGCGTCGCCGCTGTGTGCTGATTTCGCCATCGCCAACAGGGTAAGTTTCTTCGCCGAACTGGGTTATGGCGCCCAGGGTGTGCTCCAGGCCGGTTTCAGGTTCGGAATATAATAGGGTAGAGGCGTCATTTCGCGTTCTGCTGGTATGGCGCCGGTTTTCCCGGACGTTTACAGGTGTGCCAGAATTTCTGCAATTCTGACACACCTGTTTTTTGCACGCCAATTCACTTGATTCACTGATTTTTGCC
>ERZ1673743.1657-NODE-1657-length-22906-cov-5.403702_pt1 | contig 22906 bp, 21 predicted proteins | sample MGYA00580197_ERZ1673743 | MGnify/ENA primary metagenome ERZ1673743 (study PRJEB41218, sample SAMN15661795) | gut metagenome | host: Homo sapiens | place: Canada: London | collected 2015-08-20/2019-03-30 | study: EMG produced TPA metagenomics assembly of... | reverse complement strand
TTAGGCATAATGATTACCGCGGATTGGATAGCATCAAACAGCTATGTATTCGACAATCAACAGTATGAAAATGTAGACGAATTTTTTGAATCAAGAAAGATTCAGGCGCTGAAATTCCTGAACAATGCGGGGATGATACGGCAGCAAATTCCAGTGATGCAGGATTTCAGGAGTGCATTTGGATTCAATGGAAGACCGGTACAAAATGATGTTGAAAAAATTGTACATAAAAATGACATTAAATGTATGCTGATTGAATCCGATTGCGGTTCTGGAAAAACCGAAGCAGCATTGTATGCAGCCGCTGTTCTGGGTAATCGTTCTGGGTTATCTGGAATATATATGGGGCTGCCGACCGGCGTTTCTGCAGAGGCGATTCAAAACCGTGTGGATAAATTTTTAACCTTGCATGGTATGCAAAATACAAAGCTGTATACGTCAAAATCAATGCTGTTAAGGGAGCCAGATAAAAAGCCTGTATGGACTGATATGTCTCGCCAGAGATTATTGGCGGCATCTGCTGTTGGTACGGTTGACCAGGTAATGACTGCTGCCAGGCTGGTTAGGTTTGAAAGTGTCCGGATGGATGGTTTGGCGTCAAAGGTGCTGATTATTGATGAAATTCATGCGTATGACGCATATATGCTTGCTGTGATAAAGGATTTGCTGAAGATATGTGAAGAACTCGGCGTTCCAGTCATTATGTTGTCAGCTACATTGCCAATATCTACGAAAAGCGATTTGCTGGGTGTGCTTGGTGATGGAAATATAGAATTACATAACGGATACCCGATGATATCGTATGTTACAAAAGACGGAAAGGTACATGAACACGTATCGCATCAATATATGCCTGACAAAAAAATCTCATGTGAACTGCTGCCGATACTAAACGACAATGACAAAATTGCACGATATGCAGTTGATGCTGTCAAAGATGGAGGGTGCGAATGCGTGATTATGAATACAGTCGCAGATGCAATCTGTGTATATGACAAAATCAAAAAAAACAAAAAAGATGACTGTAAAATAATTCTATATCATTCCAGAATGACTATAAATGCACGAGATGAGAAGAGTCGGGAAATTTTGGAAATGTGCGGTAAAGATAGAACCAAAAGGCCTGAACGTGTCATTATTGTTGGAACGCAGGTTTTAGAGCAATCTCTTGATATTGATGTTGATTATATGATAACTGCAATCTGTCCGATTGACTTGTTATTCCAGAGAATAGGACGATATCACAGACATGGGGATGCGGGGACTATCAGGGAACATGTAGTTGTTGCGAATATTGTCCAGGTGTTGATTCCATCCGATTTGTCCAGTTATGGCGGGACTGAGTATGTTTATGAAAAATGTTATCTTGACGCAACGATTGACGCAATTAATGAACATAATGGTCATCTATTGATACCATCAGGTATGCCTGACATGATTAATTATGTATACAGCCATGCTTCAATTGATGTGCGTGTTCGTCAAATTATAGACGAGGCAAATTCAGATGCCGGAAATATTAAAATTAAAAACGGGTTTGAAATATACACAAGAAAAAACGACCTGACAGATAAAAACCTGAATGTCCGTTTGTCAAATACCGATGAGGTGATGGCTCAAATTGCGATATTGAATGATGCGGAAATTGAAACGTTAGGACAGAGCAGTGAGGCAGACATAGAGTTGTTTAAATGTCGTGTGGTAGCTGTTAGGGAGTCAAAAGTTAAAAATTTTAAGAATTTCTGCAAGCCTGAAACAGGAATCTTTAAAGATGTAAAAATATACACAAAAAATGATTGCATGAGCGAAGGTAAAGAAATTGCTATAGACGATGAATATGGAATGAGAATTGAAAAAATATAAAAAAATATTTGGAAAAATGGCAAGAAAAATATTTTTTCGTCATATTATATGTAGGGAAAATGATGTGTGATGAGTTGAAAGCATAATTTGTGCAAATTGCACAACGATGTGTTTAAGGCGGCTGAAAGCCGCATAAACACTGAGGGTTTGCCCCTCGTAGGAGGGGATGAATCGGAGCCCCACACATACACGAACGGCACGTTTTCGTTTGCCCCTCGTAGGAGGGGATGAATCGTGTAAAAATAAACCTAAAAGAAATATTATCCGGTTTGCCCCTCGTAGGAGGGGATGAATCGCAGAAAGCCCGGTCACCTAAGCAAAGTATAACGTTTGCCCCTCGTAGGAGGGGATGAATCGTATGGTCGGGAAATCTCAGAAAAAGATGAACTGTTTGCCCCTCGCAAGAGGGGATGAATCGATATATAAAACAAAAGATGAAGCAAGAGAGTAGTTTGCCCCTCGTAGGAGGGGATGAATCGCAAGAGCCTGCACCATTTGAAATTGATGAAAAGTTTGCCCCTCGTAGGAGGGGATGAATCGTCTGCAGACACAGGAGAAGAAAAAATCAGGTTGTTTGCCCCTTGCAGGAGGGGATGAATCGTAGTGGTTGGGATGCGCTTGGGATAAAATGAAGTTTGCCCCTCGCAAGAGGGGATGAATCGATGTTTATTGAGGTCGCGCGTAAAAATGCGAAGTTTGCCCCTCGTATGAGGGGATGAATCGTTCACACACTGGCGGGCGTTGTCACTGGTGATGTTTGCCCCTCGTATGAGGGGATGAATCGTAATTCCCAACCACTTTTCACAAAGCCAGTAGGTTTGCCCCTCGTATGAGGGGATGTTTCAGAATTCCCGGCGCTGACGCTGAGAAAGACTGCATTTGCCCCTCGTGAGAGGGGATGAATCACATCCAGCCAGTCCAAAATACGACTTTCCGCCGTTTGCCCCTCGCAAGAGGGGATGAATCGCATGCGGGCGGCCGGTATTGATTAACAAAATGGTTTGCCCCTCGTTAGAGGGGATAAAAAAAAGGAAAAAAAATATGCAAAAATACAATTGGAAAATCAACATTGTAAACGAATGGACAGGAGAGAAGCGAAGTTTTAAATATAATGGAACTGTTGATGAAACGAAAGACTTTTTACTGAAACTCGCTTATGAAGATGGTGACAGATACGGAACTGAAGGTTCTTGGTTTCTTCCATATGACAGGTCAGACGTTCGCGAAGGAGTTAAATAGGATGGTGTTTCATGTACTCTGGGCGGCCTGTATACGTATAACGGATTGTTAAATGATGATATTACATATGAAGCAACATTGATTTCCGATATATCTTAAGATATAATTAAATATACATAAAAAAAATAAGAGGAAAAAATATATGGAAATCATCAAGAAAGCAAATAGAGTAATATATAAGGTAAGCGGCGAAACAATCAGCATCCCTTCCAGAATGTATCCACTTGAGTCTGATTTGTTTCAGTGTTTTAATACTGATAATACAAGCGAAATTGTGGATGAGAGGATTATAGCAATCTTTGATTCAATCAAGCCAGAAGTAGGAAGATGCTTTACAAATGCAGAAACCCTTTGTGTGGCTTTAAATGAAGCAGGATATCAGGCAGAGCAGTATGTAGGATGGTTGTTCATGGAAGATGAACTTCCGGTGCATCACAGTTTTGTCGTGCTTGATGGCCATGTATTAGATTTATCAATTTCTCTGAAATCTGATGATTTTGCAAAACTGGATTCTGTGACTGCAAAATGTAAAACAAAAGATGAGTCGCGAGAATGTATTGCAGAATATATACGGCAAAAAGAACAATCGCCGAATCACCAGCGATGTATTTTTGGCATGGTTGATAAAATGTATCATTATATCGGAGCACCAGGGACAAGAGAAGATGGAATAAGAAGAAATCAAGAGCTTAGACAATCGTATCCACAGCATCCATGTTTTCAGGATGTGAAAAATGGAATAACGAGAGGGCAGGAAATTTTATTAAGAAAAAAATGAAAAAGATAAAAAGGTTAATAACAAATCCATATACAAAAAAAATTAAGATGACAACTTTGTACGAATATCCGGCAAAAGTTGGAACTACTGGTTCAACGAAGAACGGGAAATCACAGGCCAATAGTATCATCCGTGGGTAAAATGTTTTGTTTTTAACTTCGCACGTGGGTCAGAATCCCCGTTCGAAGTCTGGTTACGAGCGCGAAGCGCGAGTTATCAACGGTTGTATGGCTGCTGGAAGAAGCAGAAAAAGGAAAACAAATATTCGGATTCTGTCTGGAAGACAGATATTCTCCGTATATGAAAGGGCAAGCGTTCCGGTATGCCGAAGCACAGCGCTTTCTTGTAACTGATATTCAGAATCGTCCAAGTGGTGAATTTCTGATAATCAGTAGATGAAAAAGATATGGAAATGTGATATGGCTGGAGTAGATATGAAAAATAATCTTAAAATTTGCAGAGAAAATAAGAATATGACAGCTAAAGAAGTAAGCGAAAAAATTGGCGTGACTAAGCAGGCTGTTTACAATATGGAAGCTGGAAAGAGTAATCCATCAGTAGATACATTGATGAAATTGGCAGAATTATATAATGTCAGCACTGACTATTTGTTGGGGCTAATAAATTTCGAAAATTTCAAATCGCAGTATGAACATTTGCAATCATTAGAAGGTGATGAGTTGTTTGCCGCGTTAGATGCGCTTCATATCAACAAATGGATGACAGAAGATGGTGAAGAATATTCAAAATTGGATGATGGATGGTATGTCGCCATTAGAAATAATTAAAAAAGATATATAAAAACAAAAAATCAAAGCAATTGAGATACTTGCCGCCAAATCTTTGGCGGCTTTTTCTTTTACAGTAAATTCAGCATATTATTCTTGCAAAGCTAAAAAATAACAAAGAAAAGGAGAGGTAAAAATGAGTTATGCAGATTTAGTATTCAAAAATATGTGCCAGGACATTCTGGAGAATGGAACCGATACCCGTGGGGAGGCGGTTAGACCGCATTGGCCGGATGGTACCGCAGCTTACACAATCAAAAAATTTGGCGTATGTAACCGGTATGACCTAAGAACTGAATTTCCGGCACTGACTCTTAGAAAGACAGCGCTGAAGAGCGCGATGGATGAAATCCTATGGATTTGGCAGAAAAAATCCAATAATATCGCCGATTTAAACAGCCACATTTGGGACAGCTGGGCTGACGAGGATGGTAGTATCGGCGAGGCATACGGTTATCAGCTTGAGAAAAAATTCCAATGTAAGGATGTAACACTTGAAGGGCTGCGGGCTGCATTTCCGGATGGTGAATACGAGCAGGTTGGTTTTGGTACTGAGATGTTCGTCGCATCTGATGATGACGGCAATGTCGCTCGCTGGTATGCTGTTAAAACGCCCGGCGAGCCGTGGAGCATGGACCAGGTGGACAAGACTATCTATGACTTGAAGAATACACCGTTCAGCCGCAGAATCATGACAAATATTTACAATTTTGCAGACCTTCACGCGATGAATTTATATCCGTGTGCTTACAGCATGACGTTTAATGTCACTCAGGATAAAGACTCTGGCCGGTTGGTTTTAAATGCAATTTTGAACCAGCGTTCTAATGATATTCTGGCTGCTGGCAATTGGAATGTATGTCAGTATGCATTGCTGGTAATGATGATTGCTCAAGTATGTGATATGATTCCAGGCGAGCTGGTACATATGATTGCTGATGCACATATCTATGACAGGCATGTTGATATTATAAAGGAGTTGCTGACACGCGAGCCGCTGCCGGCTCCGGTTGTGAAACTGAATCCGGATGTAAAGAATTTCTATGATTTTACAACAGATGATTTGATTGTTGAAAATTATCAGACACATCCACAGATTAAAAATATTCCGGTGGCAATCTAACAAAAAATACAAAAAGTAGAAAGGAAAAATAATATGAAAATTGTGCGAGACGGAAAAGAGTATGAGTTAACATCTGAAGAACTGGCTGCAGCAAATACCGAGTTTGTGACAAACTTTATGAAGAGTGAGCTGATGGGGCGTTGCGAAATCTCTGACGAAGAGCTTGCAGAAGAACTTGCCGAACAAGCATATGATAGATATTGCGAAGGAAACGGCGAGACAGAAGGAGAGTGTATCGACTGGGCCTATTATTCCTGGCTCGAATCAACACGAAAAGAATAATTCTACTGCTTAACTGGCAGTCCTGCAAATGCAGGGCTGCTTTTTTTTGCTGCAAAAAAGCAGAGAAAGAAAAAAAAGCATGCAAAAAAACGAAAACGAATACTCAAAAAAATCTTAAAAAAGAACCAGCTCGTATCGATAGCTGGTTCAATGTTGAAAAAGTATTTCGTTAAAGCGTGAATTTGGAACTCGGTTTATCCTGCGTCTGTGTCAGCAAATATGCTACGATTGAAGGCTTATCTGCCTCATTTGCGGCCTGCAAAAGCTGCTTGATTGCTGCTTTTGATAACAACTTAAAGCCGATAAATTCTGAGAGTTCGGCGTCATTGTCTTCTTTAATGTATCGCAAAGCAATCTGTTTTGCACAGCGTTTCAGATATTTTTCAAGCTCAGCATCTGCTCCTGGGTTCTGTTTGTAAATATGATATGCGGTGTCCTGTTTTATTTCGGTGTTTATCGCACCTTGATACAAATCATGTAAATCGGATTTGCAAAAATGGCCATTACTGCATTGCTGATTTAACGTATACAAAGTCTTGTAACTTAAAAATGCCGGTACAATAAACTCATTATCTCCAACAATAAGCTTTTTTACGGGGGATACGCTTATATCCGACAGAAATGCATACGGCAGACCTGAAAAAAGATGCGGAGTATGCAGTTCTTGTATACAACTAAAACTTAATTCTCCGGCGTATTTGATACTCTTTGGAAGAGTTACGCTTTTTAGTTTTTCACACAAGCCAAATGCACGCCGTCCAATGGTTGAAATCCCTTCGTGCATTGTAACAGATTTAAGGCTACGGCAGTTAAGAAATGCACTATGTCCGATGTCTGTAACCTGAGGAGGAAATTCAACATGAGTCAGATTCTGACAATCGGCAAAAATATTGCTTGCATTATTTCCGATTTTTTCAATTCCGGAGCCGAAATCTATTTTACTGATTTTAGACTGTCGAAATGCATCTTTTCTAATGTTTTTCAGGGAAGACGGAAATGTGACTGAATCGATTCTTGCTCCATAAAACGCAAAATCATTAATACAAGTTACACCCTCAAGAATAATGACATCTCCGGTTTTATTGGCTGGACATAGAATCAACTGTTTCATATTTTCGGAATATAAAATTCCGTCCTTTGACGCAAAACCGCTGTCTTTGGATGCTTCAATACATGATACATTTGTTGTGTTAAGATATCGGTATATTTCAAACATCTTATTTTTTGCAAATTTATCATCTGCAATCACGATTGTTTCTGGCAATTTATTGATTCCATTAACATTTTTGATATTCCTGATGACTGCCCGTTTGACATTTTTGTAATCTATATCTGTCGGCAGAACATATTTGGTGTCTTCCGGAAATTCAATTTCTTCAGCATCATCATCTACACCAAAAACAATATTGCCAGCCATTTTGAAACCATTTTTTGATGGAATACCAGAAAATAATGCCCCATCAAAAGCATGATGATTGATAATTTGAACAGTATTAAAAGAAGTATCGTTATTAAAGAAAGCTGTTAACTGACATCCTTCAAACGCATAATCTGCAATCGTATTGATATCAGGCAGCGGCTGGACTTGTTCATCCGGCTTAATGCAAAATGCATTCATCAATACCGTATTCAAACCTATCGACCAAACGAGATACTGGCAGCTAAAAAAATATGGATTTTCAGAATTCACATTTCTCACATTCGGAAACATGAAATTGGAAATATCAATATCTATGATATCTTCCTGAATGACTAATTCTTCCACGTCAGGAAACTGTTTAAAAATATTTCTCAATTTAATCCTGCGGCTTAACCTATTTCTATTTGCGTTAGGCCCGGACAAAACAACGTTTCGAATACCTGGTTCAATGTTGATATCGACAACGTTAAACATATTAGCATCGTCAAAATACAGGTATACGCCTTTTTCAGGGGAAAACGAAACCAAGTTCTGATTATTTTTCATTTTTCTTTTTCCTTTCTTTGTTGTAAAATTTTTTGTTTCAAAAATAATATGCAGGAAAGGATAGGAAAGAAAAAAGAATCAGAGAAAATATTAACCTGCCTGTAATCTAAAACCTCAACATTTTCTTTTCTTTCCAAATCCCGCATATTAACTTCGAAACAAAAAAAATAAGCATAAAGAAAGGAAGAAAAAAAATAATGTTAACTACAATGCAAAACGCAAATCAAAACGCAGACGACTTCAGCAAAGAGCTTATCGAAACACGCAATGCCTGCGGCAGCAGGGTTGTATTGGACGGAAAATCATGTATCGCTCCGATAGACGATAAAGCATTTTTCGATAAATGCCTGATGTACAGCGAAAGTAAAAACATGCATGCAAAAAATACTGTTGCGTGGCAGCCGATGTCTGAAGAATGGAAAGAGCATTGCAGAAATAATGCTTTCTGGTATCAAGATACGGTAGCTAATGCGAAAAAGATTTTCCCAGAAATGGATGAGCGTCTGTTTGAACTGAAAGCCCGGCTTTTGGACTTTGCCGGCAATACTGTATGCCTGCCGCCGTATGAAGAAGACCTGGAAAATATTTTGGAATATGGCCAGTTCTGGCTTGGATATAATGCTGAGATGGTGAAAGGTGAGGGATGCCAATGTCACAAAAATTCGGCAAGAGTATGGCGGAAGAATAAGGATAAAACAGTAATCTGCACAGGATATGCATTATCTGCTGATGGCATGTGGAGACAGCATAGCTGGCTGATACACCGCAAGCCAAGGTCAAATAAAATCGTAGAGACGACACGCCCCCGTGTATTGTATTATGGTTTCGCAATGCCGCCGAAGTTGTCAGAAAGATTCGCTGACGAAATTTTGGATAGTATTATGTTCTAAGATATCAGGCCTGCATTTTTTTGCGGGCCATTTTCATTTTTTCCTTTTTTTTCGGCATATTGTATGTAGAAAAAATAAAGTGAGGATTAAAAATATGTTTAAAAATAACATTAAATCTATTTGGAGATACAATGATATAAAAATAGTATTTTCAGAGCCAAGCATACAGGCTCCTGAAAAAATCGTGGATGTAGAAGATGCTGAGGATATTCTATACTACTATTACACATTAACAGTATATCGGAAGTGTGATAAGAAATGGAAAGAGGTGTTATGTGCTAATGTATGGGATTTTCCGCAGATTCTGGACTTAGAACGTGTACTTGAAATGCTTAATAAATCTTCCTATGATGACAATTCCTGGCAGGTTGATAAAAGTGACGACGGCAGCACTGTATGGTATCAAAAATCATATACGTTATCCGGGATTGTCCCGGAAGATTTTTACACTATTGAAAAAGAAGTACGAATCTGGGATGGAGATATGTATGAATGCTTTAATCTGACTGTCGGGGCCGGTAAGTTTGACAGCGATACTGTTACAAGTGTTGTACTCAGAAAGCTTAAACCCGAAGAGATTACAGGATTTATTGATGTGGTTAAAAACTTTATCAAGAAATCTATAGAGCACCATAATCAGATACAGCGCGAAAGGATAGCTGCGGACAAGCAGGCAAGAATAATCAAGGACGGAAAAATGTATGAATACAGTATCAACACGGAACATTTTACCGTAAATTTTGATGTTCTTGATAGCATTTATACTGTTGGTGACACTGTAGAACTAACGATTCTTGAAAAAAAAGACGGAAAAGATGTGTTCACTCATTATAACAATTGCAGGATTGTAAATATTGAAGAGAGCAATATTGGAAAAGGCGGATATATCACAATTACAGGCGGAACAAAAGATTACGAAATAAACGAAACGGAATTAAAAATCCCTGTTGAGTTAATCGTGCACAGCTTTGCAGATATAGCAGAAAGTGAAAAATTATCATACAACAAAAAACAGTGCATGGAAGAGTTCACAAAGATAATGACAAAAGAAGAGCAAAAAGAATTTGCTGAAATGCCGGTCGGTTATCTGGTAAACAAGTGGACTTATGCGATTGCATGCAGGACCTGGATGTTCAGGAGCGAGCATGGATTTAAAAACCCAAAAAAGACAATAAAGAAGGTTATAAAAAAGATTAAAAAGAGATGCAATGAGGAAGATGAGAAAAAGTATGTTAAACGAAAAACTAAAACAAAAAATAGACGAAAGAAACAAGCGCTGGAGAGAACATCCGGAGACATGTCATGTGACCGTTAACGCTACTTCGCTAGAAGAACTGGAAAACGATGTCAGGGAGTGCACAAATCTGGACACACTAATTCCGGGTGAATCTAGGGAAGCGTATATTGTAAGGCTAAAAAAATCCGCAAAAGAATGCTAAAACTTATTTTTTTCAGCATATTGTATCTGTAACAAAAAATACAAAACAGGAGACAAAAAAATATGAGTGTTTATTTCAACAAAAAAGAAGAATTAAAAGAAAAGGCAGTAAGCCATACTAAAATGATGGAGGCTGGATTTAAAGAAGAGATTGATGAGTGTGTAAGAGGTACTAAAATCTACGGCGGCGATGGGGCAGCAGTGACAGAGGTTTCTGAAAGAATGCCTGACATTGAGCTGACCGATACAGCTCCGAAGAGTCCGGAGGTTATCGTTGACGGAATGGATTCTGTTAAATCAATGCTTAAACACCGTGCCGGAAAGACAGTAGTCCTTAACTTTGCTTCTTATAAGAATCCTGGCGGGAAGTTTCTGGATGGTTCATCTGCACAGGAAGAGTGTCTATGTCATTCTTCTGTTCTATATAATGTGTTGAAAAAATTCCCGGATTACTATGCGTGGAATAAGCAGCATAACAACCGGGCATTATATACAAACCGGGCATTGTATTCTGAAGACGTTATCTTTGTGGATGAAAGCGTCTGTGTATATGGTGCAGACCCTGAAATCGTCAAGGCAGATGTTATCACATGCGCGGCACCAAATTATTCAGCAGCCGGTAAATATGCAAAAGTTGAGGTTGATGAAAACAATGCAGAGCTTTACAGACGGATTAAGTTTGTGCTGGATGTTGCTGAGGAAAACAATGTTGAGACATTAATCCTCGGGGCATTCGGATGCGGCGTTTTTGGACAGGATGCATCAACTGTTGCAAAGTATTTTAAAAAATGCCTTGATACATATGATTATCATTTTAAAAAAGTGTATTTTTCCGTTCTTAACAGGGGACGAGAGAATAATCTTGAAAAATTCAAGCTTATTTTTGGAGTAAGAAAAGAAGAGTAAAAAACAGAGACTGCAGCGATGCAGTCTCTGTTTTTTTTCGCAAAAAATTGCATTACAATAATGTTTTGTGGTAACATACAAAAAAGAAACAAAAAAAGTTAAAAAAATGGGGGTGTCAATATGACATACAGATACTATAGCACACAAAGGCCATTGACGCCTGGCTCCTGTCCGAGAGCAGGGGTGCAGGAAGTCGTAAACTATGACGAAAAGAAGTTTTGCGAAGAAATCGGCATGGATGCATGGGGATTTGTAGAATATACAAGAGAACTGACAAAACAGGAAGTTGACGATTACGAGCTTACACCGGCTGGCCTTAAAAAATTCTGGTGTGTAACAACTTCTTTTCAGGATGATGGAAAGGTTGTATCTGCAATTACAGATGTCTGCGAGGCGGCAGTAAAACCGGAAAATGTATGCAAAGAGACAAAAACAAAAGACATATATATTGACTGGTTTGAAACAGAAGAAGAGGCAAAAGAGAGGGTTGCGGAGGCTTTAAACGCCTGAACTGAAATTACAAAAAGCGGCTCCCGATATTTTTCGGGAACCGCGATAATATAAGTTTAAAGCCTGAAACTGGAACAAGGTGTCTGTTTATCAATCGCTGCAAGAAGATACGCGGCAGCAGAAGTGTCGTCTCTTTGTTCTGCAAGCTTAAGTAATTCCTTAAGAGCAGCTTTTGAAAGAAAATCTTCGTTTAAAAATTCTGTAAATTTCTGCTTGTCTGCATTCATGTATCTTTTGACAATCTTTTTAGCACACCGTTTCAAATATTTTTGAATTTCAACAACGCCATTTGATACATTGTTTTTACAGTTTTTATAGATATAATACGCAGTGTCCTGTTTTAATTCAGTGGTAAGGGCATGTTTGTATATATCGTATGGAATCCGTCCATATGTACATTCATACTGACTTATTCTGTATAGCGGTGCAGGCTTCAATTGTATCGGAATGTAGTAAAGCCCGTTATCGGTAATAATTTTCTTTACAGAATGATTAGCTGACCTGTAAGAAGTATCAGTTGATGCATATAAAATGCCTGATATCACCTTTGGAATCTTTATTGTTTCAATATCCAAAAGGCTTTCATTTCCAAGTCGTACTACCGTTCCAGGAATTGATAATTCTTTTAAGCTCTCACAGCCCAAGAACGCAGCTTCTCCAATTGATTGCAGTCCATCATGAAGTGTGACTTTTTTTAGGTTCGTGCAATTCCAGAAGCATCCATCTCCAATCCTTATTACGTTTGAAGGAACCTCAACTTCAGTAAGGTTCTTACACCCTGAAAATACCATCCCTTCATGACCACCAATATAGGTAATACCGTTTCCAAAATCAATTCTGCTTACCTCCGAATATAAAAACGCATTACGTCCGATATAATTCATACTCTCCGGAAATGACACAGAAGATATTTTTGACAATGAAAAAGCATAGTCATTAATGCTTTCTACACCTTCTGGTATGATGATGTCACCAGTTCTACCTCCAGGGCATTTTATCAGCTTCTTTCTGTCTTTGGAATACAGGATTCCATCAATGGCTGAAAAACATTCAGATTCATCATCAATCATCTGATGTAAAATATTGATTCTCTTGTCAAACTTCATAACAGATATGGTTTTTGGAAGAGGAAATGTGATACTTATATCATCAAAGTTGTAAAAAGATGCCCGTTTTATGTTTTTTAAATCCATGCCATCCGGACATATATATTTATTTTTGCTTGATAGATTATCTCGTTTTTTAAATATTAGCTCTTCCGCATCTGCATCAATATCAATAACAATCTTTCCGATTGATTTCATCCCGTTTTCATACGGAAGATTCAAAAACCCAGAGCCGGCAAAAGCGTTATGCTCTATTTTGGTTATGAAATTATTCCCATTGAAAAAGCCGTCAGTCTTTTCGCATCCTTCAAAAGCATAATCGCCGATAATTGAAGACGATACAGTTTCCACATCTTCATTTTCTTTGATGCAGAAAACATTGCATAGCTTATCTTCAGGCCAGCAGTCTTCAACTAAATAAGGACCGCTTTTGTAATTATTGCCCTTAGAATCTATGCTTCTGACATTTGGAAACATATAGTTAGAGATATTAATCAGCTTAATATCGCTTCCAATAACTATCGCCTTAACATCCGGAAATACTTTGTTTATTTCACGAAGACTTACAGTCCTGCTTGACCAGCTGTTTATTTCGTCCTGTCCGCAAAAGAAAACGGTTTCAATTCCTGGTTCCACATCGATATCAATGCACGTATCGTTATCAAAATATAATGATACGCCAGTGCAAGGATTGAACATTGTTATTCCTGTTATATTATCCATATTACTTTTCCTTTCTTTGTATACGAAAAAATGAACATTTTGTAATGCTTTTCATATTTAATATGCAGAAAAAAAGAAGCCGCAAAACGGCTTCAAAAAATATGTTTTTAGAGATTGAAAGTGCCATCTTCCTCATCGTCTGGAATCTGACCGAGGCTCTGCATAATGTAAGCGGCAGCAGCGGTTTTCTCTTTTTGGTTTGCCTGTTTTAATAAATCAGGAAGATACTTTCGTTCAACGGCTCCTGTCTTTAAGAAGTCTACGAATTTTTCCTGATTCTTTTCGTCTAAATACCGCTCAGCCATTTCTTTCCCACATTTTTTCATAAAAGAAAATGCGTTTGAGGTTTTACTATGCCGATATTCAGCAAATGCAGTGTCCTGCTTTATAGATGCCGATGCTCCATAAGAAAAGAGGTCGTGTCCATTTGAAGATGTAAACCATGAAGCATCAAAAGACTTGTCAATGTTATCAATGACATCATCTTTAATGCAGCGTGGAATGAAAATTTTGTTACCGTTATAAGAAACTTCAGTATAATTCGGTTTCTTCGAATCATCAGTTTCTCCATAATAATCTTCATCATTATAACGATATGTTCCAGCAATAGCCTTAATAAGACCGGAAGGCACCTTCCCGTCAAGAATAATGCTGATTGCTCCAAACAAAGACAGTTTGCCAAGATGTGTGATAGTATCCGGAATTACTATGTTTTCGAGAATACAATCCTGAAAAGCAAAGTTTCCAATTTTTTTCAGATTCTTTGGTAATGACACTGTATGAAGATTTTTACACCCTGAAAATGTACTTCCTCCAATAATTTCAACATTATCAGGGATTACAACACTGGATAACCCAAGACAGCTATTAAATACGCCTCCATACTGAAAATCATAGTCGTCGTTTATAGCGTCTTTATAGTTATCCATGAGGTTGTCAAATGCCTCCTCAATTTTGTCATTAGAATCTATTTTTGGCGTCTTATAATTTCCGCCAATCTGTTTGATACCGTTTCCAAAAGTAATATGCTGGACAGAACTTCCGGAAAATGCCCCATTGCCAATAGCGACAAGGCTGTCTGGCATAATAATTTCTGTCAATGCTCCATACGCAAAGGCTGACGGACCAATCTGCTTAACACCTTCGTGGATTCTGACTCGCCCTGGGCGGTTTTGAGGACAACCAAGTAATGTTTCCCCGTCCTCGGAATATGCAACACATTTATCATTGTACTGTGTGCTCATTTTAAGTGGGGTTAACTCAAAATTAAATTCACCTGTCTTTGAGTATAATACTGGTGTGTCGCTTTCCTCAACCTTTGACATTTCAAAAAGGTCATTTAAATCAAATCCTAAACTCATATATATTTCTCCTTTCATTGTTCAAACTATATAAATAATATGCTTAAAAACATGAAATAAAAAAATAGGCAAATAAAAAATAAAAAATACTCGCAAAAATGTGCAAAAAATATAATTTTTCGGCATATTAATATATAGATAAAAAAGCTGGTAGAAAGCCAGAAAGGAGAAATAAAATGAGAAAAGAAGTCGCAAAAGAATCTATAAAATTCGAGGCGAAATTTACAACTTATAAAAATGAATCTGGCTTCAAAATTATTGCAGGAGTCGCATATGCCGCTGATACCGGAGACAGGATATGCAAATGCAGTATTAAAGGCCAGTTATATGATGTGGAAGATGGAGACAGTGTTTTTGTGTCAGGAAACTGGGATGACCATCCAAAATACGGACTAGGATTTAAAGTTGATGCATATGTGAAAGTTATCCCGGCTGACGAGAAAAGCATTCTTACATATCTGCAGCAGGGAAATATTGCAGGCATCTCAAAAAAAAGAGCCGAAATGATTGTGGCAAGATTTAAAGAAAAGACTTTTGATATTTTAGTAAACCACACAGAACGCCTGCTTGAAATTAAAGGAATCGGGGAAAAAAGCATCCCCAAAATACATGACAGCTCAAAAAAGAATCTGGAAGAGCAGCAGATGGTGTCTTCTATCATGATGTATATCCAGGATTTTGATATCAGCCCTGCGTATGCACAGAGGATTTATAAAAGATATGGCATAAAGAGCATGGAGGTAATCCGGAAAAATCCGTATCAGCTGGCTGAGGATGTGAAGGGAATTGGCTTTTTGAAAGCTGATGAGATTGCATTGAAAAACGGCATTGCACCTGACAGTCCATTCAGAGTTGAAAGCGCTGTTCTGTATGTCCTTGGAAAAATGAATGAAGAGGGCGATGTTTTTGGTACAGAAAAAGATGTTGAATTTGAATGTTCAAGACTGCTCAGTCTGGATGTTTCTTATGTGGACACGGCAATTGACAGCCTTGCAAAGAAAAAGAAAATCATAAAAGAAGATGATGCGCTTTATCCGGTTAAGTTATTTAACGCTGAGGAGGAAACAGCAAAAAAATTGGTAAGGCTTCTTACAACAAGCGCTGGTAACTATATTGATATTGCAGCAAATGATGTTATAAAGTATGGCGAATCACACCATATTGAATATGCAGAAGAACAGATAAATGCTATTGTAACTGCCTGTAAATCAAATGTAATGATTCTTACGGGAGGTCCTGGAACCGGTAAGACAACAACCGTAAAAGGTATCATCGCCATGTTTAAGAACTATAATCTTCGTGTACTTTGTGCAGCACCAACAGGTAAGGCTTCCAAAAGAATGAAGGATGCTACTGGCGAAAATGCAAGAACAGTGCATAAAATCCTGGAAGTAAGAAGTGATGCGGAGTCAGGATTCAAATTCGGGAAGAATGAACACAGCCCGCTTGATGCAGATGCACTTGTGATTGATGAGAGTTCCATGATTGACACTATGCTTATGAATTCTATTCTTAAGGCTGTTCCGGAAACAATGAAGCTGATTCTTGTCGGTGATATTGACCAGCTGCCATCTGTCGGATGCGGAAATGTACTCCATGACATGATTAAATCAGGTGTTATCCCGATTGTAAGGCTTACAAAGATATTCAGACAGGCAGAGCAGAGCGATATCGTAAAGAATGCACATCTGATTAACCAGGGAATCATCCCTCCGTTCAAGAACAGGAAAGATGGCGACTATTTCTTTATGGATGTCGCAAAAAGAAGTCAGGAAGAAATCCGCGACAGTATCGTTGAATATGTATGCGAAAAACTACCAAAATTCTACGGTGTAGACCCGAGTGAAATACAGGTCCTTGCACCTATGAAAAAGGGACATACTGGCGTTATTGAGCTGAATGATTATATCCAGAACAGGTTGAATCCTCCAATCATAGGGAAAGAGGCAATGTTTTACGGTGACCGTATCCTTCGTGAGGGTGACCGTGTTATGTATACCTGTAACGATTATGACAAAGAAGTGTTTAATGGGGATGTCGGAAAAATCGTCTCTATTGTTACAGTCGGGGAAGATGATGAGGACAACTGTGGAAAGAGGTATTTTAAGGTTGATTTTGATGGACGTATTGTCTCATTTGATATCAATGAAGCCTCAGATTTCATGCTCGCATATGCCACTACCATCCATAAGAGCCAGGGTAGTGAATATGATATCGTTGTAATGCCACTAACAAATTCAAATTATATGATGCTTCAAAGAAACCTGTTGTATACAGGAGTAACAAGAGCGAAAAAGGTATTTGTGTTATTTGGCCAGAAACAGGCTGTTGCAACGGCAATCAAAACATTGAAGGTTGTAAAAAGAAACACAAGGCTTGCGGAGCGTATTGTGAATGCGGCCGGACTCATGGCATATGATACATTCAAAACGGCTTAACACTGCTGGCAGGATTAGTTCTGCCAGTGTTTTTTTGTATAATGTTATTTTTTCTTCAATATTCTGCATACTATATGCGAAAAAAAAGAAAAAAGGAGGGAAAATAAATGACAAGAGGAAATTTTGTACTGATTGAGGACGGAAAAGTATATGTGTCCATCCAATTCAATGGTAATATGCAGCCAGGATATAATGGGAAATTTGTATATTACCTACTACAGAAACTTGATTCAAAGGGAGAATTAAAAAAGGCCGTTAAGCGGTTTGATGATTTGAAATTTGGATATTCTTATTACGGTACAAATGTGACTATCCTGGAAGAAATGGAGGACCTTGATTTTTCAAAAGACTATTGTTCAAGATTTAATTCTGACTATTTGTATATTAAAAATGCAGACAAAAATCCTTTTTATATTACAGATATGGACGGTACTTCATATGTAATTAATCCTGATGAAATTCAGATTTGGAAATGTGGCAAATATAAAGAACCAGATTTTGAGGAATTAAAAATGTCAGAAGGAGATTTAATGGAAATCAATGGTGAAAATAAACCTGCCATTGAATATACATACGACGACGAATCAGATGAAGTTAAAATTATCAAATTAGTTTTGAAAGATATTGAAGCCCACATGAAGAGCAGAATGATGGAAACCCCTTTTGAGGCAGATGGAATCATGTATTCAAACGGCACATTTTCAGTAAAATATCACAGCGTTGGACCTGACGACCCCAATTTTACATACAGGAACATTGAAATTTTCTGGGGAAATGATATGGATGATTGTTTTATAATAAAGTCTACTGAAAAATTATCTTTACATGAAATTGTAAAAATGATGGATGATTGCAAAAAATCTCTAAGCCGATAAAAGCAAGAGCCTTAAACGGCTCTTTTTTTCTGAAAAAAAATAAAAAAATATCGCAAAAAACGTTAAAAAAAATATTTTTCCAGCATATTAAATGTGTAAAAAAAAGGAGGCGGCAAAAACATGGCATTAGATAAAGCAATAGAACACAAAAAAGAACACAGAAAAATGTATCGCGGTTCAAAAGCAATAGATGCATCGTGCAGGAATCACGGCGGATGTGACTGGTGCCTGGAAAACAGAACATACAAATATAAAAAGAAGAAAGAAGCCGCCAGGCTGAAGGAGGAAGAATTTGAGCAGGAAATTTAAAATCATTAGAGACTATTATGAAGAAGGAGAATTTTTATACCAGAAGAAACATGTGGAGTTTGAACCTGGTCTTACCGTGCTGATTGGCTGCAATGGATGCGGAAAGACTACATTAATGCGCCAGATTCGGCTGCAGGTGGAAAAAGATTTGAAAAACCCATGCGTGGTACACTTTGATAATTTTGCAGACGGCGGGCATAATTCAATGCAGGTTTCTGCATTTCATGAGGACTATTCACGAGTCGCACAGCAGATGTGTTCGAGTGAAGGCGAAAGAATCGCAATTGATATGGAGATGGTAGCTAGAAAGATTGGAAATATGATGCGTAAATATCCGGATGAAAAGGAGTTCTGGGTTTTTCTTGATGGCATTGACAGCGGGTTCAGCATTGACGCCATTGAAGAACTAAAGCGTGGATTGTTTGATACAATTTTTGCCACATATCCAGATAAGGATATTTATATCCTTGTTACAGCAAATGAGTATGAAATGGCACGTGGAGAAAAATGTTTTGATGTTGTTGGCTGCCGGTATGTTGGCATCAAGTCTTATGAAAGATACAGAAACCTTGTTTTGAAGTCAAGGGAATACAAAGATGCAAGAATAGAAGCAGCTGAAAAAAGAAAAAAAAGAAAAGAATGCTCCTGAAAACAGCATCAAAAACTGGAAAAATGACAGCAGGCGCTAATACTAGCGCCTGCTTTTGTGTATGCCATGAAGCCAAGCTGAGCACTTGGTTTTCTTTTTGCCCTGGAAAGAGAATGCATGCAAAAAAACAAAAGAAACTCTAAAAAATTCCAAAAACCATTCCACTGTCGGGAAAATTCAGCATATTGGATATATAATATAATACAAAAAGAAAGGAAGAAAAAATATGGCAATTTATGTAACAGGAGATACTCATGGTGCTGATAAATTTAGCCCGTTTGGTGTTGATGGGTTTGTAAACCGTCTTAATATGGAGTCTTTTCCAGAACAGAAGTTTATGACAAAAGACGATTATGTAGTAATCCTTGGTGATTTTGGTGGAGTCTGGGTTTATCGCGGTGAGAGCAAGAAAGAAAAGCATGACCTTGACTGGCTGGATTCGCGGAATTTTACGACACTTTTTGTGCCTGGAAATCACGAGAATTACGACCGTCTGACAGGAATTACTGACGAAAAACTTCTTGATACCTGGATTTTTAAAGGTGTAAGCGAAGAAGAAAAAGAAAAAATAAAAACAGGTTATCCTAAGAAAGCTTGGAACGGAGGCGTTGTCCGCGAACTCAGACCGTCTGTCCTGATGCTGGAACGTGGTTATGTCTTTAACATTGACGGCTGCAAATGCTTTGCATTCGGCGGGGCAAGAAGCCATGATATTTCCGGAGGCATCCTTCAACCTGCAGACTTTAATACAAAAAAGGATGCAGAAAATGAGGCAATACGCTGGCAGTACCAGGGACGTGCATATCGTATAAACCATATCAGCTGGTGGGAGCAGGAAATGCCTGAACAGATGGAGATGGAACGCGGTTGGGCGATGCTTGAAGATGAAAAATATAAAGTAGATTTTATCTTCAGCCACGAATGCCCGGTGTCTGACAAGGCAATGATTGTTGGAGACGGCAGCCCTGATGCCCTGAGTTCTTATCTTGAAAAAGTGAAAAAGAAAGTGGATTACAAAAAGTGGTTCTTTGGGCATTATCACGGAAACATGATGATTCCCGGCGGTAAAGATATCCTACTGTATGAACAGTTTATTCAGATTAACTGAGGAAGGAGAAAAAAGATGGCTGTTAAAGAAGAAAGCAGAGTAAGATGCGAAGAAATCTCATATAAGCAGTATACAACTTCTGATGGGAAAGTGTTCTTAAGTAAAAGTGAAGCCGAGGTGCATGACGGATTACTAAAATGGTCAGATACTGTCAGAAATTTTGGTGTTAAAAATACGGACGGCGCATATCACTGCAGGACAGAAGAAGAGTTCAATGCTGTTGTCAATATGATTGCGTATGAGAACTATGCTTATGATTACAACGAACGCAAATTCATCCCGAGAAATTATTACGAAAAATACAAATTTTCCGGAGATGATTGGTATTTCTTCTTTCATAAAACAAATATGGATTATCCGGATGAGTACTGGATGGAAACACTGTCTCAGAAAAAACAGGAATTTGCCGATTGGTTAAAACAATTTGAAGAAAGCGCTTGAACGCTTTCTTTTTTTGCTGCATTTTTCATTTTCATGGTATTTTCTGCACATTAATGCTAAAATACACAAAGAGAGGTATTACTTATGGAAAAAGATTACTGTAATTTTTCGGACCTGGAGCCGATGGAAAAAATAATGTATTATAACAGCTTATACATGTTCTTGTCTCAGCTGAATATAAACACGCCAGGATTTGCAAAAAAATACAATGAAATGTTCAATTCTGACCTGACACTGAAAGCCGGATATGAAATCGCAATCTGTGAAGTTGATTATTCCATCGTTGGAGTCCTAATTACGGTTGATGCAGATGAGAGCTGCGAGCCGTATGTACTTGACGGCTATAAAGGGCTTGGAATTGAAGAGCAGCTGTCAGATATGATGCAGCGAGCTTACGCTCGCTTGCACCAGACGCGGACGTGGTTTCCGACTCCAACGCACGCGTCCAATTACCTTCAGACCGACGGGCAAACAAGTTTGATAACTAAACCTTCGGCTTCGTTACCAGATTCGCTTCGCTCAATGACCGCGGCTTCACGTCCGTCGATGATATTTAATATCCTGGAAGTATGCTGACCATATGGGAATCTCAGGCAAAGACCTGAGATTTTTTGCAATATGCACAAAATATATAATATAAAATAGTTAAAAATTTACAAATAAAAATATTTCAACGAAGAACGGGAATCCCCGGCCGACAAAGTCGTCCGTTGGTCAAATATTCCTGGTTTAACTTCGCATATTGGTCTGAATCCACGTTCGAAGTCTGGTAACGAAGGCGTAAGCCTGAGTTATCAAAAAATAAAAAAATCTGCATATTATTCTTGTAATCGAAGAAAAGCACCCGGCAATGCCGGAAGATAAAAAAGGAGAGAGAAAAATGATTACAAGAAAAGTTAAAATTGAAACTATCAGTAAAGTTAAAGATTTTGTACAGGATGTCAGCAAGATTGATGTTAACGCTGACCTGAGTAATCCTGACAGACGATATGTCGTTGACGCAAAATCAATCCTCGGAATCTTAAGCCTGGATATCTCTCATGTGATGAATCTGACGATTTATGATGAGGAGAAAAATGCAGGAAAATACGAAAAGATTTTCGAGAAATACGGAGTAAGAGACAACAACTAGAATTCGAGACAGCATGGCGGCAGAAGGCCGCTTTTTTTGTTGGAAAAAATTAAGCATATTATATTTGTAAAAAATAATCAACAATCAAGAAAGGAAGAAAAAGACATGAAAAAAATAACTAAAAAAACACTTGGGGAAATGATTGGAGAGATGCTTCAAGTCGAGGAACTGAATGCTAACCAGATGCAGATTATTGACATGCTGTGTAAAATCAACGAATCATATGAAATCACATCAAACACTGCATACTATGATACAAAAGGTAATCGCATTGACGAGTTTGAGGATTTTGTTGTGGAAAATGACGATGAAATCTGGAATGTGTTTAATGCATGCAAAACACTTGATGAAAGTGGTGAAATCACGAAACTTGTGCTTTTAAATACAAAGAAATTGGATGAAGTAGAGATTGAAGAGGATTCTCGAATTATCGTAAATTTTAAGTATGCTTGCGGTATCCCAAAATTCTGCTATGTCCGCATTATGTATAATGCCAAAAACAAAGAAGGCAATATCGTGAAAAGCGTATTTAACTGGAATGATGATGTTGATGCTTGCACATTTAAATTTAATGAAATTGAATCTCATGATAAAAAATCTGATTTTTTCATCAAGATTATGTTTGATTAAGTATTTGCTGTTTGCTTTATTCGTAAAGAGTCAGAACCGAAATGGTTTTGGCTCTTTTTTGTGTAAGGACGGTGCGGAGATAAACAAAAAAAGTATAAAAAAAATTGGAAAAAATAATCGTGGTTGGGGAAAATTCGGCATTTTGTATGTGTAAAAAAATAAAAAAGAGGAAAAATATATGACATACAAAACAGAAGACCAGGTGCGGGATGAAGCCAATGTACCAATACATAAATTAATATTTCAAAAGATAAAAAAGACATGTGAGTCTGGAAGGCCAGGCTGGATTATATTGGATGAGGCTGAAAACGAGTTGACATCATGCTTTATAGAAGATTTTGATTTGATTGA
>ERZ1673743.1655-NODE-1655-length-22942-cov-5.751999_pt1 | contig 22942 bp, 24 predicted proteins | sample MGYA00580197_ERZ1673743 | MGnify/ENA primary metagenome ERZ1673743 (study PRJEB41218, sample SAMN15661795) | gut metagenome | host: Homo sapiens | place: Canada: London | collected 2015-08-20/2019-03-30 | study: EMG produced TPA metagenomics assembly of... | reverse complement strand
ACCCGCAGGAGATTTTCCGATGCGATGGCCTGCCGCTCCGCCTCCGAAAAGCCGATCCGTTCCAGCTCAAAAATGAAATTCTGAGCCTGACCGCAGTCCTCCATGCCCTCGCACCCCTCATAACCGGGGCCGAAATACTCGCAGAAGTCAAAGCCGCAGGCAACGTGTTCCGATCCCATGACCTCCGCCATGTGGGCGGCATGACGGGCCAGCATAGCCGCCGTCTGCTGCCGGGGCTCCTTATGTACAAAGTCGTGGGACACATTGACCCCCACCACACCGCCGGTATCCCGGATGGCGCGAAGCTGCTCATCCGTCAGGTTCCGGCGAACATCGCACAAGGCCCGGCAGTTGGAGTGGGAGGCGATCACCGGCCCCTCCGCCAGATCCATAATATCCCAAAAGCTGCGGTCACTGGTGTGGGACACATCCGGCAGGATGTTCAGCCGCTGCATCCGGCGGACCGCCTCCCGGCCCAGCTCCGTCAGGCCCTTGTCCGGGTCGCCGCCGGCGCCGCAGGCCAGCAGGTTTTCCTCGTTCCACGTCAGCATCCCCATTCGGACGCCCCACTGTGCATACTGTTCCAGCCGCTCCAGCCGGTCGCCCACCGGTTCCATGCCCTCCACGCTCAAAAAGGCGAACAGCTTGCCCTCCGCTTGCGCCTTCCGGGCCTCCGCCGCCGTCCGTACAAGTGCCAGCCAGGGGCACTCTGCCAGCTCCTCCCGAGCGCAGGCCATCATCTCCTCCGTCCGCCGCCAGCCGTCCCAGTCCGGGTGAGCGGACCAGATGGAGTCCTGTTCCACCGTTGTCCAGATGGAAAGGCCCAGGCCGCCGATCTGCCCCGCCTGTAATCTCGGCAGGTGACGCCGTTCAAAGACACGGTCCTCCCCGGCCTGCCGCCACTTGGTCACATCATATAAAAGGTCCGCATGTCCGTCGAAAATCATCATCTGGTGTCTCCCCTTTCTTCCTTATACAGTATATCTGCCTGTTCATCCCGGTGCAACTGTAAATTTCCTTGAATTTTTCCGGGTTTTTCTCCATTTTCCCCTTGACTTTCCGGCAAAAATCCTGTAAACTGATTCCTGTTGTAAAGCGTCACAGCTTTACAGGAAAGGAGTTCAACATGAAAAATCAGACTTATCGGATGACGATGCTCTTTGATTTCTACGGCGAACTCCTGACTGACCGTCAGAAGGAGTTCTTTGATCTCTATTATAATGAGGACCTCTCCCTGTCTGAGATTGCCGAAAACGAAGGCATTTCCCGTCAGGGCGTCCGGGATGTGATCGTCCGGGCGGAGGCCGCCATGCAGGAGATTGAAGACAAGACCGGCTTGATCCGCCGCTTTGAGCAGTTCCGGGGTCATCTGGATGCCATCCGCAGCGCCGCTGAGGATATCCGTACCCTGAACTACCGGCAGTACGAGGACAGCCGCCTGACGGAACTGGCTGACAAGATCACGGCGGAGGTCTCCGCGCTGAAGGAGTAACCCATGGCATTTGAGGGACTGAGTGAAAAACTGAATGCGGCCTTTAAGCGCCTGCGGGGCAAAGGCCGGCTGACGGAAAATGACGTCCGGGAAGCCATGCGGGAGGTCCGTCTGGCACTGCTGGAGGCCGACGTGAGCTACAAGGTGGTCAAGGAATTCGTGGCCACCGTAACGGAGCGGTCTGTGGGCACTGACGTGCTGGACAGCCTGACGCCCGCTCAGCAGGTGGTAAAGATCGTCAACGAGGAACTGACGAACCTCATGGGCGGCGGCACCGCCAAGCTGGCTTTCGCCAACAATGGCCCCACGATCGTCATGATGGTGGGCCTTCAGGGTGCCGGTAAGACCACCACCACCGCCAAGCTGGCGGGCTATATGAAGAAGTTCCACAGTAAGCGGCCCCTGTTGGCCGCCTGCGACGTGTACCGCCCCGCCGCTATTGAGCAGTTGAAGGTAGTGGGCGGACAGCTGGGACTTCCGGTTTTTGAAGAAGGCCAGGGCGATCCCGTAAAAATTGCTGAAAACGCCCTACGCTATGCCAAAGATCATGGCAATGACCTGGTGTTCCTGGATACCGCCGGCCGGCTCCATGTGGACGAAGCCCTCATGGACGAGCTGAAGCGGATGAAGGCAGCCGTCCATCCCAACGAGATCCTGCTGGTGGTGGACGCCATGACAGGTCAGGACGCCGTCAACGCCGCCTCCGCCTTTGACGAGGCGCTGGGCATCGACGGTGTGGTGCTCACCAAGCTGGACGGCGATGCCCGAGGCGGCGCAGCCCTCTCCATCAAGGCCGCCACCGGCAAGCCCATCAAGTTTGTGGGTACCGGCGAAAAGCTGGATATGATTGAGCCCTTCCATCCCGACCGCATGGCCAGCCGCATTCTGGGCATGGGCGATATGCTGTCCTTCATCGAAAAGGCACAGCAGACCTATGACGAAAAGCAGGCCAAAAAGCTGGAGGAAAAGCTGAAGAAAAACAGCTTTACCCTGTCGGACTATTTCGACCAGCTCCAGCAGATCCGGAATATGGGCGACCTCAGCCAGCTGGCAGGTATGATGCCCGGCAATCTCGGCAGTAAGCTTCAGGGTGCACAGATCGATGAAAAGGCCATCGCCCACACGGAGGCCATCATCCTCTCCATGACCCCGGAGGAACGAGAAAATCCTCAGATCTTAGGCGCCAGCCGGAAAAAGCGGATCGCCGCCGGCTGCGGTCTGGATGTTGTGGATGTAAACCGGCTGCTGAAGCAATTTGAGGGAATGCAGCAGATCATCAAGCAGGTCACCGGCGGGCGGAAGCCCGGCTTCGGGTTCGGCGGTCTGGGACACGGCCGCGGCCTGCGCAAGCGCAAAAAGAAATAAACCGTATATTAGATGTCATAACCCGGACATTTATTATAAAAACATCAATCTATTTATTACATTTTGGAGGTACTATCAATGGTTAAGATCAGACTGCGCCGCATGGGCGCTAAGAAGGCTCCTTTCTATCGTGTTGTTGTCGCTGACTCCCGTTTCCCCCGCGATGGCCGTTTCATCGAGGAGATCGGCACTTACACTCCCTGCGTGGCTCCCGCCGATATCAAGATCGACGCTGACCGCGCCAAGGAGTGGATCAAGTCCGGCGCTCAGCCCACTGACACCGTGAGAGCTCTGCTGAAAAAAGTGGACGTCCTCTAATCCGGAGGGCGGAGCATGAAGGACTTGCTGCTCTACATCGCCAGAAACCTGGTGGACGATCCTGACAGCGTCTCCGTGACGGAGGTTCAGGGTGACCAGGAACTGACGTTGGAGCTGCGCGTCGCCCCTGATGATATGGGGAAGGTGATCGGCCGTCAGGGCCGCATCGCCAAGGAGATCCGGACCGTGGTCCGGTCTTACGCCCAGCGCACCGGCGTTAAGGTTTCCGTCGATATTGTAGACTAAAAAAGCAGCTCACCTGCAATGCAGGTGAGCTGCTTTTTCCTTTTACGAACCGTTCAAATCGGCGTTCAGACACCCAGACCGGCATAGAACAGCCAGCACAGTACATATCCGGTCAATACCGCCGTCAGTGTGAAGGGCACGCCGATCCGCATGAACTGCCCCGCCGAAACCTCACAGCCCTCCCGGCGCAGAATACCGCAGGCGGCGATATTGGCGCTGGCTCCCACGGGAGTCAGGTTTCCGCCCAGCGTCGCGCCTACCAGCAGTCCGAAGCACAGCACCGTCTGATCCACCCCAAGGGCGGCTGCCACGCCGCCTACCACCGGCAGCATGGTGGCCGTATAGGGGATGTTGTCCACAAAGGCGGAGATCAGCACCGAAGCCCAGACGATGATGGTATAGGTCAGGAACAGGTTTCCGCCGCCCATTCCCGTGATGATATGGCTGAGATCATCGATGATCCCCGCCCGTTCAATGCCCCGGATCACCAAGAACAATCCTGTCAGCAGCGCTAAGGTCTCATAGTCGATGGCCTTCAGCACGTCCTTTGCCAGGGCTGTGCCGTACCTGCCGCACTCCGCCGCAAGCCCCGCCAGGAAAAATGTCATGCAGATCAGGCCGTTGGTGATCTCCGGCTTGTTGGGGATAAAGGACGCGGCGATCAGGGAAAGCACCGTTCCCAGCAGCAGACAGGTAGGCAGATAGTCCGTCACCGGTGTCAGCGCCGCGCCGTACAGCTTGCCCTTTTCCTTCCGGAACAGAAACAGCATCACCGGTACCGTCATCAGCGCCCCGGCCTGCACCACCCAGAACAGACCCGGGCGGCCCCGGTAGACAAAAAAGTCCATGAAATCCAGTCCCATATGACCGCCCAGCAGGATGGACGTGGTATCCCCCACCAGCGTGGCTGCCCCCTGCAAGTTGGAGCTGACGGCAATGGCCAGAATCGGCTGCACCGGGGAAATATTCAGTTTTTTGGAAATGGCAAGTCCCACCGGAGCCAGCATCAGCACCGTGGCTACATTATCCACAAAGGCGGATACCAGCCCCGCGAACAGTGCCAGCGCGATGATGAGCCATTTCACGCTGGGCAGCACCGCTACCAGCCGGTCCGACAGGCGGTTTGGCATATTGGACCGGATGAACAGGTCCACAGTCCCCATGGTGCCCGCCAGCATCATCAGCACGTTCCAGTCCACCGTTCCCGCAACGTCCCCCAACGGCACGATCCGCAGGAGTAGAAACAGCGCCGCCGCGGACAGGGCGGACACCGCCCGGTACTTGGGCAGTAAAAGCAGCAGGGCGTAAACCGCGATAAAGGTCAGGAGTGCGATGGTTTTCATAGGGTATCCTCCGTACAAATTCGATAGAACTCCAAATACGGCAAAAGCGGCACTTTCGCCGCGTCAGACAGCAAAAGTCCCGCTTCTTTCCACGCGGCCCAGGTCCTTCATCCGGGATGGCAAACCGCGCAGCACCCTGATGGCGCAAGCCGCTTCCTTTTACGCATGTCAGGATACCAGACTTTTCTCCGTCCGTCAAGCGAACGCTTCGATAGGATAAGATATGCGGGCCTGTCCCATTTCATTCCTGCGTCACCTCCGGAGCGGGAAGGCTTCCCCCTCAGCTTCGGCCAACGGGAAAACGGGGACACCGTCCCGGCTTTCCCTGTCCGGTCCCTTACTGCCGCCGGGCCGTCCGGTACTCGTCACCGGGGCGGTAAAAGGGGCAGCTGTCATTGGCAGAACGGAGGAACCGCTCCATCTCGTCCTCATCCAGATCCGCCTCGCAGTAATTGGTATCCGCTTCCGGATCGTACTCATAATAAACGCAGTCCTCACAATTCGTCATAGCGTGCTCCTCACTTGGTAGGAATGATCTCGATCCAGTAACCGTCGGGATCAGAGATAAAGTAAATACCCATGGCCGGGTTCTCGTAGCAGATGCAGCCCAGCTTTTCGTGGAGAGCGTGGGCCTTCTCCATATCCTCCACCGCCAGAGCCAAGTGGAATTCGCACTCGCCCAGATCGTATTTCTGGGGATGATCCCGGAGCCAGGTCAGCTCCAGCTGAAACTCCGTTTTCCCGTCCCCCAGAAACGTGAGGATGAAGCTGCCGTCCGCCGCTTCCTTTCTGCGGACCGGCTCCAGCCCCAGCGCGTCATGATAAAAAGCGATAGACCGCTCCAGATCCGTCACATTAAAATTAAAATGGTTAAAAGCAAACATAGGTTCCCTCCTGTTTTGATCTGCCTGCATTATACCGCGTTCCGGGTCTGTCCGCAAGCGGTTCTCTCCCTTTATATTTTCCGCCGCGGCCATTTGTCTTTCCCACAAAATCTCAGAGAAAACAGCCTTCACGCCGGAATTTTGTATAAAACGCCCTCAGTTTTTATGCCTTCTCCCTCATCTTTATCCATTTTCACATGCGCTTTCCTGTTGACAATTTGATTCCGCAGGATTACAATAAGCCCATAATTCAGGCAGAAAGGAGCGATTCAGATGATGTTCAATCGTTTTTACAACATGGAAATGATGAATACTTCTGCGTCCGCTCCCAGTGCGAACGCTGACTCTTTCTGCACACATACCGCTTGCACTTCTCATACTGCCAATACTGCTATGATCGCTATTATGGACGCCATTATTATGGCGTCCATTATTATTTTTGGCCTGATTATGATTCTGGGCCTGCGTGCCATCGCCATGATCGCGATTATTATTGCGATTCTGGTACTGGTAGTAGGCTTGGTCATTCAGAAAGTAAATGTGCCCTGGTGTTGTGAGTTAGCGATTTAACTGTTTGATACAGTAAAGCGGCTCCGCCAGTGGCGGGGCCGCTTTTTTGTATGACTTCCCCCGTATTCCGCACGGCCGGCGGAGCGGAGAAAGCCCCATATAAATCTGATTTCGTTTTGATGAAAAGGAGATCCAATATGAAAAAGAAATTGTTAGCCTTTGTTATGGCCGCGACTATGGTGTTCAGCCTGGCCGCCTGCGGTTCCAGCAGTTCCAATGATTCCAGCAATTCCGGCAGTTCCAGCGATTCCGATTCCGCCCAGTCCGGCGACGAGGTCCAGACCTTCAAGCTGGGTTCCATCGGCCCCCTGACCGGTGACGCCGCCATCTACGGTCAGGCCGTGGTCAACGGTGCCCAGCTGGCCGTCGACGAGATCAACGCCAGCGACTCCAAGATCAAGTTTGAGTTCCAGGGCGAGGACGACGAGGCCGACGGCGAAAAGTCCGTCAACGCCTACAACACCCTGATGGACTGGGGCATGCAGGTTCTGGTTGGCCCCACCACCACCGGTGCTTCCATGTCTGTGGCTGACGCCTGCTACAATGACCGCACCTTCATGATCACGCCCTCCGCCTCCGCCGTGGATGTGACTGCCGGTAAGGACAACGTGTTCCAGGTCTGCTTCACCGACCCCAACCAAGGCACTTCCTCCGCTGACTACATCGCCGAGAATATGCCGGACGCCAAGATCGCCGTGCTGTACCGCAACGATGACGCCTACTCCCAGGGCATCCACGATACCTTCGTGAAGGAATCCACCGAAAAGGGTATGAGCGTTGTCTATGAGGGCACCTTCACCAACGATACCGCCACCGACTTCTCCGTGCAGCTGGCCGGTGCCCAGACTGCCGGTGCCGACCTGGTGTTCATGCCCATCTACTATCAGCCCGCTTCCATCGTTCTGGCTCAGGCCAAGGCCATGGGCTACGCTCCCACCTTCTTCGGCGTGGACGGCATGGACGGCATCCTGACCATGGAAGGCTTCGATCCCTCTCTGGCTGAGGGTCTGATGCTCCTGACTCCCTTCTCCGCTACCGTTCCCGAAACCCAGTCCTTCGTGGAAGCTTACACCGCTGCCAATGACGGCGTGACCCCCAACCAGTTCGCCGCTGACGCTTATGACGGTGTCTACATTGTCAAGGAAGCTCTGGAAAAGGCCGGCTGCACCGCTGATATGAGCAGCGCCGATATCTGCGAGGCTCTGGTGGCTCAGATGACCCAGATCTCCTACTCCGGTCTCACCGGCAAGGACATGACCTGGAACGCTGAGGGTCAGGTCTCCAAGGCTCCTACCGCTTATGTCATCAAGGACGGCGAGTACGTCCTGCCCGAGGCTTAATGTCTCACACCTGAACGCTGACCGCACGGACCGGCAGCCGGGGCCTTCCCCGGCTGCCCCCTGCGGCGTTCAGGTCCCTGTCCTCTTCCGCTGTTTCCATGGCGGAAATCTGGGCAGAGGCGCTCCCTCCGCCCGTATTTCTGTCATGGAAGGCTCCACTCCATATTCTATAAAGAGAAAAGAGGTATTGCCCCATGGAATTTCTGTCCTATTTGATCAGCGGCATCAGCCTGGGCAGCATTTACGCCATCATCGCTCTGGGCTACACCATGGTGTACGGCATCGCCAAGATGCTGAACTTTGCCCACGGCGACATCATTATGATCGGCGGCTATGTTTCCTTCTGCTCCATGTACTATTTAAATCTCCCTCCCATCGTGGCCACCTTGCTGGCGGTGATCGCCTGCACCGTCCTCGGCATCGTGATCGAGCGGCTGGCCTATGCGCCTCTGCGCTCCGCCCCCTCTCTGGCAGTGCTGATCACCGCCATCGGCGTCAGCTATTTCCTCCAGAACTCCGCTCTGCTGATTTGGAAGGCCGCCGCCAAGACCTATCCTCCCGTTGTCGCAGGCGCTGTGCAGCTTTTCAACGGCCAGCTCACCATTTCCTACATTTCTCTGCTGACCATCGCCGCCTGCGTTGTCATCATGCTGGCGCTGACCACCTTCGTCAGCAAGTCCAAGATGGGCAAGGCCATGCGGGCCTGCTCTGAGGATAAGGGCGCGGCCCAGCTCATGGGCATCAATGTCAACTCTACCATTTCTGCCACCTTTGCCATCGGCTCCGCTCTGGCAGCCATTGCCGGTGTGCTGCTGTGCTCCTTCAACACCTCTCTGATGCCCACCACCGGCTCCATGCCCGGCATCAAGGCGTTCACCGCCGCCGTGTTCGGCGGCATCGGCTCTATCCCCGGTGCATTCCTGGGCGGCCTGCTGCTGGGCATCATCGAGGCGCTGGCCAAGGCCTATATCTCCACACAGCTGGCAAACTCCATCGTTTTCGCCGTTCTGATCGTGGTCCTGCTGGTGAAGCCGGCCGGTCTGCTGGGCAAGATCGTGCCCGAGAAAGTGTAAGGTGAGCAGGATGAAACAACGAAAGATCAGTAAAACCAATGTGGTGAATTTCTCCACCTATCTGGGCATGGTCATCTTTTTCCTTGTGATGACCGCTCTCAGCAAGGCCGGTGTTCTGAACCGTTCCATGACCGGTCTGCTGGTCCCCATCTGCTGCTATATGTCTATGGCTGTGTCCCTGAACCTGACGGTGGGCATCCTTGGTGAGCTGAGTCTGGGGCATGCGGGCTTTATGAGCGTAGGTGCCTTCGCGGGCGTCATCGCTTCTCAAAGCCTGCTGGATGTGGTCCCCTCCGCCGGTCTGCGGCTGACCATCGCCATGATCGTGGGCGCGCTGTTCGCCACCATCGCCGGCTTCATCGTGGGTGCTCCCGTGCTGCGGCTCCAGGGCGACTATCTGGCCATCGTGACTCTGGCCTTCGGCGAGATCATCAAGGAGCTGGTGACCTGCCTCATCGTGGGCCATGACGAAAATGGTCTCCATATCCTCTTTAACCTCACCGGCAACAAGACCGTGGAGGATCTGGGCCTCAGCGACACCGGCATCGCCATCATCAAAGGTGCGCAGGGTACCGCCAGCGTCAAGACCATCGCCAGCTTCACTGCCGGTTTCATTCTGGTGATGGTGACGCTGTTCATCGTGCTGAATCTGAAGCACAGCCGGGCCGGGCGGGCCATCATGGCGCTGCGGGACAACCGCATCGCCACCTCCAGCATCGGCATCAACACCACCAAGTACAAGCTCATGGCTTTTGTCACCTCCGCCGCTCTGGCCGGTGCCGCCGGTGCGCTGTACGGCTTGAACTATTCCTCTCTCCAGGCCGCTAAATTCAACTTCAACACCTCTATCCTGGTGCTGGTGTTCGTGGTGCTGGGCGGTCTTGGCAACATCTGGGGCAGCCTGGTAGCTGCCGCGGCGCTGACCATCCTGCCGGAGGCCCTCCGGGAATTCGCCGACTACCGGATGCTGGTGTACGCCATAGTGTTGATCCTCGTCATGCTGGCGACCCACAACCCCACGCTGCAAAGCTTCTTCGCCCGGCTCAAGCCTGGTAAAAAGGAAGAAAAGGAGGCTGCCTGATATGTTCGGAAAACTGGTTCCCGTCCCCTCCGGCGCTGTGATCCCGGAGCGTGACATCGGCAAGCGTCCCATCCTCAATTGCATCAATCTGGGCATCACCTTCGGCGGCCTGAAGGCCGTGGACGATTTCAACCTCATGATCGGTCGGACGGAGATCGCCGGTCTCATCGGTCCCAACGGCGCAGGCAAGACCACGGTGTTCAACCTGCTGACCAAGGTGTATCAGCCTACCCACGGCACCATCCTTCTGGACGGGCAGGACACCCACAACATGACCACCGCTCAGGTGAACCGGGCTGGTATCGCCCGTACCTTCCAGAACATCCGCCTGTTCAATGACCTGACGGTGGAGGAAAACGTCACCGTGGCGATGGACGCTCAGATGAAATACAACATGGTCAGCGGCATCTTCCGCCTCCCCAGCTTCTGGAAGGAGGAAAAGGTGGCCCACGAGCGGGCGCTGGAGCTGCTGAGCCTGTTTCACATGGAGGATCTGGCAAACGTAAAGGCAGGTTCCCTGCCCTACGGCGCCCAGCGCCGTCTGGAGATTGTCCGGGCGCTGGCAACCAACCCCTCCTTGCTGCTGTTGGACGAACCTGCCGCCGGTATGAACCCCTCCGAAACGGCGGAGCTGATGGAGAACATCCGTAAGATCCGGGATACGTTCCAGATCGCCATTATGCTCATTGAGCATGACATGAATCTGGTCATGAACATCTGCGAGGGCATCTGCGTGCTGAACTTCGGCCGTGTCATCGCCAAGGGCAGCCCCGAAGAGATCCAGTCCAACCCGGTGGTCATCGAGGCCTACCTGGGCAAACAGAAGGAGGCGTGAGCATGAGCACCATTTTAAAGGTTGACGATATCAACGTCTATTACGGCAGCATCCACGCCATCAAGGGCATCTCCTTTGAGGTCAATGAGGGCGAGATCGTGACCCTGATCGGCGCCAACGGCGCTGGCAAATCCACCACTCTGAACACCATTTCCGGCCTGCTCCACAGCAAGACCGGCCATATCGAGTTCATGGGCGAGCCTTTGAACCATGTACCCAGCCATAAGGTTGTTTCCAAGGGACTGGCGCTGGTCCCCGAGGGACGGCGGATCTTCCTCCAGATGTCCGTGCAGGAAAATCTGGACATGGGTGCTTTCTCCCGCCGGGGCGGCAACATCGACGCCGATATGGAGCGAGTCTTTGAACAGTTCCCCCGCCTGAAAGAACGCCGCAAGCAGGTGGCCGGTACCCTCTCCGGCGGTGAGCAGCAGATGCTGGCCATGGGCCGGGCACTGATGTCCAACCCCAAGCTGCTGATGCTGGACGAGCCCTCCATGGGCCTGGCCCCCATTCTGGTAGAGCAGATCTTTGACATCATCAAAAATCTCCACAAGGCCGGCACCACGATCCTGCTGGTGGAGCAGAATGCGCAGGCGGCCCTGTCCGTGGCTGACCGGGGCTATGTACTGGAAACCGGAAAGATCGTCACCACCGGCACAGGCGCGGAACTGCTGGCCTCTCCCGCCATCAAGAAGGCGTATCTGGGAGGCTAAACGTCGGAGCAAAGTTCGTACACTCCGTTTCCACCTGACGGCGAAACCCTCGTTTTTCTTCCTTGCTCCTCCTCTTTCGCGTCAGATTTGCTTCGCCGGATTCTGACGCGAGTGGGACGGGGGATGCGAGGAAGCAAAGTCCGCATGGTTCATTTCCATCTGGCCTGAAGCCTTTGCTGTTTTCCATTTTCGCAGCAGAAACCGCACGTCCGGTTGGACGTGCGGTTTTTTCTCTCCGCCTCTTTTCAAAGCCGCTTCCCCGTGGTATACTGCTGTCAAGACAAGTTTGAAAGGGGTATCGTATGCACGCGGAGGAACGCAGAGAAACGATTTTGAAGCTGCTGCGGCAGTCTGCTCAACCGGTCAGTGCCTCGACGCTGGCAGGCCAACTGTCCGTCAGCCGTCAGATCATCGTAGGAGACATTGCCTTGCTGCGGGCCGGAGGCGCAGACATTTTTGCCACCCCCCGGGGGTACTGCCTGCAAAATGCCGCCGCAGCCGGTCTCACCCGCCGGGTAGCTGTCCGCCATGACGAGGCAGGCATGGAGGCAGAGCTGAACACTATGGTGGACAATGGCTGCACCGTAGTGGACGTGATCGTGGAACACCCTCTTTACGGCCAACTCACCGGCCCCTTGCAGCTTTCCAGCCGATACGATGTGGCCCAGTTCATCGCCCGGAGCCACACCGCCCAGCCTCTCTCCGTTCTCACCGGCGGCATCCACCTTCACACGCTGCTCTGCCCCAGCGAGGACGCTTACCGGCGGGTACTGGACGCCCTGCGGCAGGCAGGCTTCCTGCTGGAGGGATAAAACTTTCTGTTGACAAGCATACCGATTCCGTGTATAGTGTGTTGGACAGGTGTCAAGACACCAGTCTGACACACTATTTTTGATCGATACGGAGTATTCTCATGGAAAAGGTAAACGCATTCCTGAAGCGCAAAAACATCGTTTTTTCCGCCAAGCGCTATGGCATTGATGCCCTGGGCGCTATGGCACAGGGCCTGTTCTGCTCCCTGCTGATCGGCACCATCCTCAACACGCTGGGCACGCAGTTCCACATCGGTTTCCTCACCGCCCAGATCGGGGAAAAGGTTCCCTACACCGTAGGCGGCCTGACCTCCTTTATGAGCGGTCCCGCCATGGCCATTGCCATCGGCTACGCCTTGCAGGCGCCCCCGCTGGTGCTGTTCTCTCTGGCGGCTGTGGGTTACGCCTGCAACCTGCTGGGCGGCGCGGGCGGCCCCTTGGCCGTGCTGTTCGTGGCGATCATCGCTGCGGAGTGCGGCAAGGCCGTCAGCAAGGAGACGAAGATCGACATTCTGGTGACCCCCATCGTCACCACCCTCATCGGCGTGGGCACGGCCTATGTTATCGCCCCGCCCATCGGCACCGCCGCCAGTGCCTTCGGTATGGTCATTATGAAGGCCACGGAGCTTCAGCCCTTCCTGATGGGTATTCTGGTGTCCGTGCTGGTAGGCGTGGCCTTGACCCTGCCCATCTCCTCTGCCGCCATCTGCTCCGTACTGGGCCTCACCGGTCTGGCAGGCGGTGCGGCTGTGGCCGGCTGCTGTGCTCAGATGGTAGGCTTCGCCGTTATGAGCTTCCGGGAGAACGGCTGGGGCGGTCTGGTGAGTCAGGGCCTCGGCACCTCCATGCTGCAAATGCCCAACATCGTGAAAAACCCCCGCGTCTGGATCGCCCCTACCGTCACCTCCGCCATTACCGGCCCCATTGCCACCTGCCTGTTCCGTCTGCAAATGAACGGCGCGGCTATCAACTCCGGTATGGGCACCTGCGGCCTGTGCGGCCAGCTGGGTGTGTGGACCGGTTGGGTGGCTCCCAGTGAAAAGGCTCTGGCCAACGGCGCCATCGCCATGAACCCCACTGCTTTTGACTGGGCGGGCCTGATCCTGATCTCCTTCATCCTCCCCGCCATTCTGTGCCCCCTTATCAACCAGCTCTGCCGCAAGGCCGGCTGGGTGAAGGACGGCGATCTGAAGCTGCCCTGATATCCCTAATTTCACACATGTAGAAAAAACCATCGGCTTTTTGTGGAAAAAGCCGATGGTTTTTGTTCTTCTATAAGATTGTGCCCTGTTTAGCCGAATTTATGCCCCAATTTCCGTCCGAACGTACATTTTTAATAGGTGTTTTTCATTGTTAAAAAGCAAACATCTGTTGACGAAACGCCATGTTTTGGGTTAGAATACGAGTCAGGAAGGTATGTTCCTTTCAATGGCTGATCGCGCTGTCTCGTAAACTCCGTGTACGGCGCGATCTTTGTCGGGTGTCCCGGAAAACGATTACTTGTGATCATTTTCCGGAATGTGTTATCTTCTTCAAAATTGGAAGCGTACACATACCGTTATTTCCTTGTTTTACTTCATTTTTTCATCAAAGCAAGCAGAAAGGATGCGTGTTACATGGATGTAAAAAAGTGCAACGTTCTGGCGGCTGAGATCCGGCTGGAGACCCTGAAGGTCATCCACTCCCGGGGCTTCGGTCACGTGGGCGGTTCCATGGATCTAGCAGACCTGATGGCCGTTTTGTACGGTGAGGTCATGAAGTTCGATCCCAAGAACCCCCGCTGGGAGGATCGCGACTGGCTGGTGCTCAGTAAGGGCCACGCCGGACCCGTGGCTTATGCCACCTTCGGTCTCATGGGCTTCTATCCCATGGAGGAGGCCTACACCCTGAACCAGCCCCACACCAAGTTCCCCAGCCACACTGACCGCAAGCTGACTCCCGGCGTGGATCTGACCACCGGCTCTCTGGGCCAGGGCGCTTCCACCGCTGCCGGCGCCGCTCTGGGCAACAAGATCGACGGCCGCACCAACCACGTCTTCTGCGTCATCGGCGACGGTGAGGCGGACGAGGGCCAGGTCTGGGAGTCCTTCCAGTTCGCCTATGCCCACAAGCTGGACAACCTGATCTATTTCATCGATAAAAACGGCTATCAGCTGGACGGCCCCACCGATGACATTCTGGCTCACGGCGATCTGGCCAAGAAGGCGCAGTCCTTCGGCCTGTACACGCAGGAGATCGACGGCCATGACGTTCAGGCGATCTATGACGCCATTCAGAACGCATACGCCAAGAAGGGCGTTCCCAGCTGCATTGTGCTGGATACCTGCAAGGGCAAGGGCGCTACCTTTGCCGAGCCCAAGCATGACCACTCCTCTCAGCCCAACGAGGAGCAGTGGGCCGAGGCCATCGCCGCTTCCGAGAAGGCCTTGGAAGCTGTCAAGAACGCTTAAAGGAAGGTGCGAGTAATGAGTGTGAAAGTAATTGGTAAGCATGAAAAGGACTCCCGCGCCTGCCGCGACGCGCTGGCCCTGACTCTGAACGAAATGATGGCCGAGGACAAGTCCATCGTCTATGTGGACTGCGACCTGATGGGCTGCATCAACACCAAGATGCTGAGAAAGAACTATCCTGACCGCGCTTTTGAGGCCGGTATTGCCGAGGCCAACGGCGCCGGCGTGGCTGCGGGTCTCGCTGCCGCCGGCAAAAAGGTGTTCTTCCATTCCTTCGGTACCTTCTCCTCCCGCCGCTGCTATGACCAGATCTATATGTCCGCCGCTTATGCCGGTCTGCCCGTCCACGTGCTGGGCTCCGACGCCGGTGTGACCGCTGCCTTCAACGGCGGCACCCATATGCCTCTGGAGGATGCCGCTATGTACCTGAGCATCCCCGAGACCGTGGTGCTGGATCCCGCCGACTATGCCCAGCTGGAGTGCATCACCCGTCAGCTGCCCGGCATCACCTCCGGCGTGACCTATACCCGCTTTGTCCGCAAGGGCATCGTCAAGGTCTATGAGGACGGTTCCGAGTTCCCCATCGGCAAGGGCGTTGTGCTCCACGAGAGCGACAAGGACGTGGCCACCATTATCACCTCCGGCATTATGGTGGACGAGTCCTTGAAGGCTTATGAGGCCCTCCAGGCGGAAGGCATTTCCGTCCGCGTGATCGATATGTTCACCTGGAAGCCTCTGGACGAGGAGCTGGTCATCAAGGCCGCCAAGGAGACCGGTGCTATTGTCACCGCTGAGAACCACAACGTCACCTGCGGTCTGGGCAGCGTGGTTTCCAACTGCCTGGCTAAGAACTGCCCCACCGTTCAGGAGTTTGTGGGCGTGCAGGATCTGTTCGGTCAGGTCGGTCCTCAGGACTTCCTGATGGATGAGTACGGCCTCCGTGCCGCCAATATCGTGGCTGCCGTCAAAAAGGCGATCAGCCGCAAATAATTCGGATATCCGGCGGAGTCTCCCCGGAGATCCCGCCTGTATCACTTAAATCAATTAAAAGGAGATTTCAATCATGGATGCATTTTCCGCTTCTCTGATGGCTGACAAGAGAGAGATTGTCTTTGCTCCCACCGTGTATAAGTTCCAGACCTTCGCTCAGATGGCTGAGGAGTTCAATCTGGGTGAACGGGACGTGGTTCTGACCAACGAGTTCATCTACACCCCCTTCATGAAGGAGCTGGGCCTGAAGTGCAACTTCGTGTTCCAGGAGAAGTTCGGCGCCGGTGAGCCCTCTGAGGCCATGATCCAGACCATGTACGACGCCATCCCCTACGACAGCTATGACCGCGTCATCGCCGTGGGCGGCGGCGCCATCATGGACCTGTGCAAGCTGCTGGGCTGCAAGCGTCCCGACACCGTCCACAACCTGTACTTCAAGCGCTTCCCCGTGGTCCACGAGAAGGACGTCATCGCCATCCCCACCACCTGCGGCACCGGCTCTGAGTGCACCAACATCTCCGTGGCCATCGTCAAGGACGAGAAGGACGGCGTGCTCACCGGCGGCGAGACCAAGCTGGGCCTGGTGTCCGATGACATCATCCCCAACAAGGTGTGCCTGATCCCCGACCTGCTCAAGACCCTGCCCTACAAGTCCTTCGCCTGCTCCGCCATCGACGCGCTGGTCCACGCCACCGAGTCCTTCCTGAGCCCCCACCGCAAGACCATGACCTCCGAGCTGTTCAGCGAGAAGGCCATGGACATGATCCTCAAGGGCTTCAAGCTCATCGACGAGAAGGGTCAGGACGCCCGCTTTGAGTATCTGGATGAGTTCGTCACCGCCTCCTTCTACGCCGGCATTGCCTTCCTGAAGGCTGGCTGCGGCCCCGTCCACGGCATGAGCTTCCCTCTGGGCGGCACCTATCACGTGCCTCACGGCGAATCCAACTACATGCTCTTTGGCGCCATCATGGACTACTATGACGCCAACAAGCCCGACGGCGAGATCATGAAGTTCAAGGAACTGGTGGCCCGCATCCTCGGCTGCGAGGTCAAGGACGCCATCCCCGAGATGAACGCTCTGCTGCAGCGCATCCTGCCTCTGCGTCCCCTGCGTGACTGCGGCTTCACTGAGGCTGACTTCAAGATCTTCCCCCAGTCCGTAGAGACCAACCAGCAGCGCCTGATGACCAACGCTTACTATCCCTTCGATTTGGAGAGCGAAGAGGCCATCTACCGCAAGTGCTATTGATCCCAGCGGATCATCCACCGAAAAAAGTCCGCGGCGGTCAGCCGCTCCTCTCCTCTGAGAGAAACGGCTGACCCCGCAGAACCCCCGACAGGCGATCGTATTTACGATGCCTGCCGGGGGTTTTCGTTTTGACCGCAGCCTGTTGGCAGAATCAACATGACGGCTGGTTGGGAAAAGCAGACTGCCCCCGCCCATACGGGCAGTCTGCGGTGCACCGTTTTTTGCCAAAATTTTGTTCTTGACAATTGATATTCCCCTCTGTACAATCGTTCTAAATAGAACGTTAATGAAGGGAGAACCTATGCACTTTTGGGATCAGCATAAAACCATTACGCGGTATTATGAGATCCTGATGTCATCCGTGTGCGAGAAACATCAGCTCAAGCATCTGGAATATGATATTCTGATGTTTTTGCACAACAATCCCCAGTATCGCACGGCGGCAGATATCGTCAGGGTCCGGAAATCCACCAAGTCCCACGTGTCCACCTCACTGAAAACTCTTGAGGACAGGGGCTTGATCGCAAAAAAGACAGACCCGGTAAACAAAAAGCACATTGAGCTTGATCTGCTGGAACCGGCAAATGAAATCGTCCAGGACGGACTTCTGGCCCAGCGGCAGTTCGCGGAGCAGATGCTCCGGGGCCTGACGCCGGAGGACATCGCCGTATGCAAGCGCATATTCCAACAGGTATGCAGCAATGCAGAAGCATGCATCAAACAGAAAGGATAAAACATGGATCACAAAACCTATCAGCCCAAAATGCCCGATATTATGGAGGCCGTATTTGACGCAGTATATCTGTTGTTCGACCTCGTAGCAGGCATCGTATTTTTCGCCATGGCGCAGGGCCGCCCCCTGTTTGTTCTCTACGGCATCCTGACCCTGACCCTCTGCGGCGGCGATGCCTTCCACCTCGTTCCCCGGATCCTCCGGGCGTTCCGTGGAAGCACCCCCAAGATCAAGCATCTGATGGGCACCGGCCTGCAAATCTCCTCCATCACGATGACGGCGTTCTATGTGATCTTGCTGTTCATCTGGAAGCTCACCTTCCCGGGCTTCGCCGCTCCTGCGGCGGTGGAGGTGATGATCTGGGCCTCCGCCATCATCCGGATCGCCGTGTGCCTGCTGCCCCAGAACAACTGGTGCACAGACGAGGGCAATCTGAAGCTGTCCATCCTCCGGAACGGTATATTCGCCGTCACCGGCATCGGCGTCATGATCCTGTACGCCATTTCCGGGAACGCCGGCGGGTATCACATGACGAAAATGGTAGCAGCCATCCTGATCTCTTTCGGCTGCTATCTGCCCGTCACGCTGTTCAGCAAAACGAAACCCAAGGTGGGCCTGCTGATGATTCCCAAGACCTGCGCGTATATGTGGATCATCGCTATGGGCCTGCAGCTTTTGGGTTCCTGGAACGGTTGATTCAATCAAGATCAAAAAATTTCCGGGTGCAGTGCACCCGGAAATTTTTTATTATCCCAATTCCTTTGTCCGGCGATAGGCCGCTTCCACAGCGGCGATCGCCGCCCCACGGAATCCCCGATCTTCCAGCGCCGCCACACCGGCGATGGTACTGCCGCCGGGACTGCACACGGCGTCCTTCAACGCGCCGGGGTGCTCTCCCGTTTCCAGCAGCAGGGACGCGCTGCCCAGAAGCATCTGGGCGGCGTACCGCATAGCCTTGGCACGGGGCACGCCGCACTTCACCGCCCCGTCTGCCAATGCTTCCACAAACATGTAGGCATAGGCGGGGCCGCAGCCGGACACGGCGCTGGCCGCATCGATCAGGTTCTCCGGCAGGTCATCCAGCAGACCGGATTCTGCCATCAGAGTTTTGAAGGCCGCCAGTTCCTCCGCCGTTACACGGTCATTTGCCGACACCAGCATCAGCCCCTGTCCCACGGCGCTGGGGGTGTTTGGCATGATGCGGATGATCTTCTTCTCTCCGCCCAGCATCTCCGCCAAGCGGTCCAGACTGACGCCCGCCAGCATGGAGACAAAAACAGCGTCAGACGCCGCAATGTCCTCCGCCAGCTTTGCCGTCACACCGGCAAACATCTGGGGCTTCACTCCCCAAAACACGAATCGGCTCTCCCGCAGGATCGCTTCTGCCGTCTCCGCAGCGCAGCCGATGGATGCCGCCGCCTTTGCGGAGTGCTCCGCCGTGGAGCAAGCCACGGCCACCGCCGCCCCGCCCACGGTCTTCACCGCTGCCCGCGCCAGCGCGCCGCCCATATTTCCAGCGCCGATAAAACCGGCCTCATACTGATATGCCATATGCCTCTCCTTACCGGGTCTGTCCGTTGCCCCGAATGATGTATTGATAGGTGCTCAGCTCGTCCAGCCCCATCGGGCCGCGGGCATGGAGCTTCTGGGTGGAAATTCCCATCTCGCAGCCGAGACCGAACTCTCCGCCGTCAGTGAACCGGGTGGAGACGTTGACGTACACCGCCGCGCTGTCCACTCCGTTGACAAATTTCTCCGCGTTGGCGTCATTCTCCGTTACGATGGCCTCGCTGTGGTGGGTGGAGTGGGCCTGAATGTGCTCGATCGCCTCGTCCACGCTGTCCACCACTCTGACAGCCAGAATATAGTCCAAAAATTCCGTGTCGAAATCCGCCGGGCCAGCCGGTGTTCCGGGAATCACGGCGGCAGCCCGTGGGTCCAGCCGCAACTCCACGGGGAACTGCCCCGCGGCTATCCGATCTTCTACCAGTGCCTTCCGCAGCATGGGCAGAAACCGCTCCGCCACGGCGCTGTGGACCAGACACACCTCCTCGGCGTTGCACACGGAGGGGCGGCTGGTTTTGGCGTTGACAATGATCTTCACTGCCTTGTCCAAATCGGCGTATTCGTCCACATACACATGGCAGATACCGGTTCCGGTCTGGATGCAGGGCACCGTCGCCTGCTCCACGCAGGCCCGGATCAGTCCCGCCCCGCCACGGGGGATCAGCAGATCCACCAGCCCGTCCGCCGTCATCAGAACGCGGGCGCTCTCATGACTGGTATCCTCCAGAATATTCACGATGTCCGGGTCGCCGCCCACGGCGGAAATCCCCTGCTTCAGCGCCTTTACGATGGCGGTGGAGGTGCGGACGGCCTCTTTCCCGCTGCGGAGAACGCAGACGTTGCCGCTTTTCACTGTCAGTGCCGCCGCATCGGAAGTGACGTTGGGGCGGCTCTCGTAAATGATCGCCACCAGTCCCAAGGGCACCTGCTTTTTATAGATGGTCATACCGTTGGCGTGGTGTGTCTCCGACAAAATCCGCCCGGTGTGATCCGGCAGCTTCACCGTGGCCCGGATACCCTCCGCCATAGCAGCGATGCGGCTCTCATCCAGCCGCAGCCGGTCCAGCATCACATCGGAAATGCGGCCCCGGGCTGCTTCCAGATCCGCTTCGTTGCAGGTCAGGATCTCCGCCGTGTGGTCCACGAGGCTGTCCGCCATGGCGGTCAGGAAGCGGTTTTTCGTCTCCGCGTCCGCGTCGCGGAGGACGCTCCAAGTGGCTTTCGTTTTCCGAATGATATCCAATGTGGTCATTTGCTCACCTTCTTTGCCAAAAATCGGGTACCGATGGGTTCTCCCCCTACGATGCCGTACAGCAGATCCGGGTTCCAGCCGTTGGCGATCACCATTTCGCAGCCTGCCTCCGTGGCGATCTGCGCTGCATGGAGTTTTGTCACCATGCCGCCGGTGCCCAGTTCGGAGCCGCTGCCCCCCGCCAGAGAGAGGATTTTCCCGTTGATCTCCGACACTTCATGGATCAGTTTCGCATCCGGGTTCTTATGGGGATCGCTGTCATACAGACCGTCAATATCCGACAGGAGGATCAGCAGCTCCGCTCTCGTTGTGGCGGCCACCACAGCGGAAAGGGTATCATTATCGCCCACGGCGATCTCCTCCGTGGAAATCGTGTCATTCTCGTTGATGATGGGCAAGGCCCCTAGCTCCAACAGGCGGTCCAGGGTGTTGTGGAAGTTCTCCTTCCTGCTGCCGCCGTCGGCAATGTCCGGCGCGGTGATCAGAAGCTGGGCCACCGTATGATTGTATTCAGTAAACAGCTTGTCATACACATACATCAGTTCGCACTGTCCCACCGCCGCCGACGCCTGCTTGGTTGGCATATCGTGGGGCCGCTCCCGGAGGTTCAGCTTGCCGAAACCCATGGCAATAGCGCCGGAGGACACTAAAATAATCTCGTGGCCCGCGTTTTTCAGGTCACTGAGCACTCTGCACATCCGCTCCACCCGCTGAATATTCAGCCGCCCGGTGGCATAGGCCAGTGTGGAAGTCCCCACCTTGACTACGATTCTCATAGATCGTTCCCCTTTCCATCCGCCGCACTCGGTTTCTTCAGGATTCAGCGCCGCTGTCAAGAGGCTTTGGCGCCGCCCTCTTTTTTGCCGATTTTATACCAGAATACCGTATCCGTCAAGGCGTCCGGTCCTCCCTTTGACAATTTTTACAAAAAGCTTTACAATAAGGGAAAATTTGTGTATACAGGCGTCTCCGACGCCGGGAAAGGCTGATCCTATGGAACGTTCCTCCGGTATTCTGCTGCCCCTGTTTTCTCTGCCCTCCCCCTACGGTATCGGCACTATGGGCCTCGCGGCTTATGACTTTGCCGATCTGCTCCACGCCGCCGGTCAGCGGTACTGGCAGATGCTCCCCCTCGGTCCCACCAGCTACGGCGATTCCCCCTACCAGAGTTTTTCCTCCTATGCGGGCAATCCCTATCTCATTGATCTGGATCTGCTGATTGAGGATGGGCTTCTGACGGAGCAGGAGGTCTGTGACCGGGACTGGGGAGAAGATCCCCGCCATGTGGACTACGGCAAGCTCTATGAAAACCGTCTGGACCTGCTGAAAAAGGCTGCGGAACGGGGCTGGATGCGGGATAGCGGCGCGGTGGCGGGCTTTACAGAGAAAAACGCCTCCTGGCTGCCAGACTACGCTCTGTTCATGGCCCTCAAGCGGCATTTCGGCATGAAGCCCTGGCAGGAATGGCCCGATGAGGCTGTCCGGCTCCACGATCCTGCGGCTCTGGCCCGGTACCGGGAGCTGCTGCGAGAGGATGTGGAACTGTTCACCTATATCCAATTTCTGTTCTTCCGCCAGTGGACCGCCTTGAAGTCCTATATCAACAGCCTTGGCATCGGTATCATCGGCGACCTGCCTATTTATGTGGCCATGGACTCCGCTGACGTCTGGGCGGAACGATCCATGTTCCGTCTGGACAGCCGGGGCGTTCCCACAGAGGTGGCCGGTGTTCCGCCGGACTACTTCTCCAAGGACGGCCAGCTTTGGGGCAATCCGCTCTACGATTATGACGCCATGAAGCGGGACGGCTTCGGCTGGTGGATCCGCCGGGTGGACGGCGCCTCCAGACTGTATGACGTGATCCGCATTGACCATTTCCGGGGCTTCGCCAGCTATTGGGCGGTGCCCTACGGTTCTTCGACCGCCAAAACCGGCCGCTGGGTCAAAGGGCCGGGGCTGGATCTGCTGAACGTCCTCACCGGCTGGTTCCACGGCATCCGCTTCATCGCAGAAGATCTGGGTGAGCCTTCTCCTGACGTGACGAAGCTGCTGGCGGATTCCGGTCTGCCGGGGATGCGGGTTCTGGAATTTGCCTTTTCCCCCACAGCGGACAGCGCCTATCTCCCCCATAACTGCGTAGAGAACTGCGTGTGCTATGCCGGGACTCATGACAACGCCCCGCTGGCCCTGTGGCGTCAAGAGGCAGAGCCGGAGGAGATCGACTTTGCCGTGCAGTATCTGGGGCTCAATGAGCGGGAGGGCTTCAACCGGGGCGTGCTCCGGGGCGGCATGACCTCCCCCGCGTCCCTGTTCGTGGCCCAGATGCAGGACTGGCTGGAGCTTGGCGAAGGCAGCCGGATCAACACCCCCGGCACAGGCCGGGACAACTGGCAGTGGCGGCTCCTTCCCGGTGAACTGACGGTAAAGCTGATCGGCGACATCCGTGAGATGACCCGGATCTATGGCCGCCTCCCCACCAAACAGGCCAAAGCGTAACCGATATATGAACCGTCCCCGGAGGCTTGAAGCCTCCGGGGACGGTTTTTGAACTATTTGGCAGAAAAATCTGCTTTACAGACGGTTTTACAGTTTTTTCAGATGCTTTCCGGCAGCCTTCAGCATCAGCTTCT
>ERZ1673743.1649-NODE-1649-length-23013-cov-7.825551_pt1 | contig 23013 bp, 18 predicted proteins | sample MGYA00580197_ERZ1673743 | MGnify/ENA primary metagenome ERZ1673743 (study PRJEB41218, sample SAMN15661795) | gut metagenome | host: Homo sapiens | place: Canada: London | collected 2015-08-20/2019-03-30 | study: EMG produced TPA metagenomics assembly of... | reverse complement strand
ACATCGGCTGCATCTTCACCGGCAAAAAGGACGGCAAGGACAAGACCTACTACATTTATAATGTGTGCGACCATCAGGAGTGCTACCGCGAGGTCGGCAGTCAGGCCATCAGCTACACCACCGGTGTGCCCGCGATGTGCGGTGCGCTGATGATGCTGACCGGCGAGTGGACCAAGCCCGGCGTCTACACGGTGGAGGAGTTCAACCCCGACCCGTTCCTCGACGCGCTGGACAAGTACGGCCTGCCCCGCAGCGAGAACCATGACCCGGTTCTCGTGGACTGATGGCGCAGCGCGACGCACGGCCGCCGTTTGCGGCTATCGACGGCGCAGTGCCGCTGGAATTTTCCGCCCTGCCCACGCCCTGCTACCTGCTGGATGAAGCTGCCCTGACCCGCAACGCGGAGATTCTGGGCGGGCTGGCCCGTCGTACCGGGTGCAAGGTGCTGCTGGCGCAAAAGGCGTTCAGTAACTACGATTTGTACCCGCTGCTGGCGCCGCACCTCGCGGGCACCGAAGCCAGCGGCCTGTTTGAGGCGCGGCTCGGCGCGGAGGAAATGCCCGGCAAAGAAGTGCACGTTTTCTGCGCGGCCTACCGCGCAGATGAAATGGACGAGCTGCTGCGGTACGCCGACCATATCGTCTTCAACTCGCCCGCGCAGCTGGCAAAATTTGGCCCCGCGGCCAAGGCGGCTGGCAAAAGTGTGGGACTGCGCATCAATCCCGAGTGCTCGACCCAGGACGGCCACGCGATTTACGACCCCTGCGCCCCCGGCAGCCGTTTGGGCACGACCCGCGCCCAGTGGGACGCGGCAGCGGCAGAAAATTCTGCCCTGCCCGGGCTGTTGGACGGCCTGCACTTTCACACTTTATGTGAGCAGGACGCCGATGCGCTGGCCGTGACGCTGGACGCAGTGGCAAAGAAATTCGGCGATTTGCTGCCAAAAATGAAGTGGCTGAACTTCGGAGGCGGGCATCACATCACCCGCCCCGGCTACGACATGGCCGCTTTGGAAAAGTGTATCCGCCGCGCCCGGAATGACTGGGGCGTGACGGTTTATCTGGAACCCGGCGAGGCCTGCGCCCTGAACGCAGGGTATCTCTTGACCCGCGTGCTGGACGTGGTGCAAAACGGCGATACGACGGTTGCCATCTTGGATGCCAGCGCCGCCTGCCATACACCGGACGTGATCGAGATGCCCTACCGCCCGCCGCTGCTGGGGGCAGGGGAACCCGGCGAAAAGCCCCGCACTGTGCGGTTGGCCGGGCCGACCTGCCTTGCGGGGGATGTCATCGGTGATTACAGCTTTGACGCTGTGCCTGCCGTGGGAGATCTGCTGGTGTTCGGCGATATGGCCATTTACACCACCTGCAAGAACAACACCTTCAACGGTATGCCCCTGCCCGGTATTTACGCCCGCAAGCCCGACGGCACTACGCGGAAAATCGTGACGTTCGGATATACAGATTTCAAATGTCGGCTGGGAAAATAAGCTGCGATAAATGCAAAGCGCCCACCGGCAGGCCGTTGCTGCGCCGTATTATCTCGCATTTTCGCATATTTTGCCACAAAAGAAGCTGCTCATTCCGTAGGGAATGAGCAGCTTCTCACTTTTAAGCCTGCTACCAGGACTTTTCTTTCATTATGGGTCATCCGGCACCGACATTAGCTGACAGGCGGGGGTTATGCAGCGGTCACTTTTTTGCTTCGCTTGGATGGGGGACAGGGGGCATTTTCGTGAACAGCGCTTTCAGCGCCAGCGGCGTGGCGACGCTGGAAACCACGATCAAAAGGATGACCGCCGTAAAATAAACAGGCTCGGCAACGCCGACCTCAAGGCCCTTCTGGGCCACGATCAAGGCGACCTCGCCGCGGGTCATCATGCCGACACCGACTTTAAGAGAGTCTCCCCAGTTGAAACGGCAGGCTCTGGCCGCCAGTCCGCAGCCGATGATTTTTGCCAGCAGGGCAACGAGAACGAAGCAAACACTGAACAGCAGAATCTCCGGCGTCAGTCCGCTGATGTCGGTCTTTAAACCGATGCTGACAAAGAAAATCGGCGCAAAAATGACATAGTTGCTGATGTCGACCCGGCGCTCCACATAAGCGGCGTCGTGCAGCGTACAGAGAACGATACCGGCAATATAAGCGCCGGTAATATCCGCAATGCCAAAGTATTTCTCGGCAATATAGGCCATTGCAAAGCAGAATGCAAGGCTGGCAATCGTTATGCGCTGCGTATGGGGATTGCGGGAATCCAGCCACTTCATGGCGCAGTGGAACACATAGCCGATACCAACGGCAACCAGAAAGAACAGTGCGGTCTGGACCAGCACGCCGCCGATGCCGGTGCCCTCACCGGAACTGGCACCCAGCACACAGGTCAGCACGATAATGCCGATGACATCATCAATGACGGCAGCGCTGACAATGGTAGTGCCAAGGAAGCTCTTTAAGTGGCCCAACTCCTGCAGCGTTGCCACCGTGATGGAAACGCTGGTTGCGGTCATAATCGTGCCGATAAACAATGCGCGGAAGAATTCCGGGCTGCCGATTGCCGAAAAGCCGTAGAATGCGCTGTAGAGCAGCGTACCGCCCATCAACGGTACAAGCACACCGATGCAGGCAATCAGCGTGGCAATAGGCCCGGCCCGCATCAGTTCTTTCAGGTTGGTGCCAAGTCCTGTGGAAAACATCAGCAGCACAACACCGATTTCAGCAAAAACGGAGATCGTGTCGTTGATCTGCACCAGATTGAGCAGACAGGGCCCAATCAGCAGACCGGCGAGAATTTCACCGACCACCTGCGGGGCCTTGCACTTGCGGGCAACCAGGCCAAAAAACTTGGCGCTCAGAATAATAATTGCCAAATCACGGAAGATGGAATACATACATGTCATCTCTCTCAATTTACTGTAATCCATCCTTGTTATAGCACTTCTGCCAGATTTTTTCAATAGCTGAAACCGCCTTTTGGAGTTATCATCGGATATTGTATAAATGTGGTAAACTGTAAGTCAAAGACAAGGCAAAGCACTTGCAATAATGTCCGTAGTATGATAAAATTCCAACTTGGAAAAGTTATAATATAGTTTACTTCATGGCTTACTGCGTCCGACAGGGTTCGGCGGCAAGCGGTATACAACCTATATAATAAGGAAGGGAAGCGCATGTTCCATTTTTCAAACGGGCATCACCACACAGGAAAAACGTCAATGAGCAGGGCAAAAGTGTATGGTCTGCTTATGGCTTTGGCTATGCTTTTTATGGCAGGTCTGTGCGCCTGTTCCGCACAGCCGCGCTCTGCGGCAGAGACTGCGCCACAGACGATTGTGGTCGGCATTGATGTGTTTGACCCTTACAGCTATCTGGACAGGAACGGGCAGTTTGCCGGCATCGACGTGGAACTGGCGACGGAAGCGTTTTCACGACTTGGCTATACGCCGGAATTCCGGACGATTTCATGGCCGGACAAAGACAACCTTCTCAGCGACGGAACGATCGACTGTATCTGGTCATGCTTCAGCATGAACGGGCGGGAAACCAAGTACCAATGGGCCGGTCCGTATATGTACAGCCGTCAGGTCGTGGCTGTTCGTGCGGACAGCGATATCCAGTCGCTGTCCGATCTGGCCGGTAAGCGCATCGGCGTACAGGCAACCACAAAGGCGGAGTCGCTGTTTCTCGGCGAAATTTCCTCTTTGCTGCCCGAGGTCAAGCAAGTCAACAGCTTTGAGACGACAGAGGATATGTTTGCGGCACTGCGCAAAGGCTATGTAGATGCCGTCGCGGGCCATGAAGCACTGGTAGCCAAGTTGACAAATCTGGATGAAAGCAGTTACCGTGTGCTGGCAGAGAGTCCTTACAGTTCCGAACTTGGCGTTGCCTTCGCAAAGGACACCCATGAGGATTTGGCTGTGCAGCTGACCCAAACGCTGGAAGATATGAAGCAGGACGGAACGATTGGCCGCGTTGCAGAAAAATTCGGACTTGATGCAGAGAAAACTGTGTGGGGGGAACAGGGAAAATGAATGAGAAAAAGCAGTCCGGCAAAAAAAGACTGTTTTTGCTTGTGTTAGTTGCGTTCGGCATTGTACTTTGGATCACATTCACGAATCTGAACCGAATTGCACTGCGTCATACATTGGATGAAACGATTGGTTTTGTAAAGATCCGCTTAGAGCAGTACGAGACTGATGCGGCCAACGACCGCGTGAAAAGCCTTGTCCGCCTGCTGGATAAAACGGTAAGCCTTGGCAACGAAATGACGCTGAAGGAGGGTTTCGGCACGCAGGACCTGGACTCTTTTGCAGAGCAACAGCGTCTGACCGGTGCGCTTGTATTAGATGAAAACCTGAATGTTGTCATGCAGACCACAAAGGGCGGCAACGCCATGCCGCTGTGGGAGAAGCTGATCGACAGCCCCTATGTACACAATATCGTTGACTATCCAAAAAAGACATACTCGACCCGTCTGGAAGAAAATGGGATATTCTATGATTTTGCCGCGGTGGCACGCGCGGATGCACCAGGTATCCTGATTACCTATATACAGAAGGACAATGAGGATATTGGGGATTTGACGGTGGATTCCCTGTTGAGAGATTTTCCGTTGGAGCTTAGCGGCATCGCTACGATCACGGAGAACGGCAGGGTCATCAGCAGCAACAGCAGCAAACAGGTAAACAAGGCAATAGAGGACTGCCAGGAATTATATAACGGAACCTTCGATGCTGCGGAGGATGGCATTGTGCGCCTGAACGGCAATCAGGGCGTCTGGTACGGCAGCCGGGAAAATACCGAGAACTATGCGCTCTTTGTGTTTTTCCCGGCATCTCAGGTGTTCATGACGCGCAACATTGTCTGTGCATCCTATCTGGCCATAGCCGTAATGGTCTTTTTAATGGCACTGCTGTGGCAGACCAAAATGGAAAAAGACGCGCTGCGGCAGCACCAGAAACGTACCGGAATCATCACAGCGCTTGGCACGGCGTATATGTACATTTCACTGGTGGACTTGAAGAAAAACACTGTTGAAATCCTCAAGAACGCGTCCGATACGGTCAAGAAGCAGAAGCACTTTGCACTGAAACGATCCGTACAGCAGGAGCAAATCGAGAAAATTATCGCGGAGCCATACCGTGAGGAGTATCTCGCCTTTGCGGACATGACGACAGTGGCCGAACGTCTGAAGGGTCACACCTCTTTGGCTCTTGCGTCTCAGACTGTCGACAGACAATGGATCCTTACGCTGATCACACCGCAGCGAAAAGACGCGGACGGCAACGTAACAGCCGTATTGGTTGCTACCCGCGACGCTACCGAGGAAAAGCGGCGGGAGCAAAAGCAGGAAGATGCCCTGCGCGATGCACTGGCGGCGGCGGAACACGCCAATAAGGCCAAGACTGTATTCCTGAACAGTATGTCGCACGATATTCGCACCCCGATGAATGCCATTATCGGGTTTACGGCCCTTGCCACGGCGCATATTGATAACATTGACCTCGTCAAAGAGTATCTGAAGAAAATCAGCGTATCGGGCCAGCATCTGCTCAGTCTGATCAACGATATTCTGGATATGAGCCGTATCGAAAGCGGCACGGTCAAACTGGACAACACAGAAGTCCACCTGCCCGATGTGCTGCACGACCTGCGCACGATCATTCAAGGCAATATCAGCGCCAAACAGCTTGACCTTTACATCGACACGCAGGATGTGCACCACGAGGATATTATCACCGATAAGCTGCGCCTGAATCAGGTCCTGCTCAACATCGTGGGCAACGCTGTCAAGTTTACACCGGCGGGTGGTACCATCAACATCCGCGTTGAAGAAAAGCCGTCTGCCCGCAGTGGGTATGCGACCTTTGTTTTCAGCGTGAAAGATAACGGTATCGGTATGTCGAAGGACTTCCAGGCGCACGTTTTTGACTCTTTTACACGAGAACAGACTGCGACAAGAAGCGGCATTCAGGGTACGGGCCTTGGCATGGCCATCTCGAAAAACATCGTAGATATGATGGGCGGAACCATCGCCGTCAAGAGCGAGCAGGGAAAGGGCAGCGAGTTTACGGTCACCCTGGACTGCAAGGTTTGTACGGAATCGGTGAAATATCCGCCGATTCCGGGCCTGAAAGGCGCCCGTGCACTGGTTGTGGATGATGATGCACAGACCTGCATGAGCGTAAGCAAAATGCTGCGGGAAATTGAGATGGAAGCCGACTGGACGACCTCCGGCAAGGAAGCCATCCTGCGCGCGATGGAGGCGCACAATCAGGGTGCGGAGTTCAAGGTTTACATTATTGACTGGCTGATGCCGGATATGAACGGCATTGAGACGGTGCGCAGGATCCGCAAAGTAATCGAACCCGGCACGCCGATCATCATATTGACAGCCTACGATTGGGCCGACATTGAGGACGAGGCCCGGCAGGCCGGTGTCACGGCGTTTGTTTCCAAACCGCTGTTTATGTCGGAACTGCGCGATGCGCTGACACACAAAGTGGTGTCGGGCAGGCAGCCCCTTCTGCCCAAGCACGGCGACTATACGGGCAAAAAGGTGCTGTTGGTCGAGGATAATGAACTGAACCGCGAGATTGCAACGGCCATTCTGGAAGAAGCCGGACTGAAAGTGGACGCCGTTGAGGACGGCACGGATGCCGTGGCCAGAATGAACGAGGCTGCGGAGGATGAGTATGATCTGATCCTGATGGATATTCAGATGCCCAAAATGGACGGATACACCGCCACCCGGGAGATCCGTACATTGAGCAGCAATAAAAGGGCAAACATTCCCATTGTGGCCATGACAGCCAACGCTTTTGAGGAAGACCGCCAAAAAGCATTCAAAGCAGGGATGAATGCACATATTGCAAAACCGATTGATGTGAACATCCTGATGGGAACACTGGATAAAGTTTTCAAACAGAATTCGTGATCGCGTTTAAATAGCGTACAAAGGATCTGTACGGCAAAGTAAAAAGCATATACAGCTGCGTTTATGGCGAACGGCCTCTCGGCGGTTCGCAACGCGATGCTGTATATGCTTTTTTCATGCGCAATCTGTCAGCCGCCCAGCTCCACCATGCGGCGGATGCAGCGCCCGGCTCCCTGCATGACGTCCTGCGGCAGGGTGATTTCCTCGCCGCCGCTGCCCTGCAGGCAATGGTAAATGTCCATCAGGGTGGTCAGTTTCATGTTCATGCAGGTAAGCTGCACGGCCAGCGGATAGAACCGCTTTTCCGGGCAAGCATAGGAGAGGTGCTCCACGATGCTGTTTTCCGTGCCGATGATGAACTCTTTGGCATCGGACTTTTCTGCATAAGTCATAATGCCGGTGGTAGAGCCAACATAATCAGCCTGCTCCACAACCTCGGGGCGGCATTCGGGATGAACCAGAAGCAGCGCCTCCGGGTGGGCAGCGCGGGCTTTGGCTACATCTGCTGCCGAACATACGATATGGCGCGGGCAGCCGCCGTGGTAAAAGGCAAACTGCTTTTCCGGCAGTTGCTTTGCTACATAGCTGCCCAAATTGGGATCGGGGATGAACAGAATCTTATCGTTTTCCAGCGCACTGCAAATTTTCAGCGCACTGGAGGACGTCACACAGACATCGCAGGCCGTTTTCAGCTCCGAAGTTGTATTGATGTACGCCACCACGGCGTAGCCTTGGTACTGCTTTTTCAATTCCTGCAAGGTCGCCAGATCAAGCTGCTCGGCCATAGGGCAGCCCGCCATGGGGTTGGCCAGCCAGACAGTTTTCTCCGGGCTTAAAATTTTGCAGGTCTCGGCCATGAAGCGCACACCGCACATGATGACCCCGTCAGCGTTGGTTTTGGCCGCCTGCACGCTCAACCCGTAGGAATCGCCGGTGTAATCGGCGACTTCCAGCACAGGCTGGCTCTGGTAGGCATGGGCCAGGATGCAGATATTTTTTTCCCGTTTCAGGCGCAGGATCTCCTGCTGCAGTTCATGGACAGTCATAATTATGCCTCGTTTTCTTTCTTCAATGCTCCCACGGTTGCAGCGGAGCCAGAAAACCGTGCTCTTTCAGTTCTTTTTCGATCAGGCTCAGCCTGTCCGGGGTGGCTGCCTCCACCAGATGATAGTGGTAGCCGTCGGTGGCGGTGGACAGCACCGTGGAGGAACTGTCCTCAAACGATTGCAGAAATTCCCGCACGTCCTGCCGGGAACGAATGTCCATCTCAGCGGTGATACGGCCATAGACCCGGTGGCTGATGCTGATATTCTTGACCTGGCCGCCACAGTCCACAATCAGGTTCAGCTCCTGCCCGGTCCGCTCAGGTGTGTGGCGCACCTTGAACTCCCGTGTGCAGCCGGCGGGCTGATCAGGCTGCTCCAGCACATAGCCGCGTGCAGTGGAAATGATCCCGGGGTGTGATGCCCGTATGACCGCCAGATCCTGCACGATGACCTGACGGCTGACGCCGTAATGGGTAGCCAGCGTGCGGGCGGCAATAGGCGCTCCGGCATGGGCAAGCTGCTGCAAAATGGCGGCGCGGCGCTCTGCGGTGGTCATATCAGGCCTCCTCCGCGGTCAGGGGGCGCAGATGCTTCATGGAAAGATCCAGAATGGGGGCCGAATGGGTCAGGGCGCCGCTGGACACATAGTCAATGCCAATGTCCCGCAGACGGGCAATGTTTTCCCGCGTGACATTGCCGGAGCACTCGGTCTTGGCGCGGCCTGCAATCAAAGTCACAGCCTTGCGCATATCCTCGTCGCTCATGTTATCCAGCATGATGATGTCCGCACCGGCTTCCACGGCCTCTTTGACCTGTTCCAGCGTTTCAACCTCCACCTCGATCTTGCGGACGAAAGACGCATACTGCCGGGCCATCTTGACGGCCTTCGCCACGCCGCCGGCAGCGCCGATGTGGTTATCCTTCAGCAGAACGCCGTCGGACAGGCCGGTGCGGTGGTTGCTGCCGCCGCCAACGCGGACAGCGTACTTTTCAAAAATGCGGTTGTTAGGGCTGGTCTTACGGGTGTCCAACAGGGTGATGCCGGTGCCTTCCAGCAGGGCAGACAGCTGATGGGTATAGGTGGCAATGCCGCTCATTCGCTGCAGGTAGTTCAGCGCAACACGCTCACCGGAAAGCAGGGCGCGTATATCGCCCGTAACAACGGCCAGCTTCTGGCCGGGCTGTACGGTATCGCCGTCCCGGCAGAAGAATTCCACCGTGGCACCGGGGTCCAGCAGCGTAAAGACGCGGGCATAGACTGCCAGACCGGCAACAATGCCGTCCTCCTTGGCAATCAGATCCACGGTGCCGGGGCAGGCGTGGGGCATGACGGCGTTTGTGGAAACGTCCTCCTCCGGAATATCCTCCCGCAGCGCTTGCAGCAGCAGCGGGTCTATATGCAGCAGCTGGGTGATCTCATTCATGGTTTTTACTCCTCTCAATAGCGGTCAGAACCTCCTGCCGATACGCGGCAAACAGCGGTTCCTGTTCACGGTATGGGGCCAAATCGGGCTTATCGCCTGTAAAGACAGGCGGTTCTCCGTATAGTATATCATCTGCCGCGCGCTGTGCAAAGACCAAAGATTCCAGCAGAGAATTGCTGGCCAGCCGATTGCGTCCATGCACACCGTTGCAGCAGGTCTCGCCGCAGACATACAGCCGGGGCAGTGCTGTGCGGCTGCTCAGGTCCGCCGTGATGCCGCCCATAAAATAATGCTGGGCCGGTACAACGGGGATCGGTTCATGGATGGGGTCGTACCCCTCCTCCTCGCAGCGCTCCAGAATGTTGGGGAAATGCTCACGGATAGCCGCCTCACCGATGGGGCGCATATCCTCCCACACATGGTCGGTACCGTCCTTTTCCATCTGTGCGCGGATCGCTGCGCTCACCACGTCGCGGGGCTGCAATTCGTTGGTAAAGCGGTTTCCGTTTTTATCCAGCAGCAGCGCGCCCTCCCCGCGAACCGATTCCGAAATCAGAAAGCGACGGCCTTTTCGGTGGCTGTACAAAGTCGTGGGGTGGATCTGGATATAGTCCAGGTGCTCACAGGCAACGCCGTGGCGCAGGGCCATGGCGATGGCATCCCCCGTGATGTGGGGGAAGTTGGTGGAGTTTTTATACAACCCGCCGATGCCGCCGCAGGCCAGCACCACCGCCCCTGCCCCAATGGCTCGCGGTTCGCCGTCCGGGCCGGCAGCAATGACACCGCCGCAGGCCGAGGCATCGGCGAAGAAATCCAGCAGAGTCGTATGCTCGCGCAGTTCGATGTTCTCGCAGCGCAGGACCTCGTTCAGCAGGGTCTGGGTGATCTCGTGGCCGGTAATATCCTCATGGAACAGAATGCGCGGGCGGGAGTGCGCTCCCTCCCGGGTAAAGCGCAGAGCCCCGTGGTCATCCCGCGCAAAGCGGACGCCGCGGCGCACCAGATCCCGGATGATCGAGTTGGAGGAACGAATCATCAGGTCTACTGTGGCGGGGTTGTTCTCGTAATGGCCTGCCCGCATCGTATCATCAAAAAAGGGGCGGTAGTCTGCCTCGCCATGCTGCATACAAATGCCGCCCTGCGCAAGGAAGGAGTCGCTCTCGTCCGCTTTCTGCTTTGTAAGCAGAAGAATGCGGTACCGCGCAGGCAGATTCAGGGCGCAGTAAAGGCCCGCAGCGCCGGTGCCGACGATGACTACATCAAAATAGTCATCCATATTAGCCATTTTCATGTGGTTTCCTCGGTTTCTTCTGTAATTCCAACTTTGACAGTATAGCACCGTTCATTACACATGTCAAGACACATGTAATGATATATAGTGACACCCCGCCATGCGCAATAAACTTCGGCATAAAAAACAACAGGAACACCGCTGTACATTGCAATGTTCCTGTTGTTTTTATTAGGGCAATACCGCATAATTCTAAGTACCGATACGGCGAGCGAGGTGCGGCAGCTGCTAAGCCAAAAGCGCAGATAATACTTTGTGTATTATCGAGCATTTTGGCAACGCAGATGCCGTGCCGCAGCCGCCGGAGCGGTGCTTAAGCCGTAAGGCGGGAATTATGCGGTGTTGCCTTAGGTTGGCCGCTGCAAAGCGTTACAAATCGTTCCGCAGCTTTACGGCACTCCGTTCGGCGATGCACTGCTTTAAGGCGTTGATCATCTTGGCTTCGTCCAGCGGTTTGGCCAGGTGAATATCCATGCCCGCCAGACGGCTGTCCATAATATCCTCGGAAAAGGCATTGGCGGACATGGCAATGATGGGGATGATTTCCGCGTCGGGACGGTTCATGGCGCGGATGGTTCTGGCGGCGTCCCAGCCGTTCATACGCGGCATCATAATATCCATATAGATCACGCCGAAACAGCCGGGTGCGGACTTTCCAAACAGCTCTACAGCCTCCTGTCCGTCGGCAGCGCGGGTCACCTCCATACCGCTGTTTTCCAGCATACAGCAGGCAATTTCCATATTCAGCTCGTTATCCTCTACGACCAGCGCACGGAGTCCCTTGAAGGAAATATCACCCTTTACCTGCGCCGCGGGTTTGAGGTCATCCTGCTTGCCGATTTTGAACGGCAGCTTGACCGTGACCGTAGTTCCCGCGCCGAGCCTGCTCTGCAGGGTGACGCTGCCGCCCATTCTGTCAACCAGTTGTTTTACGATGGCCAGGCCCAGACCGGTTCCCTGATAGGTAGAACGGCTCGTCACCTTTTCCTGCGTGAACATATCAAAAGCGTGTGCGGAAAATTCTTCACTCATGCCGATGCCCTGATCCCGGCAGACAAAGGTGACAAGTGCGTGCTCCTCATCCAGCTGTTCTTCGCCGCCCCAAACGGTGATCGCACTCCCTGGCGGACTGAACTTGATGGCATTGTCCGTAATGTTGGAGAGGATCCTGCTGAGGTGCACCGGGTTTCCGATTACGAACGGATGCCGGATCGTGTCCTTATCCCGTGCAACCTGATACCGAATGTCTTTTTCTGCCGCCTTTTTATGATACGTCTGGTTCAGGTCGCGCAGCACGGCAATCAGGTCAAAGGTCAATTCCTGCTTCTTGATCTCGCCGCTCTGGAGCTTGTTCATATCCAGCACGTCATTGACAATGCTTACCAGATATCGCAGCGATTCCATCTCCTTATCGCGGATTTTCTGCTGCATTTCGGGGTCGTCGGCATATTGGTTGCCCATGTTGATCATACCGATAATACCGTTCAGCGGAGTGCGGATGTCATGGCTCATGGTGGCAAGGAACCGCGTTTTCATTTCGGATTCACGCTTGGCCGCTTCTGCGGCAAAGCGCAGGTCCTGCTCGCGGCGTTTTGTGCTGCTGATACTGCGCACCGCGCACAGCACATGGGTCACATTGCCGGCCTCATCCCGTTTCTTTGCAATGAAGCGCAGGGAATGCCAGCTTCCGTCGCACATGCGGTATTCTGTGGAGATATATTCTTCGTTTTTCAGTCTTTCCGCAAGGGTGGGCACATCCATGAAACGGCGGACCAGGTCGCGGTATTCGGGCACCACAGTGGCATCGCAGAGCTGATACAGCTTCTCCGAGGCACAGCCGTTGTTTCCGGTCAGGCGGTGCGTCTCATCATCGTTGGAGATTTCCTCAAAATAGTCGCGCTGCAAATCAATGCGGTAGATGGAGCAATAGTTCTTGGCGATGGCGGAAATGATCTCATTGTTCAGCTGGGCCTCATCCAGCGCCCTCTGCAATTGGGTCCGGGCTGCTTCTTCCTTTTCCAGAATATCATCAATGTAGCGGAAGGCGAGCAGGATATGGAATACATTCTGTTCGGAATAGATCTTGACTGCCTGCGCCTCAAAATACTGCTGCCCGCTGGCATTCGGAACACTCTTGTAATGATAGGTTGTCCTGTCCGCCTGTGTGAGAAGTTTTTCCATATTGGCGCAGGTGAACCAGCTTATGAACTCGGGTCTATCCTTTTCCGACAGAAAACACTCTGCATACCGATGGGCATACTCATCAAAATTTGTATAGGTCTCCCTCTTTTGGTTCAGTATAACATCCGCGTTGGTGTTTTCGGCCAGCTTCAGCGGAACAAATCTGCCGGTATTCAGCTCAATATCATACACAACCGTAAAATCTATGCACAGCTTATCCAACAGCTGTTTGTCGCGCTTTTCTTTTTCCAGGGCGTCCTGCAGTTTTTTGTTCTGCACACGCACCCGCAGGGTAAGCGCAGCCAACAGAACAAGCAGCATCAGCAAAGTCACGGCAATAACCAGCGTAGCCATTGGGTGCAGCTGAACCAGCATTTTCAGCGTCATATCCGATACGCTGTAAGATGTGTAGCCGGAGGCAATATTCTCGATGGTTTTGTCCGGCATTGCGTAGATCGCCTTGGTGAGTACGCCCGCCAGCGCATGGCTGATCGAAGGGGCGATGATAATGCGGTACTGGAAGGAGGGCTGATTCAGCAGCGTATAGACAAGACTGCCGCTTGTGTCATCGCTCACAAATTCCTGCGCCATGTAATAGTACACAAATGCGGCATCGGCCCTGCCGTCTTTGACGGCCTGTATGGCATCCTGCCAGGTCGCACAGAGAATCTTCTCGGCATTGGGCGCATAGGCGTCCTCCATACTGCCGGAAGAGCTCTGATCCGCCGTGGCCACCGTCTGAATCTCCCCGTCAAAATCGCGGCGGACAACTTTGGCAGATCGTACCGTGATATACGGCGCAGTGACCCCCAGATGATTGGATTCTGCTGTGCCCTCGTCGATGCGTGCATCAATGGCAATATCGAAGCTCTCATCCTCCTGCAAGGCGAGATACTCCTCGCGGGTACGGCAGGGAATGAACTGATAGGAAAGACCGGCATACTCTGCCAGCTCTTTAAAATAATCCGGCAGGATGCCCTTTATCTCACCGTTTTCCATAAAGGAGTACGGCTCTCTTGTGGGGTCGCACAGCACACGGAGCGGCTCACTTTGGGCATTATACCAACGGACAAGAGCCTTCTCGTCCTCGGTCAGTTCCGGATTTTTATCATTGACGGAAGTATAGTAGCGGTTGAACAGCGTTGTTTTCCAGTCGCCCTCGGCGGCGTTCATTTCGTCTATGGCGGCGTTGATTTTGGCAAGTAGTGCAGTGTTGCCCTTTTTGACAATGGCATAAATCGGTTCGGGAGCAAATTTCTCAACGACGCGCTCATTCCGGGCATCCCGCATGGAGTTGGATACAAGCGCGTCCACCTGCCCGTCCCGCAGGGCCTTTTCCATGTCGACGACAAGGTCAAAGTAGACCGGCGTATAGGTAAAGCCTTTCTCCTTAGACAGTGTGTCAAAATCGTCGTTGCACATGTTTCCGTTCAAAAAGCCGACGCGCAAACCGTCATAGGTGGTGTAAACCTGCTCGATGACACTGGTGTTGTCGCTGCGCACCGTCAGCATACACTCGTTGTTGCCGATGGGGCGGGAAAAGTCGAATTTTTCTTCGCGTTCCGGCGTTTTGCGGGTCGCTGTGCCTATGTCGATCTCGCCGTTTTCCAGCATTTGCTGCATATTGCTCCAGCCCTTGTCGTAGCCGATATACTCGTACTCGACGTCCCAATACCGCGCCATCAGGCGGAGAAAATCATAGCCGTAGCCGCTTTTTCTGCCGTCCTCATCCATCATGTGGTAACCGTCCATTGCAAAAAAACCGACTCTGACCGTATCCCGCGGGGTCTCTGCGGTGTATTCCGCCCTGGCGGCAAGCGGGTACAGCCCTGCTATGCAGACCAGCGCAAGCAAAAACACGGCTGCTTTGTAAAAGACTGTTTTTACGCTTGCTGTACGCACCGCGCAGCAACGATAACTTCTCTGTATACGATTGCTGTACATAAGACTTCCGACTCCCGATTTGTCGTTCCTATTTCTGAGAGCCGTTTTGCATCCGGCTTTTGGAAAAACCTATGCAAAATACGGCTATGCCTAATATAATTTTACCATGGGGCACATTTTCAGTCAATAGCGGCTGCAACGCATCGTGTCAATATTTTACGCTTCATTTTACGTTTCATTTTACGTTGCGCGGCGCTCTCGGACGGAACGGTTTATTATATATTCAAACTGTCGAAAAACTCTTGTAAGGGCGAGCATTGCTCACCCGTGCCCGTTTTCCTTGTAAGAAAACTGTCCCGGAAAATATGTTGCCGCGGTAAGTTGACGGGCGACCAATGGTCGCCCCTACACACGCAATAAGGCAAAAATGCAATTTTTTGACGGTCTGATATACTATATAAGGTCTACTGCAACACACCGCAAAAGGCAGCCCGCCGCCCTATAGTTCGCTAAAGTTACATTTAGCGAACTTGTGCATTTCTCTTTTACGGGAGGCTTTTGCTTCCCGATGCCCCCTTCTCCCGTCATCTCGTTCTCCCTGCCGATGACTTTTATTTCCGCTTTACATGGGCAGCGCAACGGTAAATACGGTTCCTGCCCCTTCTGCCGGCTCATCCTGTACTGTACCGCCGTGCAGTGCTGCAATTTCCCGCACCAACGCCAAACCCAGTCCTGCGCCGCCCATTTCGCGGCTTCTGGATTTGTCCACACGGAAAAACGGTTCAAAGATGCTGGTTCTGTATTCATCGGGAATACCGCAGCCGGTATCTGCAACGCGCAGTATTGCTTTGCCGTTTGACCTGCTGATCGTAATCTGCACAGAACCGCCCGGCTGATTGTACTTGATTGCATTTTCCACAAGGTTGAACAGCATACGGTAAATCAGGGCATCGCTTCCGATAATATGAATATCCTCACATTCCTGATGCAAGGTGATCTGCTTTTTCTGGGCCAGCGGCGTCAGATCCGTCACAATTTCATCTGCCAGCGGCGCAAGCTCAATGCAGTCATCCCGCGGAACGGCCTGCAAATTGCTCATTTCCAGCAGGGTCCGTACAAGCGCCGATAAACGGGCTATCTGCTCTGTCTGAAAGTGTACCAGCTCTGCGGTTTCCGCGTCCGTATTCATGTGATCTTCGGCGAAGATTTCCAGTTTTGCCTGCATGATGGCCAGCGGTGTTTTCAGCTCATGGGCTGCATTCCCAGCAAACTGTCGCTGTAGGTCAAAGGAATGGGCCAGGCGATCCAGCATTTGATTGACAGATTGACTTAGCTGCCGAAATTCCGCAACGGTATTTTCTTCCAGCCGTACATCAACCAGATTATCCTGATCGACCTTCTCGGCCTGCTGTGCCAGCTCTTTCAGTGGTTCCAGCGCTTTGCCGCTGATAAAATAAGCAATCGCTGCGCTGAACAGCGTCACCACTGCCGTAATGCACCACCCTTTGCGGCCAAAAATCGTCTTTGTATCGTAAACCTCTTGCGAGAATTGCACCAGAAAGTCTGACATCTGATCTTCGGGGATCTCTATGGTCAGATCCTCCCCGCCGTCCTGTTGATATTGTAAAACGTACCCGTTCAGATTGTCCATACCGGAGGCGCCGGAGCGATACAGCAACAAGTTCAGGCAGATGCAGGCACCCGCAATCAGTAATGCCGTCATAAGTGTGATGCGCCATTGCAAAGATAATCGCTTCATTGTTCGCTCTCCCCCACTTCATAGCCTTCTCCGATGCGGTTTCGGATAGGATCATACCCCAGTGCCGTGCGCAGCTTTTTGCGCAGCGCCGAGATATGCACCCGAATCGAGTTGCTGAACGCATCTACGCGGCCGTCCCAGACATGTTCCATCAATTCCTCCTGACTGACAGGGCGTCCCTGATGCAGAAGCAGATATTCCAGAACACTGCTTTCCTTGCGGGTCAGTGGAACAGGTTGACCGTCCACCATAGCCACCCGGCTCTTGGTATCAAAGCTCAGTCTGCCGCATCGCAGGCAAACATTGCGCTGAATAAACTGCCGCCGTGTCAGGCTGCGGACGCGGGCTTCCAGTTCGGCCAAATGGAACGGCTTGGCCAGATAATCATTGGCGCCGGCGTCCAGGCCTTCCACCTTGTCCGCAATTTCACTGCGGGCCGACAGAATCAGAACCGGCGTTTCCAAATCGGTCTTTCGCAGTGTGCGCAGAACTGTCATTCCATCCACTCGGGGCAGGTTCAGATCCAGCAAAACAAGGTCATACCGCTCTGCCGCCAGCATTTCCAGCGCGGTTTCCCCATCACCGCAGTCATCTGTTTCATACCCTGCACGGTGCAGCTTTCTGGCAACGCTTTCCCGCAGGGACGGCTCATCCTCAACCAGCAGCAAACGCATAATAAACGCTCCTTATATAAACTGTGTTTCTGTTTACTACCATTATAACAGCTTTTGCTAAAATCTGCGTTAATTTTTTCTTAGCAGAAAATTTATACCCGTTGTGCTATACTGATCTCATCAAGACAAAAAGGAGGATCGAAATGTTGAGCAAAAAGGCAATCGTTCAGGTGCTTTTTCTGCTGGCTGCCGTTATGATGATCGGTTACGGGGCATGGCGCGGTGAGGCGGGCACTGTCTTTACGAAAGCAATTCGATTATGTATGGAGTGTGTTGGCATTGGATAAGAATCGTTCGCATTTTCTGGCCCGTTTCCGGGGACTGATCCAGGCAGGTGCAGCACTGCTGACAAACATCCATCTGCCGAATTTTCTCAAAGGAACGCTTTATCAGGGCAAGGGGAAATATCTCTGCGTTCCGGGCCTGAACTGTTACTCCTGCCCCGGCGCTGCGGGGGCCTGCCCTATCGGGGCCTTTCAGGCTGTGATCGGATCGTCAAAGTTTCGGTTTTCCTATTATGTTACCGGCATTTTGATTCTGCTGGGCGTGCTGTTGGGGCGCTTTATCTGCGGTTTTCTCTGCCCGTTCGGCTGGCTGCAGGAGCTTTTGCATAAGATTCCCTCTCCCAAGCTGTCAACCAGACGCCTGAAACCGCTGCGCTATATCAAATATGCGGTTCTGCTGATCGTGGTCGTACTGCTTCCGGCTGTTATTGTCAACACATCCGGCATGGGGGATCCGTTCTTCTGCAAGTACCTGTGTCCGCAGGGCGTACTGGAGGGCGCAATTCCGCTTTCTCTTACAAACGCGGGCATACGAGCTGCTTTGGGAAAGCTGTTCAGCTGGAAATTCTGCATTCTGCTGGCAGTTGTGGTAGGCAGCGTGGTTTTTTACCGCCCGTTCTGCAAATGGCTGTGCCCCTTGGGGGCGGTCTATGCACTTATGAATCATGTATCCCTGTTTCAGATGCGCGTTGACCGCGATACATGTGTTTCCTGCGGTGCCTGCGCAAAAGCGTGCCCGATGGATGTGGATATTACCAAAACACCAAACCACGCGGAGTGTATCCGCTGCGGTAAGTGTATAAAGTCTTGTCCGACCAAAGCGATCTGCTATCAGTACGGTTTCGGCGACAAGTCAAAAACAGAAATCAAGGAGAATTGACAATGAAACGTTTTTTTGCATGGATCACAGCCCTTCTGATGCTGCTCTCCCTCGCTGCCTGCAGCAGCACGCAGACAAGCACTGCGGCAGCTTCCCAGCAAGCATCTACTTCTGAGACGGGCAAGTCTGAAAATGAGCTTATCGCAGAGGAAAACGATATTCTGGCGGCAAATAACGCCCTGTGGGAAAAGGTTTTTGCCTCCATGGACAAGAATGTTACCGACACCACACTAAGCAGCAATTACGGTGATATTCTTATGAGTGCGTTGGATCATGCGAAGGACCAGTTCACCGATGAAGAATATGCTGCTTTAAAGGCCGATGTGGACAAAATCCGTGAGATCGAAACACAGATCGCAGCACTGCCGCAGGATGAAGCTGCCAGCCAGTCTATGACGCAGACGGCCAGCACATTCCCGCAGTTTGAAGGAAAGGATTTGGACGGCAACAGCGTAAGCAGCAGTCTTTTTGCCGATAATGCGTTCACCGTTGTAAATTTCTGGTTCAGCGGCTGCAAGCCCTGTGTGGACGAGATGGACGACCTTAACGCATTGAATCAGCGCATTCAAGAGCAGGGCGGCGAGGTGATCGGTATCAACACAGAAACTCTTGATGGCAACGCGGACAACATTGCCGCTGCCAAACAGATTCTGGAACAGGCCGGGGCTGCATTCCGCAACATCTATTTTGACTCTGCCAGTGATGCCGGTAAGTTTGCCCTCGGCATTATGGCCTTCCCCACTACCTGCGTTGTGGATCGTCAGGGCAACATCGTTGGGGAACCGATTATGGGCGGTATTGATAAAGAGGATAACGCTGCCACACTGCAAAAGCTGATCGATGAGGCTCTTGCGCAGTCGCAGCAGTAAATAAGAAAATAGCTTAAAAAACTCGCAGCAGTCATTGATACGAAAGTACCCTTTGGCTGCTGCGAGTTTGTATTTTGCTGCGCCGCCGTGTGGCGGGCTATGTCCCCTGCTCCAGGGCTTATTGCCCGGTTTGCTTTCCCTCTATAGCATATATTTTGTCTTTTCGATTGTATATCATCATTTTATACTTGACAAAGTCAAGCGTATGGACTATACTCTTTTACGAAAGGAGATGCTGCATTCACCATGTATCAAAAGACCCTATCCTACTACATCGCCATGCTGTACCGCAGCTTTGCGGATTTCACAGGCGACAAGCTGCAGGAAGTCGGACTAAATTTCGGGCTTTTGTTTTTTATTGTATATATCGGAAAAAAGCCGAACTGTACGCCTTCGGAATTGACAAAAGCATTGTCCCTTGACTGGGGGCACAGTCAACGGTGCATCAATCGTCTTACTGACGATGGCTTTATTACCAAGGAAAAATCAGGGCGTCACTATCTGCTCAACCTGACAGAACGCGGGCAGGAGGCTTTTGAAGCCGCCCACCGGATATTCTTTGACTGGGACGACAGATTTATGACGAATCTGACTGCAAAAGAAAAGGAACAGTTGCTTGCCTTATTGGAAAAAGCAACAGAAAGGATACCGCACCATGTACGAAACGATTAACAGCCCCATCAATTACGGCGGTTTGGAATTGAAAAACCGCATCATTTTTGCCCCTACCACCTTTGGCCTTGCGGAGGACGAATACTTTGAAAAGATCCGCAAGATCGCCGCAGGCGGCTGCGCCATGGTTATCATCGGTGACGTCCCCGTCGGCAAAAGCCAATTTGAGAAATCTCTTTTTGATAAAAAAGGCTTCGCCCATTATCAGAAGCTGGTCGAAATCGTCCACAGCTATGACTGCCGCATCTGCGCCCAGCTGCACCAGACCGACTCCAATATGCTGGCCATGCTGAAATACGTGCCCGGCGTTCTGACGAAGAAGATTTCAATGGAGGAGCTGCGTCCCCTGCTGAATGCCGAGGTTGCCCCTTACATCAGCAAGCTGTCCACCCGCAAGATCCATAAGATCATCAACGGCTTCGGCGAGGCCGCCGTGCTGGCTGTCAAAGCCGGGTTCGATATGGTGCAGGTCCACGGTGACCGCATGTGCGGCAGCTTCAGCTCCACCGTCTTTAACCACCGCACGGATGAATACGGCGGCAGCGCCGAGAACCGTGCCCGCTTTGCGGTGGAGGCCGTCAAAGCCATCCGCAGCCGTCTGCCGGAGATTCCCATCGACTACAAGCTGGCCGTCCGGCAGGAAGATCCCCACTATGGCAATGCCGGTGTGCTGGAGTCCGAGCTGGGTATTTTTGTACCGCTGCTGACCGATGCCGGTGTGACCAGCTTCCATGTAACGCTGGCGAACCATTCCAGTCTGGAGGACACCATTCCCCCGGCCAACCACCCGTACTTCAAAGAGCAGGGCTGCTTCCTGAAATTCTGCGATGAGGTTCGCCAATACACGGACAAGCCCATCACGGGTGTCGGTGGTCTGAATCAGCCTGATTTTGTAGAGCAGCAGCTTGCAAGCGGACGCATCACCTGTGCTGCCATGAGCCGCCAGCTGTTGGCTGACCCGGAATGGCCGAACAAAGTGGCCTCCGGGCAGATCAAGGAGATTCACCGCTGTGTTCGCTGCAACAAAAAATGCCTTGGCGGCTTGCAGCAGCATCAGGGCACCCATTGCATTTATGAAAAGGTATGACCTGTGAAATACGCTATTGTATTCAGCAGCCAGACCGGCAATACTAAACAGCTTGCCGAGGCTGTTTCCTCCGTTCTCCCTCAGGCAGATTTGTGTTTCTTCGGTTCCCCGTCACAGGAGGCTCTGCAGGCAGAGCGTCTTTTCATCGGCTTTTGGACGGACAAGGGGCGCTGCAATCAGGAAATCACCGATTTCCTGAAAACGCTCAAGGGCAAAGAGGTGTTCCTGTTTGGCACAGCCGGGTTCGGCGGCAGTCAGGAATATTTTGACAAAATTCTTTCTGCCGTTCAAAAGTGCCTCGGTGCTTCCAATACTGTCATCGGCACCTACATGTGCCAGGGGAAAATGCCGCAATCGGTGCGGGAGCGCTATGTAAAGATGAAAAACAGCCCTCTGCCGATCCCAAACGTTGACAAAATGATTGAAAACTTTGATACTGCTGTTTCCCACCCCGACGAAACGGATTTGCAGAAATTGAAATATGCCGTGGCGCAATGTATAAAGCACTGATACAAAGCAGGTCCTAAAAACACACTTCCGTCTGGCTGCCTGCGCCGTTATGACGATCCACTTTTTAAAGCTGCGGCAGACCCAACCCTGCTGAGCCGCCATGACCGCTTTTGCCGCAGTCATAGCGAGACCCTTTATTTGCTTATCAATTGCGCACGGGTGCACGCGGGGCTGTTGCAAAATAGCTCCAACGAAAAAATGAGATAGCCTTCCCCGAAAGGGGATGCCTATCTCATTTTTTCGTTGTAAGCTGGAACTGTCATGAACCAACTACAACAGGAACGGTATACAGGAAAGGGTGCATATATCAACAGTTGCCCCTTCCAATAAGCGAAAATATTTTAATAGATGAACATGAACCGGTGTATACTTTCAATGGACGTTGTAGTATAATAGCGTTGACCACCCGGCTGCATTTTCCGGATGGGTGGATGAGGAAACAAAGCCCAATGACGGAGGAATGGTATGATTTTGCTTAACCAGATCATGAGTGCAGTTTTACAGCTTTTGATTTTTCTAAGTATTCCTTTTGTGTGGTATCTTCTGACACAGAAAAGGGTTACCGGTTTTTTCAAATGGCTGGGGCTCAAAACTGCTCCCACCCCACCTTTGAAGATCATGTTTTGTATCCTTGTGGGATTTTTAGTGGTACTATTTTTACCCTATCTGTGGCTCTATCGATCTGGCAATTTGAATTATCAAGGATTTACAGTGGACGCATTTCGACAAACCGGTTGGAGCATCGAAACATTTACAGTCATCTTGATCTGGGCTGTCGTTCAGACTTCCTTATCGGAAGAAATTCTCTTTCGTGGGTTTCTCTGCAAGCGGTTGTGCAATAAATGGGGAGAAACCATGGGAAACGCCCTGCAAGCTCTCATTTTTGGCATGGTTCACATCGTTGCGTTGCCAGACAAGAACCTCCTCGCCATGTTCCTCATCGTATCCCTGACGGGCGGAATAGGCTATGCCTTAGGATGGCTTTCGTTAAAAAAAGCCCGTGGAAGCATTTTGTATGGCTGGGTGATCCATGCTGTGGTCAATATTCTTTCGCCCATCCTTGTTTTTACATTTTTGTTGCCCAGTTATATGCTGCAATAAGGTAGACCTCCGGAGCGGAAGGGTAATGATAGAAACTAAAAAAGGGCTGTTGCACATGCGACAGCCTCTATTTTTGTACGAACAAGCGTAAAAATCAAGCAGTATCAATACTCAAAACAAAAGCATGTGCAACAAATTTTCTCGAAAATCAGAAATTTTCGATAGATTTATGATGCACATGCTTTTTGAATTGTTTGGTGATACGTTTGATTTTGAAAATGACTGCTGCACTTTCGGCTAAAACGATGTGCAACAGCCCCTTTTTATTTGCACGCTTCCTCTGTTCTCGACAGGTCGGCTGCTTATATGCTATACTGGTACCATCATACAAAGGAGGCGCATCCGCCCTGCTGGGTGCCTCCGGCATTGTATTTATGCTCATCATGCTGTCCAGCCTGGCCGGCAGTCGGAACG
>ERZ1673743.1636-NODE-1636-length-23180-cov-5.509881_pt1 | contig 23180 bp, 15 predicted proteins | sample MGYA00580197_ERZ1673743 | MGnify/ENA primary metagenome ERZ1673743 (study PRJEB41218, sample SAMN15661795) | gut metagenome | host: Homo sapiens | place: Canada: London | collected 2015-08-20/2019-03-30 | study: EMG produced TPA metagenomics assembly of... | reverse complement strand
TCAGATTTTGTGTATAAAAGAGAGACTGCCTAACTTTGCTTGTTAGACAGCCTCGTGTTTACGGCCTTGGCTGGGATGAGAGAGAGTCTGGCGGTGCGGGGCCGGGAGAGAGACTCTGCTGCCAAAGCCGTGGAGAGAAAGCTGATTGACGGTCATTGACGGTTTCCTCACGGAAACCTTGATATTCCTTTTCGATATCAATTGTCAATACCTCAGTTCACATCATCAATTTCAAATTTGCCATTATGATAGAAAGCATTATCCAAATTGTGGAGAAACCTCACGGTTTGTCTCTGCCCGTATCACACGTGAGCCGGGTAATCTGAATATCAGGAAACAATAATCTTCTCAACATACTATTATTTTGCACTGAGGGAAAACCGGCGCAGTATGACACCGCTTGGCTGACTTGTTCAACGGCGGTTCACTTACCCGGTCTATCGACCAACAACCCGTCAAAGGGTTTCTCGTCGCTTGGGTATTGCCCGGTCCCGCCGGGCGTGATTAGGATTAGATTATGGATATGATTGGAATAATCTCATGTTGCCGCCACCACCGTTTCCGGTAGCCGGCGGTTTAGTGGTGCAAAATTACAACAAGCAACTCACATGCGCAATACAATGGATGCCGGATTGTTTCTATTTACAATTCAATAATATTTTTTTGGTTAAGACATGACATATTTTAAGTTAACCCATTAAAACATGTTGAGGCCGCGCATGGCGGCGATTTCCCTGAGCGGTTTCATCACGAAATCGCGTTCCAGGCGCCGGGGATGTGGAAGTATAAGCCGCGGGGTGTGCAATTCAAGGTCGCCGTAACAAATTATGTCAATGTCAAGGGCACGGTCGCGGTAGGTGCCGTCGGCGTTCCGGTGCCGGTTGTCGGCCACGAAACGCGCCGCCACCTCGCGTTCTATCTCCTGCAGGCGGTCAAGCAGTTCCTCCGGCGGCAGGGATGTATCGATCTCCACACCCACGTTGAGAAACCGGTTCGGCGACTCGAACCCCCAGGGTTCGCTTTCCACCGGGTGTGAATGCAGCGCAGAACCCTCCGACAGCGCCTCGACAGCCTCGATGGCCGCCTCAAGTATCTGTCGCGAGGGTCCCGCGTTAGAGCCTAAATTGATATGTGCCGTCACAACCGGCATGGTCAGGAGTCTGTACCGGGGTCAGCGGTCTTCTTCGTCGTAAGCGCCGTAATCCACGCTGTCGACCTCATCGTCATCATCCTCATCGTCGTCATCAATCATCCCCTCGACGGTGCGGTTGAAATCGACCATCTTGATGGCGGCCACTGCGGCCTCCACACCTTTGTGCCCCATCTTGCCGCCTACGCGGTCAAGGGCCTCCTGCTCGGTGTTTACGGTGAGCACGCCGAAAATCACCGGGATGTCACTGTCGGCGTTGAGCTTGGCGATCCCTTCGGTCACGCTCTGGCACACATATTCGAAATGGGGTGTGCCGCCGCGTATCACACAGCCTATCACAATCACGGCGTCGTACTGCTCGGTCTCGATCAGGCGCGAGGCGGCGAACGTGAGTTCCACCGTGCCGGGCACATTGTAGACATCTATCGCATCCGGCTCGTACCCCTCGTTCTTGAACACATAGAGGGCGCCGTCAAGCAGACGCGAGGTGATGTGTGAGTTCCATTCGGCCACAACGATGGCCACATTGAGATCTTCGATATGAGGCAGGGCGGTGTTTGGCGCTCCGGCCGGATTGGCACTTGACATAGGTCTGTATGTTTTTAGATTTTTCTTTCTTATACGTATCTCCTACAGTAGAAAACCTGCAGGGGGATATATGGTTTGCTGTGGAATCAGATTTTTTTGCGGGCCTGATTGCCGAGATAACCGCCGTGATGCCTCAGGGCATACTGTTCGCGGGTGAACCCGGTGGCAAGCATGGTGTTCACCACAAGCACGTCGCCGATAACGGTCATCATCGTGGTCGATGTGGTGGGGGTCAGTCCCAGCGGGCATACCTCGGGGGCACCTCCGGTCCAGAGCGTCACGTCGGCCATCAGGGCCAGCGGCGAGTCGGCTTTGCCGGTAATCACAATCACCGGCACCCCGGCATAGAGGTTATGCGCCAGGTCGACAAGCTCGAGAATCTCGCGGGTCTTGCCCGAATTCGACAGCAGCAGCATCACATCGCCCGGCTGGAGTATTCCGAGATCGCCGTGCTGAGCCTCGGCCGGATGCAGGTTCACAGCCGGGATTCCGGTCGAACAGAACGTTGTGGCGATGTTCATGGCTATCTGGCCGCATTTGCCCATGCCCGAGACCACGAGTTTGCCGTGGCCGTTCCAGACGCGTTGCACGATAAGGTCTACCGCGCGGGCGTAGTCATCGGTGACCGGAATCTGGCTGAGAGCGCGGCTCTCGGCCTCGATGATGGCGCGCATGGTGGCGGCGATGTCTGCGGCGGTGCGGGGGGCGGCCGCCGTTGTATCTTTGGTCTCGCTCATTTCTGCGGATATTGAATTACACAAAGGTAATGTTTTAGTCCCAATTCTCAAAATCGGCGATCGCACGGGCCCATTCCGCGGGAATCTCGATGCCTGTGGCGTTCTTTATATCGAATCCGGCCATCACAGAGCGGGCCACGCACTTCACGTCGCCGGTCTCGGGGTTCACGACCCTCTGCTCAAGTATCAGGCTGTGCACCGACAGTTTCTCGCACGCGGTAAGCACCACAAGCGGCTCGTTGAAATATGCCGGCGAGAAAAACGAGATGTTGATGTTCACGATCACCACGGCGATCTGCAGGAAATCGAACTTGTCGCCCAGCACGGCCTTGTAGTAGTTCACCTTGCCCAGGTCGAGCAGTGAGAAGTAGGCGGTGTTGTTCATGTGGCCGAACACATCGAAATCGTTGAAACGTGTCTGCAGGGGGTGGCTGTGACGGAATTTCACTGCCGGAGCGGGCACCTTCTCGTTGGTGCAGGGGGGTATGTTTATCTCAGCGTTCATGGCTTTTTAATATTTCGTTGTGACAATCATCAGTCTGTATCAGAGTCAACCGGGCGTCAGTGTATCACTATCTGCGTGACCACCTCCTTGCCCAAAATATCATTTATCCTGCGCGCAAGCGTCTCGCGCAGAAACGACAGCTCGGTCTTCAGCGGGGCCGATGTGATGTAGACATGCAACACCCCTTTCGAACAGTAGCGCCGCGAGGTCTGCCGGTTTATGTCGGCACCGGCCACATCGGCCCACAGCGCGGCGGCACGGTGTTCAAGGAAGGCGTCGCGCGAGGCCGAGCGGTCCATCACGGCATCAATTATCTGGCGTATCGTCTGCGGGTCATGTCTCTCCATCTCACATAAGTTACATAAGTCACATTCGTTACATAAGTAACATCAGTCACATTAGCAGCTGCATCCCTGCCGTCACTGCGCCTCCTCGAACCGGCCCCCGCTCACCAGCCACGACCGGTGGTCGCCTCCGGCGCGGGCCATTATCGAATCAAGGTGCGACCGGTTGGTGTCAGTGATGAAAATCTGCCCGAAACTCTCTGACGACACCATCTCCACAAGTCTCTCCACACGGGTGGCGTCGAGCTTGTCAAACACATCGTCGAGCAGCAGCAACGGTTTCAGCCCCGTGGCGCGCGCCAGGAATTCATACTGAGCCAGACGCAGGGCCAGCACATAGGTCTTCTGCTGCCCCTGCGAGGCGGTGCGCCGCACCCCCATGCCGTCGAGGCGCAGGTCAAGGTCGTCGCGGTGCGGCCCCACCGAGGTGTGCCCCACAATCTCGTCGTGACGGCGCGCGCTGTCGAGCAGTTCGCGCAGAGGGGTGCCCGATGCCGTGTGGCCGTCGAGCGTAAGCGAAGGCACCTCGTCGGGCGACGCCACGGCATGGTAATACCGGCCGAAAATGCCGGTCAGTTCGTCGACCCACGCTTTGCGGGCGCGGGTGATATATGCCGCCGCACCCTCCATGGCCATCTCCACGGCCTCGTAAAGCCCGTGGTCAACGATATGGTCGCGCAACATGCGGTTGCGCTGCTGCAGCGAGCGGTTGTAGCGTATCAGGGCGTCGAGATACACCGGGTCGCCCTGCGAGATCACCTGGTCCATGAACCGGCGGCGCTCCTCGCCGGTGCCGGTGACAAGCGCGCTGTCGGCCGGCGAGGCCATCACAAGCGGAAACGCCCCGATGTGGGCGCTCAGCCGCTCATACTCCTTGCCCATGCGCTTGAACGACTTGCGCCGCCCCTGCTGCAGCCCCATGGTCAGCTCTTCGGCGGCTCCGCGGCGGGTGTAGTGCCCGCGCAGCGTGGCAAAACCCTCGCCGCGCCTGATAAGCTGCAGATCGGGCAGTCCCGAGAAACTTTTGGTGAAACTCAGGGTATATATCGCATCGAGCAGATTGCTCTTGCCCATGCCGTTGTCGCCCAGCAGGCAGTTCACGTTGCCGCTGAACTCGAGCCGGGCGTCGGCGATGTTCTTGAAATTCGTTATGGCGAGTGAGTCGAGCCTCATTGTTGCGCGAAGTTGACGGCGCCCGCAATCACAAGCGCCAGGGTGAAGAAGAGTTCAGACATTGCCGTCATCCCCAGCACGGGATTCAGCGCGTGCCCCTCGCGTGTGCAGAGGCGCCGCCACAGAGCGGTCATGATGCCCAGATACACGGCGGGGAAGACGAGTGTCCATGCCCCGGCACCGTACCAGATGCGGCATGTCAGCGCCACGGCAAGCACACCGTTGGCTACATATATAAGCCGTGCCGCGCGGGCGCCCACGATTCCCACATCGGTAATCTTGCCAACAGCGCCATCGTCAAAACGGTCGCGGTAATTGTTCACAAGCAGGATATTGCATGCCAGAGCGCCGACAGCCACACCGAGCACCACCGCACGGCCACTTATCACCCCCGACTGCAGGTAGTAAGTAAGCGCCACAGGCACGATGCCGAAGAAGAGCATCACCGCCACACTCCCCAGGCCGTGACGCGACAGCGGCCACGGGCCGGCCGAATAGGCGATGGCGAACAGCGCTATCACGGCGCCGGCGACAAGCATCCACCAGCCGCCCCACCATATCAGCGAGCAGCCGATAAGGCAGTCTATGCCGAGGGTGGCGAATGTCGCCGCAGCCATGGCGCGGGGCGTGATGTCGCCTTCGGTGACGCCTCGCCGGGGCCCCTCGCGCCCGGGGGCGTCGAGTCCGGCGCGGTAGTCGAAATACTCGTTGGCAAAGTTCGACGCCACCTGTGCCAGCAGAGCGAACACCAGACAGATCACCGCCGGCCACAGCCGCCAGTAACCGTCAAGCAGGGCCAGCCCAACCCCCGCAAGCACGCACGAGGCGCCCACAGGGAGTGTACGCAGCCGCATGGCCTCTATCCACGCTACCACGGCGCCACGTTTCCCAGAGTCATTCCTGTTGCTCATATCATCCACAAAGTTACAAAATATTTGCATAAAAAGGGCCGGCTCATGGCGCAAACCATCTGCCGGCCCGGGGCTATTTAGATAATAGGGAGTAAAGTACGGCTATTGTCGCAACAGCCTGTGAGTATATAGGTGACTTGTCAAAATCATTTCATTACCTTGCGCACGCCTGCGGCCGATACCTCCAGGTAAACCTGGCCTTCGACGGGATTCTCCACGCGGATGCCCTGCATGTTGTAGTAGGTCACCTCGCCGTCAAGGTCGGCGCTCACGCCCTCGATACCGGTAGAGATAGCGGCATCTGAAAGGTTTACGCTCTTGGTAGTGCCCTCGGTGAGCGTGAGCACATGGTCGCCCGACATGAAGGGATAGTGGTATGTCAGCGTGGCCTTGGCCGTGGGGAGTTCAGAGCCTGTCATCTCGGTGTTGCCCTGTTTGGCGGCGTAGTAGTTCACTATGACGGGGAGGTGCTCCTGGTTGTAGGCCATCTCAGACCAGTTGTTGTCCTGGCTGAAACCCGATGTGGCCTCGAAGGGGGTATAACCGACCAGGGCGGCGTTGAGACTGAACTCACCCTTGTTGCTTTCGTGAGCCACAATACCGCCGCGGGCCGACTTGTCGTTGGCCGGGATGAAGGCCGCGGGAACAGTCTGTGTCTCGGGAGCCACATAGAAACCGACTGTGCGGAACAGCTCGGTGCCGTTGGCCTGTGCCGAAACTCCGTTGTTGATAGAGAAGAGCAGGTAGAGGTTATGCACCGAATAGCGCACTTTAGCGTCCGTATCCATGAATGTGCCTGTCACCTGAGGCTTGTCGGTCGAGAAGTCGGGGGCTGCAAGCGGGTCGAGGACGATGGTTGCGATACCACCCTGTTTAGCCTCCGAGCGGCCCATGTGGCGTTTTTCGGTCTCTGAGGCCACGAGTTCCTTGCGCACATAGTCGATAGCCGACCAACCGTGTACCAGCACGGCAGGCGCGCCCTGGAGTTTCATCAGATTGCGCTCGCAGGGGAACGACGCGTCTTCATTGGCATACTGGTCGATGGCGATATCCTTCACGTTATATGCGGCACCTTCGGCTGTCTCGGCAAGATTATCGGCGGCTGTACCGGCCTTGACAACGATGTCAAAACCGCGGCGCACGCTTTCGGTCACAGGGGCAGTGCCGAGCTTGCCGTTTGCATAAAGGTAGTTGACCTTCGTATAGTGGATAGGAGCGTAAAGGTTGGCGGCATCGAGGTGGGTACCCATCGGCATTGCAGACAGGCAGTTATCGTCGTGGGTGCCGTCAAACTCCCTCTGTGCGATGCCGCTGTTGTCCCAGTTGAAAGTGATGCCGGGGATATGCATCTCGAAACGGGTCTTGGTCGAGCCGAACTGAGCGGCCGCGAACTGGCTGATCTTGTCGGCATCGGGAATCAGGAACACCTCGTAGTTATATGCGGGGCCCGGCTCCTGCTTGGCGCAGTTCTCCCAGCGGAGGCTGAGTTTCACCTCGCCGCCGAAGTCAGCGAAAGGCACTTCCATCCAGTAGCCCGAAAGGGTTTCGGTCTTGCCGCCCACATAGACGGTCTTGCTGTTGTCGGTGTAGAATGTCTTGGCATACTCCTTGCCGTTGACATAGAGTTTTGTCACATTGAGATCAGTCATCTCGGTCTCGCCGATCTTGATGAGGTAGCCGTTGACAAGGTCGCGGGTGTAGACACCGTCAAAGCTCTGTGAGAGGGCTGTCGACGAGATGTTCAGGTCGAGCACGGCATCGAACGAGTAGAGTTTCTCGGAGGCGGCGGTGCCGTCGAGATCCTTTTCGCCGACCTCTACAACACGCTGGTAAGAGACTGCCTGCACAGGTGCCGATGCGTCATAGAGTGTAACCTCGTTCGATACGGCGTTGCGGGTGATTGTCTCGCCCGAGCCGTTCACGTAGGTAAGGTCGATTTCGTAGCGGTATGTGCCCGAGGGGAGGTTCTCGTCGGTACCGGTAGTCTCGGTGGTGAAGTCGCCGATTGTCTTGCCGGGAGTGGCGACTTCGGGCTTGCGCTGGTCAACCACCCACTCGCCGTTGTCGTTGAGGCGGTAGCGTGTAATCTGGTATTTGGTTACCTGGAACTGCAGTTCCTCAGGGCTGAGGTTCTCAGAGGGCACAAGCCAGGGATACGAGATTGTGGCGTTATCGCCGCGGAAGGCCTTGATGTTGGGGCCGCAGTTCTCGATGATGAGCTGTATCGCCGAGTTGTTGAAGTCGTTCGACGAGGGGTCGTACCACACGATCACGCGCTTGAAGTAGGTCTGTTTCTCTATCTTGAAGTCAGCGGCGTTGACGTCGCGGGTGGTACCGTAAAGATGGGCTTTGCCGCCGAGGAGATCTTCACCCTTGATAGGCATTTTCCATCCTTCTTCACCATGACCGCCGTTTACATAATACCAGCGTGGATTATTTACATCGGTACCGCTGGCTCCTGAATGTTCATTTGCCTTGCGGCCGCCGCCCCATCCGGTCCAAATCTTGAATTCGCCGTCGATCCACATGTCTTTCACGACGAAACACTGCCAGTTGGCCGAGCGGGTATCATAATTTGTATTATTCGCGCCAATGTGATTTTCGAGGACTTCCGTGAAGTTGAAATCGCCTACCTGAACCTGATGTCCATTCTTACCACCGCCGCCGAGTGTGCCGTTGCCGTTGAAACGGTTATAGAGGGGAGCATATGGGTCTTCGGCAAGTTCTTTTGCCGACATGTTCTTGACATTCTGCATCACGATGTTTCGCGATGTGTAGTCGAACGAGCGCGAGTCACTGAGAGTCTTGTTGAAGTATGAGGGATGCGTTTCCAGCCAGTCGTTCTGGAACACGGTCTGATAGAGAAGTGTGCCCTTTGCATCGCGATAAGGCTGTCCGTTCTCGTCATACTGAATCCAGGCGTCGCTCCACGCATCGGCGTTGCCTTGTGTAGCCTTCGAGTCGGCCAAAGAGACATTCTTGATTTCACCGCCGACAAGCGAGAATGTGATATACTTTGACACATCCGTGGGGTTATTGGCGTATGTGAACTTTATATGAGAAGGATTCCCATTGTTCAACGACACTTCGATGCGGTCGATTACCACACCTTTACTTTCGAGGATAGCATTATAGGTTGCAGTCGCATTGTTTTTACTCTCGATTTGAGACAGATTGTAATTGAAACGCGACAGTTTCTGATCTGCAGCGAATTTATCAGCCTGGGTATGGTTGGGTTTCGCCGACGAATAGAAATCAAACGTGCCTTTGTCAGAGAGATTGTATTCAGCCGCAGTCTGATCTATACCCCACTGACCATAGTTGTAGCGAGTATAGCGACCGTTGATATAGTCATCGTAAGAGCTTACTTTTGCCACACCGATAAGGCCGGTGTACATTACGCGGGGAGTCTCGATACCGACCTTGCCGTTGCCAAGATCCTTAAGCTCCCATTCGGGCTGCAGACGCCAGTCAGCCATACGTGTGCCCACAAGGAAGTAGTGACTTTTGCCGTTGGCGAAGTCAGCAGGTTTCAGCGGCATGTTGGCGTTTGAAACAACAGGGGGGTCAACCACCGAGCCGCCGTTTGAAAACGAAAGCGTCGCGATGTGGTTGTTCTTGTCATCCACCTTATTCTGGAATTTGACGTTGAAGACAACATTATCGCCACTCACTTTTGCCACCAGCACATTTTTGTGGGTGCCGTAATAGTAAAGCTCACAGCCGCTTGAAAGCACCGGATTGCCCTCAGAGTCTTTTTCATCACTGGCACAGGCGTACTGTTGCCATGCGTTGTCACCCTGAAGAGTATTCCAGTCTGTGGTGGCATAGCGCTGTACCATGAAGAAGACCTGAGAGTCAACTTTCCCGATTGTGTATGAGAAATCGCCGTCGGCGTTCTTAGTGAACGATTTGGCCATCTGCCAGCCGTTTCCGGCATCGTAACTGAAGTACAATGCACCGGGGATGTCATCGGCTTTGGCCGTCTGGGCCGTCAGCCCTATGGCCAAGACGATGCTCAGCCACAGCATTAGTTTTTTCATAAGTTAAGGTATAGATAAATATAGTAAGATATTATTGTAAGTTCACACGGTTTTGACATACATGACCTGGGCGTGACGCGCCATGACACGGATGCCGAAAAAAGGCGGTAAGATTTAATAAAGTCTTAGTTATCGATGTAAGTAAGAATCGGTGAAGAGGCTCGGACTTTCAGATAATCACTTGCGGACGAGCATTCAGGTATTCAAGGTAAAGATGTGCCGCAGGTAACGGCAATCAAGTTCAGTCAGACCGAAGGTATCGGCCTCAGTCAGGCACTGCAAATGTATTAAATTTTTGTTAATTGATTTTTACCCCCCCCTATTTATTTAACATATTTTAACGCAAAATCACCAAACCGGTCGATTCAAAGCGTGGCAGGGCTATGAGCTGCACGTCGGCCTGCCGGGCGTAGGGGGTGCCCGAGCCGTCGCCGACGGTCACGCCGCGGGCCGCCAGAGCCGACTCAACGGCATGAATGGCAAGTGCGGGGGTATTGTTGTCTTTAGAAAGGTGACAGAGGAAGATATTGCGCAGAGCCGGGGTGTAGACGCGCCCCAGATATTCGGCGGCGGCATCGTTGCACAGGTGGCCGTTGGCCGAGCGTATGCGGGCCTTGAGATATTCAGGATAAGTGCCGGTGGCAAGCATGCCCTCGTCATAGTTGGCCTCGATCATCAGGTAGTTGGCCTGGCTCATGTAAAAGTCGGCACGCTCCGATACGCACCCTAAGTCGGTGGCCACAGCCATGCGGTGGCGGCCGTGCTCGATGAAGAACCCGGCGTTGTCACTGCCGTCGTGCATCACCTCGAAGGGGGTGACGGTGAAACCGCCCACCCTGAAGGGATGCTCCTTGTATATGGCGCGGTGATAGTCTTTTATGCGGCGCGATATGTTGTGGCGGCGCAACATGCCGTTCATCACCCGCGGGGTACAGTAGACCGAGATCCAGGGGCGCTTGCGCACCAGGGCGTAGACATACCGCACATGGTCTGAGTGGTCATGGGTGAGCAGAATGCCGCGGATGCGGTCGGGGCCTATGCCGTTGCGGTGCAGTTCTTCCTCGACGGCCGAGGCGTCAACGCCCGCGTCTATAAGCAGTCCCCCCTCAGAGTCGCCGATATAGGCGCAGTTGCCCGACGAACCCGAGCCGAACGATATGAACGCGAGCCGGTCGTCGGCCCGGGGCGTCTCAAGCGGCGTAAGGTCGTCGGCATCGAAGATGGGCGCGCGGGGCGTACGCGGCACGCTGTCGAGCGCGAAATCGTCATCACCGCGGCTGGCGGCATCACGGTCGCGCGACCGGTCGGCCCCCTGCGCGTGGCGGCGTGCCGCGGCCTCGATCGAAGGGTGCGTGGGCAACGGCTCAGGTTCGGGAAACAGGTCAAGCCCCCCGGGGGCATCATCGCCCCGGGCGGCATCGAATCCGTCGAACAACCCCGGAATGGAGTCGCCGTATTCAGGCCGTTGCTTGTATCTCGCCATCTGATTACAGGTTCAACTTGCAAAGTTACAAATTTTCCGTGAATATGCCACATGCGTCACAAGCGGTCGATATACCCGTAGAGCGTCTGCAGCCATGCACGCGCGCGGTCGGCGGCTGTTGCAGCCGCGGCCGCGTCGAGGCCGCTGACCGCGGTCACGCGGTCGGCGTCGGGGTCAAGCTCCACGAACCCCTCGGGCGTGACGGCACACAGGCCACCCGACTCGGTGAATATGGCAATCGGCGGTACCGGGCGCCCCGACAGCAGGTCGCGGCTGAAGGGGAAACGCCCGGCATCAAGGCCAAGCAGCCCCAGAAGGGTGGCGGCGATGTCGGCCTGTGTCGAGGGGGTATCGACCTGTGCAGGCACCGCTCCTTCAAGGGCTCCGCCGGTAATGACCAGCGGAATATGATGGCGTTCGGGCATCGTGGGCAGGTTCTGGGGCCAGCAGCCGTAATGGTCGGGCACAATCACCACAAGCGATCGGTTCCAGCGCCCGGAATCGCGCAGACGGTTCACGAACGCCGTCAGGCACGAGTCAGTGTAGGCGAAAGCGTTGACCTGCGGAATCGCGCCCCAGCGCGCCGAGCGGTACGGAACCTCAAACGGCTCGTGACTCGACGAGGTCTGTATCACCGTCAGTCGCGGCGCGGCACCCTGTGATACGGCTCCGCCCCCGGGCCCCAGGTCATCGGCGGCGCGGGAGAAGAGCGGCCCGTCGGGGGCACCCCATTTCGAGGCCTTCTGCGAGAACGGGAAATCACGGTCGCTCACCACGCGGTCAAACCCCATGGCCATCAGATAGGCCTGCATGTTGGTGAAATTGGTGTCGCCGCCGTAATAGTAGGCAGTGGTGTAGCCCCCCTGCTCCTTCATCTCGCGCGGGAACGAGGGGAGGCGCTCGATTTTATCGACATACTTCAGTATGCTTGCCGACGGCTGCCCCGGCAGGGCGCTGAACACCGAGGGGAGCGCGCGGTCGGTGCGGAAACTGTTGGCGTACATCGAGGTGAAGAGCATGCCGTGGCGCGCTATCGAGTCAAGGCCGGTTGCCACCGGCTCGCCCCCGAGCACCGGCATCAGGTGCGCCGAAAAGCTTTCAAGCAACAGCACATAGACATCGGGGCGCCCGGCGACAGAAACAGGAGCGGCCACTTCGTTGGCCGCCGCAGTGCCGGGCGCCGCAGGCTGGCCGGGGGTCTCGCCTACGGTCTGGGCGAAGAGGGCGGCGGCATCCGCATCGTCGAAAAAGCGGTAGCGGGTGCCGAAATCAGACTGATGGCCGGCCGAATAGAGCAGGTTGAACATCGGGTTGGTGGCGGCATGGTTCAGGCCGCGGTTATGGCTGAAATATGCCCGCGAGGGGTTCATGGTCGACACGGTGACGCTGCCGCGGATGGGCAGTATCAGCAGTGCCGTCATGAAGAGGATGACCGCCACCGGGCGCCACGACTTCACGGGTGTGACCTCCACGCGGTCGATGGTCACGCGCATTATCCACCACACCAGTACCCCGACGGCAAGGAATCCGACGGCTCCGGCAAGCGCCTGCCACCACGCCACCGAGGCCATGGCTGCCGAGGGGGAGGTGGCGAAGTAGAAGAAAGGCGTCATATCGAGCCTGAAACCCCAGTAGCCGTAAAGCACTATGTCGAGGCAGAACACGGCGCTGATCAGCGCAGCCACAATTCCGAGCCACACCTGCAGGGCCACGCGCGGCCAGCGGCGCGCCGTAAGCAGCTGCGCCGCAATCAGCAGGCCGGGCACCACCGTAAGGTATCCGGCCATGCAGAGATCCATCGGCAGGCCGTGCAGAGGCACGGTGAGCCAGTCGGGCCACCCGGGGGCGATGCGGTCGGCGTACACCCCCATGAAAACCGGTTTCTGCACCATGAACAGTGCCGTCAGCACCACAAAAACCAGTATGAATTTCACTATCGCTTTCTTCACGGAAATATGAGGCTATATTAAAGGCTGTAATAAATAGAAACGCGCAAAGTTAGCCAATTACCGCGAAAATCGCTAACTTTGCCCCAGCTAACACAATTTATAAACCCAATGCCGGCCCGTTAACCGCGCCTGTCGGGTTATCGGCCCAGCTGGGCCGATAACTGAAACAACAGGCAACCGAGGCGGTGCCCGGCAAATAATATGACCAATGATAACACAAGAGCAACTCAAGGAAACATTGGAGCGCAAGCTGGCGCTGAGGAGGTACCTTTGACGTCGACAGCAAGAAAATCCAGATAGAAGAGGAGGAACTGCGCACCCATGTGCCCGGGTTCTGGGACAACCCCAAGGAGGCCCAGGTACAGATGAAGAAAATCAAGGACCTGCAGGCCTGGGTGAACGGCTACCATGAGGTGGAGCAGGCCGTCGACGAACTGGCCACCGCCTTTGATTTCGTGAAAGAGGAACTGGTGACCGAAGAGGAGGTCGACAAGCTCTATGCCGACGCCGTAAGTCTTATCGAGGCGCTTGAGCTGCGCAACATGCTGCGCCGCGAGGAGGATCACATGGGCGTGGTGCTGAAGATCAACTCGGGCGCCGGCGGCACCGAGAGCCAGGACTGGGCCTCGATGCTGATGCGCATGTATCTGCGCTACTGCGAGCGTCACGGCTACAAGACATCTATCGCCAACCTGCTCGAAGGTGACGAGGCAGGCATAAAGTCGTGCACCATCAACGTGGAGGGGGACTTCGCCTACGGATACCTCAAGAGCGAGAACGGCGTGCACCGTCTGGTGCGCGTGAGCCCCTACAACGCACAGGGCAAGCGCATGACCTCGTTCGCATCGGTGTTCGTGACCCCGCTTGTCGACGACTCGATCGAGGTGAAGATCGAGCCGGCGCTGATGTCGTGGGACACCTTCCGTTCGGGCGGCGCAGGCGGCCAGAACGTGAACAAGGTGGAATCGGGCGTGCGTCTGCGCTACCAGTACACGGACCCCTACACCGGCGAGAAGGAGGAGATTCTCATCGAGAACACCGAGACCCGCGACCAGCCCAAGAACCGCGAGAACGCCCTGCGCCACCTGCGCTCGATACTCTACGAGAAGGAGATGAACCACCGTCTTGAAGAACAGGCGAAGGTCGAGGCCGGAAAGATGAAGATCGAATGGGGCTCGCAGATACGCTCGTATGTATTCGACGACCGCCGCGTGAAAGACCACCGCACCAACTACCAGACCTCGGACATAAACGGTGTCATGGACGGCGACATTGACGCCTTCATCAAGGCCTACCTGATGGAGTTCGCCGAAAAAGAGAACGCCTGATCCCCCGGAAAGCCCTGTCCCGGAGCGCCGGCAACAGAACGTCGCCCCGGTTCACATGACCTCCGCCACAAAGCCTGCCGCGCTTTGTGGCGGAGGCGCTTTTAGCAGGCCCCCATGACCCCGCCGCGGTGGCGGTTTCCGGAACGACAGCAAATTTATGCACAAAATTGCATAATTCTACATATTTCCTATTGTTTCTTTACGGAAAACACCTAACTTTGCGGAATACGAGCAAAGTGCACGGCAATCCCGCGCACTTTAGACTAAGAAGTCTGACAATTTTCATCATTCACAGTCATTTATGCATTTTTCAACGCGAATCTCCATCATCGGGACACTGCTCGCCGCCACGCTCAGCGTGAGCGCGACATCCCAGGGCATGCCCCCCAAGGTTCAGAACGGCCACGGAAACGGCATCCCGGCGCTGGCACCCCGGCATCTTCAGTCAGGGACACCCGTCGCCAGCGACATATTCATGCAGAAACGCCTGAACGCCGCCGGGAATGGCCTGGCACGCGAGACCTCGGTGGCCCTGCCGCGGCAGAGCGCTCCGCAGTTCAAGGCACAGGGCACGATGCCCGACCTCTACGGATGCGTCAGGTTCCAGTCTGACTGGGACCAGTTTGACAAGCCGGGGCTTTTCACGGTGCCCACAAGCACATCGATGTCGTTCGAGCGCATGCTCCCCGACGAGATCAACGCCACATACGGCGGCGTGGCGATCGGCGACCTGTATTACACCTGCCACAAGACTTCGTTCATGGGATACACATTCGTGTACTACGACGGTTACAGCCTCACCACCGGGCAGCCGATGTTCTCGACCTCGGCCAGCTACCCCTCGGTGACGCTGACATACGACCCTGTGAGCGAGCACGTCTACGGCATCGTGGAAGTCAGCGGAGCCCTGCAGCTTGCCGCCATTGACTTCCGGCCCGATCCGGCACAGCTCGAAGACAAGACCCAGATAACCCTACTGGGCAACCTGCCCGGCAGGTGGACCACCATAGCATGCTCGGCGACCGGCGAACTTTACGGCATTCGCGAATATTTCGAGTCCAACGGCGTGCAGGATGTATGCGTGAAATCCGAGCTGTACAGAATCAGCAAGGAAAACGCATCGGTCACCCTTGTCGGCGATACCGGCATGAAACCCCAGTACCGCACCGACGCCACCATCGACCCGCGCACAGGGCGCATGTTCTGGGCGCTCAGCCAGCTTGACGACAAGAGCTACCTCACCGAAGTGGATCTCGCCACAGGGCAGGCCAGCTATATATGCCAGTTCCCCAACGACCAGGTGGTAGTGGGGCTGCAGACAGCGGCTCCCGCCGCTCTCGACAAGGCTCCGGCCTCTGTAACCGACCTGGCGGCACACTTTTCTGACGGCACACTCACAGGCTCGCTCACCTTCACCGCTCCCGGCACCCTCTACGACGGCACCCCGACGACAGGCTCCCTCACCGCCATAGTGATGTCGCAGGGCACCGAGCTGGCCAGACAGCGCGTTACCTGCGGCGCCTCCTCGGCGATGGCCGTGACCGTGCCGCAGGGTGGCCTCTACGATTTCACCGTCGTGGTGGCCAACAACGTGGGCAACAGCCCCGCTGCCACAGTCCGTAACGTATTCGTGGGTAAAGACACCCCCGTGGCGCCGGAGCCCGTGCTGACATACGCCGACGGGGTGATGACGCTTAACTGGGAACCGGTATCGGCCTCGGTCAACGGCGGATACGTAAACACCCTCTCCATGTTATACACCGTGCGCCGAATGCCCGACAACATCGTTGTCGCCGACAAGATCGCCGCCACGTCATTCAGCGAGCAATGCCCCGAGGCCACCGACCTCACATACCGCAGCTACAGCGTAACCGCCGAATACGACGGCATAGCATCGGCGCCCGGCATCTCCAACACCATAACGATGGGGAGCCTGACACCACCTTTCGCAAGCTCATTCGACCAGGGACTCGACGGATTCACCATCGTCGACGCCAACGGCGACGGAATCACGTTCAACCGGCAGGATGCCCTTGTGCTCGGCTGCCAGCATTATGTGCGCATCAACAACTACGGCTATGTCTCGATGGACGACTGGCTGCTCACCCCGCCGCTGCGCCTCCAGAGAGGCAACGCCTACAAATTCTCGTTCAAGGCCTACACAGCCTCTGACCCTGCCGAGAAATTCGAGGTCAAATACGGCCGCGGCACATCAGTAGAGGCCCTCACACAGACCCTGCTGCCTCCCACCGAGGTCATCAGTACCTCAGGCAAGGAATACACCCTCACGGTCACGCCGTCAGAATCCGGAGTCTACACCATCGGTCTGCACGGCATCTCGCCGATGAACACATTCTACCTGGCCTTCAGCAACTTCTCGCTCACGGCATCATTCTCCGCAGAACTCCCCTCCACAGTCACCGCACTCCAGGCCACAGCCGCCCCGCGCGGTGCCCTCTCGGCCACAGTCAGCATGAAAGCCCCGGCAACTGCCATCAGCGGCAACAGCCTCACCGGCCTCGAAAAGGCCGAGCTTTTCCGCGACGGACAGCTCATAAAGACATTCCACAACCCGGCCCCCGGCGCCACACTGACCTTTACCGACAACGTCGACTCCGAGGGGTCATACACATATACCGCCACCGCCACCAACAGCGAAGGAACGGGCGACCCCGTCTCGGCGTCGGTCTACATCGGCAACGGCATACCCGTGGCACCGGCGGAGGTGCGGCTCGACATCACGGACAACCCCGGCGAGGTACTGATCAGCTGGGATGCCGTGACAGCCAACACCCACGGCAATGAGATCGACCCCGCAGCCCTGACATACACCGTCTCGATAGTGAACGGCGCCCTGGTTTACGATCCCGTGGCCACAGGCGTGACCGGAACCACATACCGGTACACTCCGGTCGAACCTGGCGAGCAGAAATTCCTGCAGTATGCCGTCACCGCCGTGGCTCCCGCCGGGACAAGCGACGCCACCCTCTCGGCCATGAAACCCGTGGGCACCCCGGCCACCTCGTTCCACGAAGGGTGTTCGGCACCTGACCAGGCATGGCGCGTAAGCGGCTCTACAGCCACTTGGACCATCACCGGCGAATATGACACCGGCATCCCCACCCAGGACGGCGATAACGGATACTTCGCCATGGCCGGCTATGAGAACGGATCTACTGCCGACCTCTTCACCGGACTCATCTCGCTCGCAGGCGAAGAGCATCCGGCCCTCTCGATATTCACATTCCCCATGGGCGCCGACGACACAAACACACTGCGCCTGTTCATAACCGACATCGCCACCGGTACCGAGACAAAGATCTACGACGCCGAGCTCAATACACTGCCTGTCTACGAGGAGTGGAACCGAATAATGATACGGCTCGACGAGTATGCGGGCAAACTGGTGACACTGCGCATCCAGGGGCAGCTGAACAAATATTCGTTCATGCTGGTCGACAACATCTCGCTGACCTCTATTCCGATGCACGACATCGCGGCCCTGAAAGTGTCGGCGCCCGTGCGCGCGGCTGTCGGACAGAGTTTCACGGCCTCGGTGACCGTCCGTAATGAGGGCGCGCTCCCCACAGGCGATTTCACCGTGCAGCTGTTTGCCGACGGAGAACTGGTCGGCACACGCAACGCGCAGTCACTCGATTTCAACAGCTCGGCAGTCTATGACTTTGAAGTGCAGATGCCCGAAATGGCCACGACCGCACTCGAGCTGCATGCCACCGTGACAAGCGACACCGACGAGACTGCCGCAAACAACACCTGCGCGTCAGTGACGGTCATGCCGGAGCAGTCGTGCCTGCCGGCTCCCACTGCCCTGGCTGCCGAAAGCAACGAGAACGGCCTGACACTCACATGGACGGAACCTGACATCTCGCGCGGCGTGGCCTTCCCGTACACTGAAGACTTCGAGAACGCCGAGAGCTGGGCCCACGAGCTCGACGGCTGGGAATTTGTCGACCTCGACCAGTCACCCGTGGGGGGCATAATGGGTGTCACCACCCCCTTCATCGACTACTCGATAAGCACGCTGGCCTTCTATATCCTCGACAACGTGGAGCCCGGATTTGAAAGCGGATTCGACACCCGTTCGGGACACAAGGCCCTCGCGTCGCTGTTCCGCTGGGACAACGGCCAGAACGACGACTGGGCCGTCTCGCCTACGCTCGACGGCTCGGCACAGACCATCCGCCTGTTCGCACGCAGTTATGACCCCTCATACCCCGAGAAAATCGAGATATGGTACACCACATCCGTTGCCGACAGTTTCGACCAGGCCGACTACGAGATGTGCGCCGTCTTCGACAATCTCCCCGGCAAATTCACCGAATATGAGGTAGAACTCCCCGAGGGCGCGACACACTTCGCCATTCGCAACTGCGCCACGGGCGCATACCTGCTGCTTGTTGACGACGTGACCTTCCGGCGCGAGAGCAACCGCACGCCCGTGTCGTTGCTGGGCTATGACATCTGGCGCGACGGTGTCAGACTGAACGACGCACTTCTCACTTCACCGGGCTATACCGACAGTGCCGTGCAGCTCGGCGAACATCACAGCTACATGGTCACAGCCACATACGACAAAGGCGTCTCGGCTCCGTCGGCACCTCTCGACGTAGTGGTGGGCGCCCTGTGCGGCGTAACTGTTTCAGACATCAGCGTCACTGTAACCGACAGCCGTATAGTGGTCACCGGAGCGGAGGGGCTGCGTGTCAGCATAAGCGGCGCCGACGGACGTCTTTACTATACCGGCATCCCCGCCTCGACGCTTACCGTCAGCGTGCCCGCGGGTGTCTACGTGGTCACGACACCTGACACCACAGCCAAAGTGATGGTGCGCTGAGCCCTGTGGCCACGCATACAGACATGACAAGGGGTTGGGCCTGAGGCCCAACCCCTTGTTTGTTGACTTACCCGGATTCGAACCAGGACAGGCAGAACCAAAAACTGCAGTGCTACCATTACACCATAAGTCAATCCTTTCGCCCAGGCACAATTCGGCCTAAAGCGGATGCAAAGTTACTGTTTTTTTCTCAAAAACCAAATTTATTTCGTAACTTTGCCGCCGCTCCGGCCGCTGAGAGCAATCGCGGCCCGGCCTCTACATCGTTAAGACCCCGACAACGCCCACCCATGCCATGAATCGAGAGATTCCGCAGCGGCAACGTCGCCCCGGGGTCATGTGGACAAATTTGATTGCTTGCAACCACTTGAAAAAATGCTAAAAAGACCCATGAACTATCTTTTTACGTCTGAATCGGTCTCTGAGGGACATCCCGACAAAGTGGCCGACCAAATTTCCGATGCCATTCTTGACAAACTCCTGGCCTACGACCCGCAGTCGCATGTGGCCTGCGAGACACTTGTCACCACAGGGCAGGTAGTTATCGCCGGCGAGATCTCGTCGGAGTGCTACATCGACATCCCCGAGACCGCCCGCCGCGTGATCAAGCAGATCGGCTACAACGACTCAGAGCTGAAATTCGACGGCGAGTCGTGCGGCGTACTCCTGGCCGTGCACGAGCAGAGCGGCGACATCAACCGCGGCGTGAACCGCGCCGAGGCCGCCGAGCAGGGTGCCGGCGACCAGGGTATGATGTTCGGCTACGCCTGTTCGGAGACCGACCGCTACATCCCGCTCACTCTGGCTCTGAGCCACGAGCTGGTGAAAGAGCTGGCCACAATACGCCGTGAGGGGAACGAATTCACATACATAACCCCCGAGGGGAAACGCAAGTCGTACCTGCGTCCCGACTCCAAGAGCCAGGTGACAGTGGAGTATGACGGCAACGACCGCCCCGTGCGCATCGACACCATCGTGGTGTCGACCCAGCACGACGATTTCATCCTCCCCGGCGAAGGCCGCTCGCAGGAGGAGGCCGACCGCGAGATGCTCGACATCATACGCCGCGATGTCCGCGAGGTGCTCATTCCCCGCGTGCTCGCCCGTATGCCCGAGAACATCAAGGCGCTCTTCGGCGACTACACCCTGCATGTGAACCCCACCGGCAAGTTCGTGATCGGCGGCCCCCACGGCGACACCGGCCTCACCGGCCGCAAGATTATCGTCGACACCTACGGCGGCCGCGGTGCGCACGGCGGCGGCGCGTTCTCGGGCAAAGACCCCTCGAAGGTCGACCGCTCGGCCGCCTACGCCGCACGCTACATCGCCAAGAACCTCGTTGCCGCCGGCGTGGCCGAGCAGGCGCTCGTGCAGTTAGCCTACGCCATCGGCGTGGCCGACCCCGTGAGCATCAACATCGACACCCGCGGCACCGCCCGCGTGAACCTCTCAGACGCCGAAATCTCTGACATGGTGGCCCGCTCGGGCATATTCCCCCTGCGCCCCGCCGCCATCATCGAGCACTTCGGCCTGCGCAACCCCATATACCTCGAAACCGCCGCTTACGGCCACGTGGGCCGCACCCCGCGCCGCACGGTCAAGAAATTCACGTCGCCATACAACGGCGACAAGGAGATCGAGGTTGAACTCTTCACCTGGGAGAAGACCGACCGCACCGACGAGGTCAAGCGTCTCTTTGCCCCGCATTTCAAAGCCGAGTGATGCCTGCGCAGGGTAAGGTCTATCTGTTCCCCGTGCCGCTGAGCGACAGCGCCCGGCCCGACAGCTGTCTCACAGCCGCCGAGCTCGAGCGCCTGCTCGCGGTAAGGTATTTCATAGTTGAGAACGTGCGTTCAGCACGGCGTTTTCTGCGCAAGGCGCACCGCGACTTCCCCATCGACGAGTGCCGGTTCACGGTGCTCGACGAGCACACGCGCCCCGAGGATGTGCCCGCCATGCTCGACCCCGTGGCCGACGGCACCGACTGCGGCATAATCTCCGAGGCCGGCTGCCCCGCCGTGGCCGACCCCGGTGCCCTGGCCGTGGCCGAGGCGCACCGCCGCGGCATAACGGTGGTGCCCATGACCGGGCCGTCGAGCATACTGCTGTCGCTGATGGCCTCGGGGTTCAACGGCCAGAGTTTCGCTTTCGCTGGGTATCTGCCCGTCGAGAGCGGTGCCCGCACACGCGTCCTGCGCGAGATGGAACGGCGCCTGCGCCGCGAGGGGCAGACACAGATCTTCATCGAGACCCCCTACCGCAACAACCGCCTCATCGCCGAGCTAACCAAGGCCCTGCCCGGCGACCTGCGCCTCTGCGTGGCCTCAGACATCACAGGCCCCGACGAATCGGTGAAGGTGATGCCCCTCTCCGAGTGGGCCCGCGCAAAATATGACTATGCCAAGACGCCAACCATATTTCTGCTGGGGCAGTGAAAGCGCCCGAGTGTTAAATCTGCCTAAGATTTGGGCGCTCACCAAATAAATCTGTAATTTTGCCGTAAATACCTTATCATTATCCTACAAACAGATCTCTCCGACAGCGATGATAGAGTTTCTTAACGACATAGACACGCAGGTATTTCTCTTTTTCAACGGCGCGAGCTCTCCGTTCTTCGACGGTTTCATGAAAACCTTCACCGGACGTTTCGTCTGGGTGCCGATGTATGCGGCCCTGGTGTTCATGATGTGGCGCGCGTGCCGCTGGCCGAAGATGCTGTTCTACCTCCTGGGCGTGGTGCTTGCCGTGACCATCACCGACCAGCTGTGCGCCACGTTCATCCGTCCGGCGGTGGAGCGTCTGCGCCCGTCGAACCTGCAGAACACCCTGTCGCAGATGGCCTATATCGTCGACGGGTACCGGGGCGGCCGCTACGGATTCCCCTCGTGCCACGCCGCCAACTCGTTCGCCCTGGCCATGTTCATGAGCCTGCTTGTGCACCGGCGCGGGTTTGCGGCGTTCATGCTCGGGTGGGCCGTGCTGAACTCGTACACGCGCCTCTACCTGGGGGTGCACTACCCAGGCGACCTGCTTGTGGGCACCATCATAGGCTCGGCCGTGGGCGCGGCGTGCTACTTCGCCGTAAGGCGCCTGTTTGACCGCACGACACCGCAGAGCGTCATTTCCGAGCGCTGCACCGCCCCGTTCGTGAGCTATACCACGGCCCTGCTGCCGCGCATAATGCGTCCCGGAGGGAATGCACTTACCCTGGGCACCACGGTCACGGCAAGCGGCGTTTCGGCCGTCATCGCAGTCAACGCCGCCACGATAGTCTACATCTGCATCGCCGCCCTGGCACGATGATGTCGAAAAAAATTACAGTTATTGCAAAAAAAGTGCATCCAAACGGTGCATTTTTTTGTTTTATAGTGAAATAATGTCTAATTTTGTCTCATCAAAAAGCACTTAAAAGCCAACCAAACAACAAAATCTTCAACAAACAACAAACTATCCACCACCGACACGTTTTTAAGTTACAATTCACTCCCGCCGACTGCCGCGAGGCAGTGGGAAATTTGCCGCTTAGAACTCGGAAATCATTCTTAAATCATGGAAACCAACGAACCGAAAAAGCCTAAAAGGCCTCGCATCCAGCAGACTTCGGGCATGGAGTCGACCGGTGCCGAACACAACAGCTACGACAAGGGATCTTACAACGCCGACCGTCAGCAGGGCGGTGATGGCATGCAGGGTGGTTACAGCCCCGAAGGCCAGCGCCCCTACCAGCGCAACAACTACGGTCAGGGGGGCTATCAGCCCCGCCAGGGCGGTTACAACAACTACCGTCAGCAGGGGGGCTACAACAACCAGCGCCCCTATCAGCAGCGGCCTTATCAGCCTCGTCCCCAGCAGGCACAGGCCGAAGGGATGGACAACGGCGAGAACACCCCGCAGAACCAGGAGGGTGGCTACAAGCCGCGCAACAACTATAACGCCAACGGCGGTTACAACAACAACCGCCAGGGCGGCTACAACAACCGTCAGGGTGGCTACAACAACAACCGCCAGGGCGGCTACGGCAACAACCGTCAGCAGGGCGGCTACGGCAACAACCGCCAGCAGGGCGGCTACGGCAACAACCGTCAGCAGGGCGGCTACGGCAACAACCGCCAGC
>ERZ1673743.1627-NODE-1627-length-23275-cov-7.206546_pt1 | contig 23275 bp, 26 predicted proteins | sample MGYA00580197_ERZ1673743 | MGnify/ENA primary metagenome ERZ1673743 (study PRJEB41218, sample SAMN15661795) | gut metagenome | host: Homo sapiens | place: Canada: London | collected 2015-08-20/2019-03-30 | study: EMG produced TPA metagenomics assembly of... | reverse complement strand
ATTTAGCATTTATGAAATAATTATTTATATATAATTCTATATTTTTTTTGTGTTTTTTAAATAACATATAGAAATTTAGAAGAAAATATTGTATCATATTTGATGATTCATATTTGCATAGGAGAAAAAACATGTTTAAGCTATCAAGTATACGAGACGACTATTTAATTTCCGATATCTATAATGATATAAATATACATAAAAATCGTGATGGCCTCCCCCTTCAGTATTTTGAAATGAGTCTGCCAATTATGATCCATACTGTGTCTGCCCGTATTAATACCGAGAATTTGCTTTATACTTCTTTGTGTCTTGCACCGGATTTTTATGCTTATTATTCTTTTACCAAAGAGGAGGATGCAATATCTGCTGGAAATGATGGAAGTTCTCACCAACATAATTTTTTTGAACTAATTTATGTGCTTCGTGGTGACCTGCAAATGACAATTGAAAATGAAAATTGTACTTTTTCAACAGGAGATGGTTGCTTAATTAATAAAAATGTCGAACATAGGGAAATTCGATTCGGAGATAATACACTGGTGTTTTACCTTCAAATATCAACTCAATATGCATTATCGCTCTTGTCTCCCCAAGGATCATTTTTATTTAAGTCCGAAAGTAGTAATTATACAAATGTCATATCCGATTATTTGCTAAATGCCATTCACTCCAAAAATAATCTTCAAAAAGATTATTTAGATCTGACCTTGCATAATGGTAACTCCCATGTTTTAAAAACGTCCTATCATCTTTGTGAAAATATCTCTAAAATACTGTTATTTGGTAGTTTTGGCGCAACATACGCTTTAATGGGAGAAATACTACAATTATTTTCTATCCTTGGAAATACATCTTATTACTCTATTAACCGTATTAATTTAAATTACAATACGGATTCTGTATTATTTTCAAGAATCACCAGTCTTATGTTAGAAGCGAATGGACGCCTTGGCAGAAACGAATTGCAAAAGAAATTAGGTTATAATGGAGTGCATTTAAATGACATTGTCAAAAAATACACCGGCATGACAATTTTTGAATATGGCACGACATTTTGTCTGCAAAAGGTACAGGATCTGTTAATTAATACAGATATGAGCGTGTCTGAGATAGCTGAAACACTGAATTTTACAAATCGGACGCATTTTTACCGGTTGTTTGAACAAAAATATCATATGACTCCAGCAGAATACAGAAAATCAAAACGTGGATAAACGCTAACCAGAATACAGGAAAGGATATAAATTCAATCTTCTTTCAAAATTTAAGATTCATTAAAGTATTGTGTTATACTGTATTTATGAACACACGAATGGATCCTGCCACACTGGACGTCAGAAACTCCGGCACAAATCTGCGCATTTTTCTGCCCATTTCTGTCATGCTGCCGGAGCCATCACTTATCATGTATTTCATGAGATATATTGAATGAGGAATCTGCCATGAGAATTTTACTTGTAGAAGATGAAGAAGCGTTATCAGACGCTGTTGCTGAAATTTTAAAACAGAATCATTATCAGGTAGATGCCGTCTATCGTGGAGATGACGGCTACGACTATGCCTCCTCCGGCATTTATGACATGATCCTTCTGGATATCATGCTGCCCGGCATAGATGGCCTTTCTGTCCTTAAAAAGCTGCGCAGTGATGGCCTTATTACGCCTGTTATTTTGCTTACAGCCAAATCCGAGGTGTCCGATATCATCACCGGACTGGATGCCGGAAGCGATGATTACCTGGCCAAACCTTTTTCCACCGGAGAGCTGCTGGCCAGGATCCGTGCCCTCTCAAGGCGTGGCGGCTCCTACACCGGAGAAGTCCTTTCCTATGAGGATCTTACCTTTGATAAAGGCTCCCTTGAACTGTCGGGAAAGACTGGTTCTATCCGTCTTGGCCCAAAGGAAGCGCAGCTTATCGAGCTTCTTCTGAAAAATCCCTGCCAGGTCATGCCAAAGGATCTCCTGATTGAAAAGATCTGGGGACTGGAAAGTGAAGCCGAATACAATAATATAGAAGTCTATATTTCCTTTTTGAGACAGAAGTTTGCCTCTTTGAATACACCGGTTCAGATCAAAACTGTCAGAGGAATCGGCTATCGTCTGGAGGTTTCAAAATGATCCGAAAATTACAGCATCGCTTTATCCTGATCACCATGGTCAGTGTCATTTCCATTTTTATATTGATCCTGGCAGTTCTGAATATTTCTGTCAGCTATTCTGCCATGCAGCATGGCTATGCTACCCTGCAGGATTACGCCACGCGTGAAATGTCTGACAGCATCCCTGGTGCACCTGAAAAGCTGGATCTACCTGAAGCCGCAGAAATTCCAAGCTCTTCAGAGGATTTCCAGATGTCAAATCCACAGAAAAATCCTGTCCCTCATACAGAGGGACACTTCCCGGCTCCTGACAGGAACTGGTTTGATGACATGCGTGTTCTCTATGTTGCCTATGATTCTAAAGGAAATATCGAGGCCTTTTCTGCCGGCGGCAATCCGGATATGACAGAGGACGACCTGCTGTCCATGGCCTCCAGTGTATTACAGCAGTCTAAAGAAAAAGGACGGCTTGGCTCCTACCTCTATCTGCTTTCCGAGACAGAAGCTGGCACCTGCCTATACTTCCTTGACTATGGCATGGAAAAATCCATGTCTCTGCGGCTGCTGCGGATCTGCCTTTGTGTTGGACTCCTTGGCATTGTCCTGATCTTTATTCCGGTCTTTTTCCTGTCCAGATGGACCACCAAGCCTGTGCAGACCGCCTTTGACAAGCAGAAGCAGTTTATTGCCGATGCCTCCCATGAGCTGAAAACACCTCTGACCATTATCACCACCAATGCAGAGGTACTGCGTGGCAGTCTTCCTGATAATAAATGGCTGTTTCACATTCTGGAACAAACGGAACGCATGAAGGTGCTGATCAACGATCTTCTGAGTCTTGCCAGACTGGATTCCTATGCTGCAAAGCAGGATTTTCTTCCCATGGATCTGAGCAGCACTGTAAAAAATGCCGCCCTCTCCTTTGAAAGTCTGGCCTTTGAATACGGAAAACAGTTTACCATGGAAATTCAGGATGGTCTTACCCTGAACGGTAATGAAGGAAACATCAGACAGCTTGTCACGATCCTTCTTGACAATGCCTTCAAATATTCAGGCGAACACGGCACAGTAAGTATCTCCCTCTCTTCCCATGGAGACAAAAAAATACTTCTGATCCGCAATACAGGAAATGGAATCCCTTCAGAGGATCAGAAGCATATTTTTGAACGTTTCTACAGAAGTGAAGCCTCCCGGAACCGGAAATACGGTGGCTACGGCCTTGGCCTTGCCATTGCAAGCTCTATTGTCACCGTCCACAAAGGACAGCTTACCGTAAAGAGTGATGAAGCTACCTATACTGCCTTCACAGCCACGTTTTTGTGAAGGCAGGCTGTTACCTTGTCAAAATGATCAAGTGCATACTGTCCAATAATCGGATCATACATTTTTCCAAGATTTTTTTCTATTTCCTGATAACAAACATCGAATCCCAGTGCCTTCCGATATCTGCGGTTCGATGTCATGGCATCAATGGAATCGCAGATTGCAATGATCCTGGCTCCCACCGGGATCTTCTCTCCTTTCAGGCCATCCGGATACCCCTTCCCGTCAAACCTTTCGTGATGATGCAGTACAATATCACTGAACTCTGACAGACTTTTGGACTTGCTGAGAATACCGGCTCCAATGGCAGAATGGGTTTTCATAATCTCAAATTCCTCATCCGTCAGCCTGCCTTCCTTGTTCAGGATGGCATCCGGTATCCCGATCTTTCCAATATCATGCAGATGCGCTGCAATATGAATCTTCAGTATATCCTTCTTTTTCAGTCCGATCAGTTCACATACCTTCAGTGCCATTTCACTGACTCTCTGTGAATGTCCGGCTGTATAGGCATCCTTGGCATCCAGTGCCCCAGTGATGCACTCTATAATCTCATGGTACACTTCTTCCTTGTCATCTGTACCTTCGCAGTAATGACATTCTTCCATATCTTTATCCTTTCTGTGTCTATCAGCATTCCTGCTGCTTTTCAGTTTCCTCTCTGATATCTTGCATTATATTCCCGGTTGATCTCTGCGATCTCCTTTTCACCATCAATATATGGCTGATAAAGTTCAAACGGACTTCCACCGCCAAGCCAGCAGCTCGAACAATTCTCACAGCCACCACCACAATCGAGTGACTCCTTTATGATCTGCTCTCTTTCTTCCTTCGTGGTATCTTTGATCAGAATGCTCTTCATGCAAATCCCTTTCCTTTCTGTTCCTATTATAAGAATCTCCCCTCTTTTTTACAATATGATTTGCCATTCCATGTTCTTTTTTTCCTATTCTTGTGCAATGCTTCCAAATCTATTGTCCTTTCGTCTGGAACTTGCTATGCTCCCATATAGAAGAGAGTTAAATTCTCAGAAAGATGTGTATCCATATGAAAATTATTAAAACAAAAGATTATGAACATATGAGCCGTGTCACAGCTAATCTTTTGTCAGCACAGGTTATTATGAAGCCTGACTGCGTTCTTGGACTGGCTACCGGCTCCACTCCCGTTGGTGCCTACAAACAGCTTGTCCAGTGGTTCCAGAAGGGAGGTCTTGATTTTTCTGAGGTTACTTCAGCCAATCTGGATGAATATAAAGGTCTTTCCCCTGAAAACGATCAGAGCTACCGCTACTTTATGAATCATAACTTATTTGATCATATCAATATCAGAAAAGACCATACTTTCGTACCGAATGGACTTGAGCCTGATGCTGAAAAGGCCTGTGATGATTACAATAAGATCATTCATGACCTTGGTGGCATAGATCTTCAGCTTCTCGGTCTTGGAAACAACGGACATATCGGCTTTAACGAGCCTTCGTCCTCATTTGAAAAGGAAGCCTTCTTTGGACCTATCACTCCACAAGTACCAGCTTCCGTACTACAGATCCACAGCGACGTTACCGTTGTCGGAGATGAAGCCGCACTTTCAATGCTCCCCCATTGACGTTGAAAGTGAAACACAGCTTAATTGCTTACCAGTTATTTTTTTAACTTCCCTTTATCCGCCGCAAGGCGGACCACACACAAAAAGGAGGATCTTCCCTTTCACGGCTGCGTAGGCAGTGATATCAGTGACCACGACCTTGAAGGCATCCGGAAGATGGCTGCCTATGAATTAAAAAGCGGTATCACAGCAATCTGCCCTGCTACCATCAATCCTGCCAGAGAGCTTGGCATAGAAAAAGCACACGGTCAGATTACTGAGGGTGCGCTTTCCAATCTGCTGATCCTGGATCAGGATCTGAATATTAAAGATATTATTTTCAAGGGTCAGGTACTCAGCCTGTAGTTTCCTCATTTATCAGCCCTTCTGCAAAGCTGAGAATTGCCTGTACATAATCGTTTGTTGCTGCCAGGGAGCAGACCGCATGGTCTGCTCCCTGTACTGTCAGGCGCTTTTTTCTGCTCCTGCAGGCACCGTACAGGCTTTCACACATAACATAGGGTACGACACTGTCCTTATCCCCATGGATAAAAAGAACCGGCAGCTTACCTGTTTCTACCCCTTCTATCGCTGAGGTTTCTTCCATATTAAAATGTCCGTACATTCTGGCTCCAAGCCTCACCAGTGGATACGTTGGCCACATGGGAAAATGCAGCTCTCTGATATTCTTCTTTATAATATCCTCCGGTGAGGTATAACCACAGTCTGCTATGATCCCTTTTACATTTACAGGCAGCTCTTCTGTCTCTGCCATCATCACCGTAGCTGCTCCCATGGACACCCCGGCAAGAAGTATTGTCTTTTCCTGGAAACGCTCTGCCAGATGCTCTGCCCATTTTCTGACATCCTTTCTCTCCCGGATACCAAAGGTAATGGTTCTGTCACTGCTTTCCCCATGAGAACGCTGCTCTGCCACAAAGAGTGAATATCCTTCCTTCCGAAACAACTGAAAAAATCCAAAGCCATCCCACTGATAGCCTCCATGATAACCATGAAAGAACAGGATCAGGGGCTTTCCTGTCTCTCCCTCATACAGCCTTCCCTGCAGGGTCAGATCATCCTCTGCCCGGATCGTAAGCTTCTCAAAGGGCATTCTGTCCATTAAAAGGCAGCTTTCCTTAAGCCGCTCTGTCCACGGTGCATACATCCGGCTCTCTGGCAGCTTTCCCGGTGCCAGTCTCTTCTTCTGCGGATAGCAGAAAATAATCCTGTACAGCACGTAAGATGCCAGAATACCTGCCACTGCCGGCAGCAGGATCAGTATCAATGTCAATATTCCAGCCGTCATGGCTCTGCCCATTTTCAGACCTCCCTGCTTCCTGCTTTTTCTTTGTTCTTTTTATTTTATCAGTTTCTTTTCTCATTATCAATCTATTGTAGGCATAAAGTACTATGATGTTAAATATTCTCCCGGCAAAAACACAGTAAAAAAGTGAAGTTTTGGTTGATTTTGTCGGCTAAATATGTATAATTATTAGCAGGATATTTTATGATATTACTATATTAAAGAAAGAGGTCAGAAAAATGGCAGAAATCGATTTAAGCAAGTATGGCATTTCCGGAGTTACGGAAATCGTTCACAATCCTTCTTACGAAATGTTATTCGAGGAAGAAACCAAACCTGAACTGGAAGGTTACGAAAAAGGTCAGGTCAGCGAACTTGGCGCTGTTAATGTAATGACCGGTATCTATACAGGTCGTTCCCCTAAAGACAAATACATCGTTGTAGATGAGAATTCCAAGGATACTGTATGGTGGACATCCGATGAGTACAAGAACGACAACCATCCTATGACAGAGGCTACATGGGCAGCTGTTAAGGATATCGCTAAGAAAGAGCTCTCCAACAAGAGACTTTTCGTAGTAGATGCTTTCTGTGGCGCTAATAAGGATACCCGTATGGCAATCCGTTTCATTGTTGAGGTTGCTTGGCAGGCTCACTTTGTTACCAATATGTTCATCAAGCCTACAGCTGAAGAGCTGAAGGACTTCGAGCCTGATTTCGTTGTTTACAACGCTTCCAAGGCTAAGGTTGAGAACTTCAAGGAGCTCGGTCTGAACTCCGAAACCTGCGTTGCTTTCAATATCACAAGCCGCGAGCAGGTTATTGTTAATACATGGTACGGCGGAGAAATGAAGAAGGGTATGTTCTCTATGATGAACTACTATCTGCCTCTGAAGGGCATGGCTTCCATGCACTGCTCTGCCAACACAGATATGGATGGCAAGAACACAGCTATCTTCTTCGGTCTTTCCGGAACAGGTAAGACAACCCTTTCCACAGATCCTAAGCGTCTCCTGATCGGTGATGACGAGCACGGCTGGGATGACAACGGCGTATTCAACTTCGAAGGTGGATGCTACGCTAAGGTTATCAACCTGGATAAGGATTCTGAGCCTGATATCTACAATGCAATCAAGCGCAACGCTCTTCTTGAGAATGTAACTCTTGATGCTGCAGGCAAAATTGATTTCGCAGATAAGAGCGTAACCGAGAATACTCGTGTATCTTATCCTATCAATCATATTAAAAACATTGTACGTCCTATCTCTTCCGCACCGGCAGCTAAGAACGTAATCTTCCTGTCCGCAGATGCTTTCGGCGTACTTCCTCCGGTATCTGCTCTGACACCTGATCAGACACAGTACTATTTCCTGTCAGGATTCACAGCTAAGCTGGCTGGTACAGAGCGTGGAATCACAGAGCCTACTCCTACCTTCTCTGCTTGCTTTGGACAGGCATTCCTTGAGCTGCATCCTACAAAGTATGCAGAAGAGCTCGTTAAGAAGATGGAGAAGAGCGGCGCTAAGGCTTATCTTGTAAACACAGGATGGAACGGAACTGGCAAGCGTATCTCCATTAAGGATACCCGTGGAATCATTGATGCAATCCTTAACGGTGACATCGTAAATGCTCCTACCAAGAAGATCCCTTACTTCAACTTCGAAGTACCTACAGCTCTTCCTGGAGTAGATCCTGCTATCCTTGATCCTCGTGATACTTATGCAGATGCTTCCGAATGGGAAACAAAGGCTAAGGATCTTGCACAGAGATTCATCAAGAACTTCGCTAAATACGAAGGAAACGATGCTGGTAAGGCACTTGTTGCTGCAGGTCCTCAGTTATAATTGATCCGCTGATAAAGCGTATTCTAATGAAAAGAACCGGATGTGGTTTTCCACATCCGGTTTTCTTTTTTCTTCTGCAATGGCTCAATCACATGCCCGAAATTGGATCTCCAATAACAGCACGTACCCGGCAGCAACAGGATCGCAGGCTTCTGCTTATCTCCAAACTCATATACTTTCATCTCACACTGTCCTTCTTTCGTTCTGAAATTACTCTGTATCCTTATTGTAGCATTTCTGCCCAGGAACGAAATGAGAGATTTTCTCAGTATGATTTCCTATGGCACGCAAAAAGGCGTCTGCCATAAGCAGACGCCTCATGTTATCTTTAGTAGTTGTTATCTTTTCAGATTCCGATTCTTTAGGCCTTTCCGTTAGAACCAAGAACATTAACGATCTTGTGAGCAACCATTTCCTTAACAGCCTGTCTTGCGGGCTTTAAGTACTGACGAGGATCGAAATGATCAGGATGCTCTGCAAAATACTTACGGATAGTACCTGTCATAGCAAGACGAATATCGGAGTCGATATTGATCTTACATACAGCAAGCTGAGCTGCCTTACGAAGCTGCTCTTCCGGAATACCTACTGCATCAGGCATATTTCCACCGTACTGGTTAACCATCTTAACGAATTCCTGAGGAACGGAAGATGAACCATGAAGAACGATCGGGAATCCAGGAAGTCTCTTAATGCACTCCTCAAGAACGTCGAAACGAAGCGGAGGGGGAACAAGAATACCATCAGCATTTCTTGTACACTGATCAGCTGTAAACTTGTATGCACCATGAGAAGTACCGATTGCGATTGCAAGAGAGTCACAGCCTGTTCTATCAACGAACTCTTCTACTTCTTCAGGACGTGTATAAGCTTCATTACCAGACTCTACACAAACTTCATCTTCGATACCAGCCAGAGTACCAAGCTCTGCCTCTACTACAACGCCGTGAGCATGTGCATACTCAACAACCTGCTTGGTCAGTGCAATGTTTTCCTCAAAAGACTTGGAAGAAGCATCGATCATAACGGATGTGAATCCACCATCGATACAGGATTTACATAATTCAAAGGAATCACCATGATCCAGGTGAAGTGCGATCGGGATCTGAGGGTTCTCGATAACTGCTGCCTCAACTAACTTAACCAGATAAGTGTGGTTAGCGTAAGCACGAGCTCCCTTGGATACCTGAAGGATAACAGGGCTGTTCAGTTCGCCTGCTGCTTCAGTAATACCCTGAACGATTTCCATGTTGTTTACGTTGAAAGCACCGATTGCGTATCCGCCGTCATATGCCTTCTTGAACATTTCTGTTGTTGTTACTAATGACATAACTTTACATCCTTTCTATTGAATTTTTTATAGCTTTTTATCTTGCTAAAATCCAACTTCTATTTTAACAGCCAACCCTCCGAAAAACAACATTTTTATTATAAATTTTCATTTTCTTCGGGATTTTATTCCTTTCTTCCCTGTTTTCTTACACCTGAAGGCTGAATTTCCCGTTTTCTGCTCCTTCTTTCTGCAGGAAAAGCCGGATATTTTGATAAAGTTTCTCAAAATCAGCATCCATTTCCACAGGTTCTGTACCGGTATCTGTCTCTTCCTTTCCAGCTGTCGTCTCTTCTGTCCTGTCTGTCTGATCTGCGCTGCCTGCGGCTTCCTGCACCTGATCTGTTTCTCTGTCCTGCCTGTCCGCTACTTCCTGTGCCCGCTTCTCCTGCTCCTCCCCCTCTGTAGGGAGATCATGATATTCTGCTGATTTTGTAAATCTGGCATGGGCATCTGCGATCAGGCACACCTCATTATTTAACTGGTTCATCAGCTCAACTTTTTTATGCTTCGGAATATAGGGATTGTTTGCAATCTCCTTGGCCCTGGCTGCGAAATTCCCCATCCGGTTCATTTTCAGCTTTTCCACATCTTCCTTTGTCCTGCAGTTTTTCAGCTGTTTCTCATACTGCTTCTTTTCTGCCTGTGCACGCTCATATTCTGCCAGGGCTTCCGGATCCTTTTCCTTCAGCCTCTGGATCTCTTCTTCCGTCAGCGTACCTCCGCTTTTCAGCTTGGTATAAATCTGGCTGTAGCTGTCAGATTCCCGGATCTTGTCCATCTGATCCTGATAATTCTGCCATTCCCGCTCTTCTGCAGTCAGTTCCTTATCCTCTTTCTTTCCGGCTGCCATATCTGTCTTTTTCTTCTGCCATTTCTGATCCAGCATCTGCAGCTGCACCTGGCTGCGTATGGTTCCTGTAAGCATATCTCTCCCTCCCTGTCTCTCTGCTGTTCCTCATTTCAGGCTTCTGCACTGAATGTCGGCATGGCATCCAGTACCTCCTGCAATGGACTCCAGCCTGTCAGATCAAAATCGTCCTCTGTATCCATATCCTTTTCATCTGATTCCTTAAAAGGGTTTTTCGTCTGCTTCTTCTTTGCTTTCTCCGCTTCGTCTATGGTATTTGGCAGTCTGCTGTAGGCTCCTGATCTGCGGAATTCTGTGGAAACATTGCTGACAGCAGCTGTCAGGTATTCCTTTGCCGGATCTTTGTCAGAAATACTGCTGTAAGCAGTTGATACGATCGCATCTGCCTCTTCTTTACTTTTCGCTCTCTTAAGCTGTTCCTTCAGCCCCTCTGCCATCTGCTGTATCCTGACTGCTGTCAGATACAGCTCTGTATTATACCGCCTAAGGAAATCCATTTCCTCTCCGGTCAGCTTCTTACCTGCTTTCAGCTTTGCTATGATCCTGGCCTCCATGCGTCTCTTTTCATCCTCTGACATTTCAGTCTTGGATTCTGTTTCTGTCAGCATCTGGAACACGTAGCCAGCCAGCTCCCTTTTGGAAGAAATTACTGTTTTTTCCTGTTTATTCTGCATCAGCACTTCCATCTGCCATCTCTCCTTCTCCTGACGGAATCTCCATCACAATCTCATACCGCTCCGGTCCTGCTGCCTGTCCACCGTTTTCTGACATGGATCTCCCTTCTGTTTTTTTCTCATCCTCAGTCAGCGCCTTTTTGTATTTCTTATGCTTCTTCGCAAGCATCCCTGCCTGCTTTGCCATCTGATACAGGTCACTGGAATAATCAAGCAGCGTCTGTTCATCCTTTGGTGGTACATGTCCGCCCTTTGCAATCCTTCTGGCTATTTCCATCGCTTTGGTCTGATCATTTGTTCTATCCTGCATGGTCTTTGATGATCTCTCCGCTGCCTGTTGATCCTTCTTCATAATCCACTCTGCATTCATCTCATCCTGCAGTTCCTGCCACTGATCCCGGAGCTTTTCCAGCGCCTCTCTGGCTTCATCTGAAATGGAAATCCTGACCCCGTCTTCCTCAATATACCCATCCCGGACTGCATGTACATATTTCGTATAATCTGCCGTCAGGGAAACCTTTTTTGTCTGCTGCCCCTGCTGGTTCTGCTCCTTATCTGTCACCTTCTGCAGATAAACAGAAGACGCCCCCACAACCTGCATATCACTCTCTCCCCATATTTAGATATGTTTTCTGTCTGTCATTCCTGCTGCCTGTTATGTCGGCAGTTTTCTTTTCCTGATTCCTGTCTTTGCCTGTTATGTCGGCAGTTTACACATTTTGATAACCACCGCAATAAGGACATCTGCTGGAATATCCTGTTGCAGCCTGATAACTTGCACTGCAGTTTTTGCAGGTCACTGCCACCATTTTCAGCTTTTCAGGCTCAAGGGGCTTATCATCCATCAGCTCTGCTTCACCTGGAATCACCTCATCCCTTACAGATGCCGGATCAAAGTTGAATTTTCCCTGATATTCATAAATGGTAATGGTCATGCCAATAGGATATTCTCCACTTCCTCTTGCAAAGCCTGTAGGGATCACTGCCTCCCGTTCCACCTGATCTGTATCAAAATAACGTACCTTCGTGTTCACCGGATATCTGCCATTTACCGTATAAGAGGTATTCTCCACATAACCGTAGATCTTAGCCTCGTATCTGATTCCATGGGTTCTGATCTTCCGCTTACGTGAATAACTGATCAGAACAGCAATGATGAATCCGGCTCCAAGTGCCACAAATAATAGCGGTATCGCCACGAATGCCATAAATGGCATCCCTGTAAGCCTGGCCATGCTTCCCATAATAAGAGCAATCGTTCCTCCTATCGCCGCAAAAAATGCTCCTATAACAATCAGAATTTTCTGTGCTGCATTCATAGCTTCCCCTCTTCTTTCCTATTGTCCTGTTCTGATCTTATGTACCATCCCCATATTTTCATCTATACTCCCTGATCTACTGCAGCACCCTTCACATCATCTTCCACCAGGTTCATCTTATTCATCAGAGCCTTAATGGTCTGCTGTGCATCGGATACTGTATTTCCTGCATTTTCCATTTCCTTAGCAGCCTCCAGAATATCCTCTGTGAGCTTCTCCTGCTCCTTCCTGTCCTCTTTTCTGGCTTCGATCTGCTCTTCCAGCTCTTCCTTCTTCTCTTTTGCCTCTTCGGCCTTCTTCTTTTCCTCTTCCAGCTTTTCGTCGATATGCTGCTTACCCTCAGCGATCAGATCTCCAAGGATTTCATCACTGGCCGCTTCCAGCACGGAATCTGCCTGCTCTCTGGCCTTTACCATGGGATCGGATTTCAGCCGCTCAATCTTTGACTGTCTGACCACTGCATTCTCCATCTGGATCTCATCTTCTGTATCAGAAATCAGCTCTGCATAGGACTTTACCTGCTCATCCAGATTTTTCACCTCGTCACTGTCTGCTGCATAGCCCTGTTCTAACAGCTTTTCTCTCTGATCCTGCAGATCCTTCATAGCCGCCCTATTTTCGCCGCTCTCCTTCTGCAGAGTACGAACCTTTTCCCTGCGCTCGTTCAGATCGTCATCTATCTTCTTATCACCAGAAAAAGCATCCCCAATGATCTTCATGGCTTTCTTCTGCGCCTGTGCCTTTTTGGCTGCAATGGAATCTGAGGCCATGGCTGTGCCACGTCCGTCAATGATTTTATTTTCTTCGCTATGTTTTCTTTGAACCGCGTTATTTCCCATATAAAAGGAAATGTTCTTTACTCTCATGTCCGATTTCTCCTTCAACCTACGTTCTGCAGCTTCAACCTTTTCATAAAAAAAGGAAATGTTCCTGTTAAAGATATCGGATCATTTCCTGTTTCTGTTAATGCCAGTTTTCATCTTTGCAGTCCAAGGAGACACCAGCGCACACCCGGAATCCTTTTGACGATCTCATACAAAAGCAGGCCACCAAAGAAAGCTGCCAGCCCTGTCAGAACATACAGCAGGATACCCGGAAGATTCGTATAGGTATACAGTGCATATGCGCAGGCAGATAACGGCAGATAATGGAACACATAGAGTCCAAAGCTTCTCTGCTTCAGGAGCTGCCACCCACTGCTTTCTCTGTCAGCAAAGCGTTTCATACCTCCTATCACTGCAAGGCACATCAGCCATCCATAAAGTACGGCCAGAGGACTGTTTACGTAAGGCTCCACCGCATAATTTTTCCCATAATATACACAGGTGTAGAGGATCCCTGCCACAAATGCTGCAAGGAGCAGGGGCAGCCAGTATTTCTCCAGTTCCTTTATCACCTTTTCCTGAGTAAACACATAATACCCGGTCAGAAATGCCATTCCGTAAATACCAAAACGGTATACACAGATCACCGGCATATTCAGGATCTGTGCACTTCCATAGATAAGGATGCCAAGAAGCAGTGCTGTCAGAATCCCGGCTTTTTCTGTCAGTATAAACAGCCGTCCCTTTTCCAGCTTTCTGATCAGCAAAAGGACCATGGACAGTATCCACATGACCTGGATCGTCCAGAGTACCCCCGTTCCTGATACGCAGAGGATCAGATATAAAACAGGCCCTGGAATGGTTTCTGGTATATTGTCAAATGCGTGACTGATTGCCATATTAAAATACCCCTGTGCCCATCCAAATACCAGAACGCCTATAGTAGAAGGCACTAACAGCTTCCTGGTTCTTGCCCGGATATATTCCTTCTCTGTATGCTTTTCCAGATAAAACCGGGAACACATGCCACTCAGGATAAAAAGGATCACCATAAACCAGGGATACAGCAGATACTGCAGGGTATCCTGTCCATGAAAGGCTGTCACCGGCCCGATCACGCCATCTGTTGCCACATGGTTAAACATATAGATCACATGGTACAGCACCACCAGAAGAATCGTCAGTGACCTTATATTATCTATGTATGATTTTCTCATTTTTTCCTACCTTTGCTACTTATTTTAACTTATTATAGCAAAAGCAGATCTCACTATCTACCAACCTTTTCTGACATAAATCAACTCTTTTTGTTAAAAACAGTGGCACTTTTCCGGTTCAGATAAATATAAAAACCAACATTCAGAACAATCCCCACTGCTGTGGAAATGGGTGCGGCAAGTCCGATCGCTGTCAGGCTGGCATCCGGCTGGATACTCATGATATAAGCCAGCGGCAGCCAGATGAAGTCCCGCTACCAGCACCAGAGATCATAAATCATCTTTATTCAATCTTAATACACCACAAGTGTCCTTTATTGACTCTTAAAGCCTCCTGCTATATGATAATAACATCAAAATCGATAAGGAGCTGCCTTTATGCCAAAGGAAATCATTCATCGAAGACGCCGCCTTTCGTCTTTTCAAATTATCATATTAGGTTTTGCCTTGGTCATCCTAATGGGATCACTGCTGTTAATGCTGCCGATTGCCACAATAACCGGGTGCGTAACTCCATTTAACGAAGCCTTATTTACTGCAACCTCTGCAGTCTGCGTGACAGGACTTATCATACAGGATACAGGAAGCTATTGGTCAGGCTTCGGACAGGCGGTCATTCTGACGCTGATCCAAATCGGAGGACTTGGCGTCATAACCGTGGCTGCCTCATTTGCACTGTTGTCTGGACGAAAAATCTCGCTTATGCAGCGCAGCACCATGCAGGATGCAATCTCAGCACCAAAGGTCGGTGGAATCGTCCGACTGACTCGCTTCATCCTGTGGGGAACATTTTTGATTGAACTGCTAGGCGCACTTGCTATGCTGCCAGTGTTCTGCTACGACTATGGATGGCGTGGCATCTGGATGGCAGTGTTCCATTCCATATCCGCCTTTTGTAATGCCGGATTTGACATTCTTGGAACAAAAAGCAACCTCTATCCATCCCTCACCAGCTATATGAGCAGTCCCTCAATCAATTTTACAATAATGCTGCTGATTGTGACTGGTGGCATTGGCTTTCTGACATGGGATGATATTTGGGAAAACAAGTGGCATTTTCGTCACTACCGCATGCAGAGCAAGGTGATTCTTGTTACTACAAGCCTTCTCATTGCTCTGCCTGCCGCTTTTTTCTTCTTCACAGATTTTTCCGCACTTCCCACAGAAAGACGCCTGCTAACGTCCCTTTTCCAGTCTGTCACACCGAGGACCGCGGGCTTTAACACGGTAGCTCTGCCTGCCATGTCTAGTGCATCACAGGGTTTGATGGTTCTTCTGATGCTTATTGGTGGCTCTCCTGGTTCTACGGCTGGCGGCATAAAAACCACAACTCTGGCAGTCCTGCTTGCCAATGCCGCCGCTACCTTCCGGCAATGTGAAAACGCACAATTATTTGGACGTAGAATTGATTACAGCACCATTAAGACTGCCACAACCATTCTTACAATGTATCTTACCCTATTCTTTGGCGGAGCAGTCTTTATCAGTACATATGAGAATCTGCCGTTAGTCTCATGCCTTTTCGAAACAGCATCGGCGGTCGGAACAGTGGGACTAACGCTTGGTATTACACCACAGTTACATATCCCCTCGCAAATTGTGCTGATTACACTCATGTATCTTGGCAGGGTTGGTGGTCTTACGTTGATTTATGCGGCTCTTTCCGGGGAAAAAACAATCAATGCAAGGTTACCGCTCGAAAAGATCACTACCGGATAAGTAAAGGAGGATTTTCTTATGAAAAACATTTTATTAGTTGGAGCAGGCCGATTTGGACGGCATATCGCGATGCAGCTATCTCAGCTGGAGCATCAGATTATGACTGTCGATGCAAATGAAGAACGAATCAATGATGTACTGCCATTTACCACCAACGCACTGATCGGTGACAGCACAAATGCAGAATTTCTTCGTTCGCTTGGTATCGGAAATTTTGATGTCTGCATCGTTACGATCAGCAGTAATTTCCAAAATTCACTGGAAACAACCTCACTGCTGAAGGAGCTAGGTGCAAAGTGTGTGGTGTCACGCGCTGAACGGGATGTGCAGGCAAAATTCCTGCTTCGTAACGGTGCCGACCATGTAATCTATCCAGAAAAACAGATGGCAAAATGGGCAGCGATCCGATATACTTCCAATCATATTTTTGACTACATAGAGATTGACCAGCAACACGCTATTTTTGAAGTAGAAGTGCCGGAAGGCTGGATTGGAAAAAGCGTTGGTGAACTAGATATCCGCAGAAAATTTGGGATCAATATTCTCGGCATCAAGCACGCAGGAAAAACAGATGTTTCTATCATGCCTGATACGATATTATCCAGCGATGTATCAATTCTGGTCTTAGGCGAGTATAAGATGCTGCAAAAGTGCTTCCGGATATAAATACATTGGAACCCGATGTGCAGGATATCATTTTGACCGTTGGTAGATACCACATATTGGTGCTATAATATTAAAAAGGCGGTGAGAATGTGCAGAACACAATAAACAGGACGGCAAAGGATCATATTTTAGTATGCCTGTCCTCTTCTCCATCTAACGAACGCATTGTGCGCATAGCAGGCAGGATGGCACAGGCATTTTGTGGGAGCTTTACTGCACTTTATGTGCAGACACCAGGAGATGCTGCCATGAATACGGAAGATACATCACGTTTACAGGCTAATATGCATCTTGCGAAGCAGCTTGGTGCGGAGATCGTCACAACTCATGGAGAAGATGTGCCCACGCAGATTGCAGAATATGCACGTCTCTCCGGTGTAACCAAAATCGTAATTGGGCAAAGTGGCATACAGTGCCGCCATTTCTTTAGCAAACCAATACTGACAGAACGGCTCATTGCGCTGATCACGGCCGCTGATATTCATATCATTCCGGATGCGGAGGACTACAGGAATTCCCGCAGGAAACCATCTATCCCTATTTACCCGGCATTCCCGGCTACCCGTGAACTGCTTCTGACCGCCGGGATTTTGGCGACTGCAACGATCGTCGGATGGTTTTTTTTGCAGCTTGGCTTCGCAAATGCCAACATTATCATGGTCTACCTGTTGGGGGTGCTTCTGACTTCTGCTTTTACAAGCGGATATACCTGTGGCGTGCTATCCGCTTTTTTGAGTGTCATCCTGTTCAATTATTTTCTAACGGAACCCCGTCTGTCTTTAGCAGCCTATGGCAGTAAATACCCAATAACCTTTGTCGTCATGTTCACAGCAGCACTTTTGACCAGTACGCTTGCTGCAAAGCTAAAAGCTCATGCGCAGCTATCTGCGCGGGATGCCTACCGGGCGAAGCTCCTTTTTGATATGAACAGGCAGCTTCAAAAAGCTGAAACGCCAGAGGAAGTCTATCAAATGACTGCAACTCAGATACAAAAGCTGATGCAGCGGGACGTTCTGATCTGCCCAGCACAAGGTGATACGCTGCTTGATGGAATCGTTTACCCTGTAGATGGAAGCAGTCCGCACAGCATTTCAGAGGATGAACAGGAGCTGGATGTGATCCACTGGGTATGGCAAAACCGAAGACGAGCGGGAGCAACGACCGAAACATTTCCAAAGGCAAAACGACTGTATTTTGCTATTTGTACCTGGCAGCAGGTTTACGGAGTTATTGGGATCCTAATGGAAAAACAGACACAACCGGATGCATTTACATCCAGCATTCTTTTTTCTATTCTTGGTGAGTGCGCTCTGACTCTGGAAAGCCTGCGAAATGCTGATGAAAAAGAAAAAGCTGCGGTTCTTGCAAAGAACGAACAGCTTCGTGCCAACCTCCTTCGTTCCATTTCCCACGATCTGCGAACGCCTTTGACCTCGATTTCCGGAAATGCCGACACACTGTTGCACTGCTATGATGTACTGGATGATCAAACACGGAAACAGATTTTTTCGGACATTTACGACGATGCCCAATGGCTGATCGGGCTTGTTGAAAATTTGCTTTCTATCACGAAAATTGCGAATGGAAATGTTAAGCTGCATCTTTCTGATCAGGTTGTTGATGACATCATATCAGAAGCACTCCGGCATATCGACCGAAGATCGGCAGAACATCATATTACGATGAATTGCGGAGAAATACCCTTGTTGGTGCGTGTAGATGCAGGACTCATCATGCAGGTACTTATCAATCTGGTGAACAACGCGATCAAATATACTCCGGCAGGATCAACTATCCAAATCACAGCAATCCAGCGCGGAAATGTAGCTGAAATCTGTGTCAGTGATAACGGCACTGGTATACCAAATGAATTAAAAGAACGTGTTTTTGAAATGTTCTTTACTGGAAGTAATCCTACCAGTGACAGCCGACGCAGTCTTGGGCTTGGACTGTCCCTCTGTCAAGTCATCGTTCATGCGCATCATGGAAAAATGACGTTAAAAGACAATTTGCCGCATGGATGCATCTTTTCTTTTACGGTAGCACTTAGTGAGGTGAATCTGAATGAATAAACCGCTTGTCCTTGTTGTAGAAGATGATACGCCGGTGCGCAATCTGATCACAACAACACTAAAAACTCACGAATATCGGTATCTTTCATCGCAAAACGGTGCCAGCGCTGTGATGGAAGCATTGTCACATAATCCAGACATTGTACTGCTCGATCTGGGACTGCCAGATATAGATGGTGTGGAGATTATCCGAAAAATCCGGTCGTGGTCGAATATGCCAATCATCGTCATCAGTGCGCGAGCGGAAGATTCTGATAAAATTGAAGCATTGGATGCCGGAGCTGATGATTATCTCACCAAACCCTTCTCTGTAGATGAGCTGTTGGCACGGCTGCGGGTGACCCAGCGGAGACTTGCACTGATGAAAACAGACATTACACAGGAATCTCCAATTTTTACGAACGGTGCACTGAAAATTGACTACATGGCAGGCTGTGCATATCTTGATGGCACAGAACTGCACCTGACACCCATCGAATATAAGCTGCTGTGCCTGCTCTCCAAAAATATGGGCAAAGTTCTGACTCATACCTATATCACACAACAGATCTGGGGTAGCAGTTGGGATAATGACGTTGCTTCTCTGCGTGTATTTATGGCCACTCTTCGCAAAAAATTGGAACGTGGAAAAGACTCGCCTCAATACATACAAACGCACATCGGCATCGGATACCGAATGCTGCGGGTCGAATAAACAATTCCTAAACACAAAAATTCAGACTTCACAGGAATAGATTTTGATATCTTCAACTATTAATAATCTCAAAATTTTACACCTGCTTCTTAACATTAATTTTACAACAGGTATTGTATAATACCAATGTCGGCTGGTCAATAAATACGATAACAGAAGGGAGCCAGAATAGCTTGAAGCGCAGAAAAATATCTCAAATTGCTTTACTCATCACAGGTATAGCCATGGTCAGCTACGGTGCGATCAGGGGAGAGGCAGCCATCGTGCTGGGAAAAGCAATAAAATTATGTCTGGAGTGTGTCGGAATTGGATAAGAAAAAGGAATTACTGTCAAAACAGACAGCCAGAATACGCGGATGGATACAGGCAGCTGCCACGCTGCTTACCAATATCCACCTCCCTAATTTGTTTATGGGAAAAATATACCAGGGCAAGGCAAAAACAATATGCGTACCGGGATTAAACTGTTATTCCTGCCCTGCTGCGGCAGGTGCATGTCCAATCGGTGCCTTCCAGGCAGTTGTCGGATCCTCCAGCTTTAAATTTTCGTACTACATAACCGGATTTTTTATTTTGCTCGGTGTGACACTTGGAAGATTTATATGTGGTTTTTTGTGCCCGTTTGGATGGTTCCAGGATTTGCTGCACAAAATCCCCGGCAGGAAATTCTCCACCGCCAGACTGAAGCCGTTAAGATATCTGAAATATATCATCCTTATTGTTTTCGTTATACTTCTGCCAATGCTCGTAACGAACTCCGTAGGAATGAGTGATCCGTTCTTCTGTAAGTACATTTGTCCACAGGGTGTTCTGGAGGGGGCTATCCCGCTTTCCCTTGGAAATACTGCCATACGGTCTGCACTGGGAAAACTTTTTTCTTTTAAATGCCTTATTCTGATCACAGTGGTTGTACTGAGTATTTTGTTTTACCGGCCCTTCTGTAAATGGCTTTGTCCTCTTGGCGCAATCTACTCATTGTTTAATAAGATCAGCTTTCTACGTATTAAGGTTGATAGCAGCAGATGTGTCGGATGTAACCAGTGTTCAAAGGCATGTAAAATGGATGTGGAGGTATGTAAAACTCCAGATCATCCGGAATGTATACGGTGCGGGGCATGTATAAAGGCTTGTCCAAAGGCTGCAATCTATTACAATTTAAAGGAGTAATCATTCATGAAAACAAAAAAGACATTTATTTCTATTTTTACACTCTGCATAGCATTATCTCTTATGGCATGTAATGAAAAAACCGCTGCAGATACAGAAAAACCGCAGGATACCCAGACCGAATCCGGCACAGGAGCTGCTGATGCTTCAAGCTCTCTGCTGAATGATCTGTATCAGCAGGAAAACCAGCTCTTTGCAGATCATGAGGATGTCTGGAACAGGGTCTTTGGCATGATGAGCAAAGACACTACTGATTCAGGTGGAAATTATGCTGATTTTCTTTCTGACACCATCGAAGCAAATAAGGCTTCCTTCACAGATGACGAACTGAAAATACTCACTGACGATATTGGAACGATACGAAAAATTGAGGAGCAGATAGCTGAAATTGAAAAAAAGAATACCTCATCCGGTGACACTGACCAGAATAACAATTCTGAAGCAGCATCTCCCTTCAAAAATTTCTCCGGTCAGGATTTTGATGGTAATTCTGTTGATGAAAGCCTGTTTTCCGGGAATTCAGTAACTGTTATCAATTTCTGGTTTTCCGGCTGCAAGCCCTGTGTTGCCGAGCTATCTACGCTTGATGAATTGAACAATGCGATCAGCCCAATGGGAGGTGAGGTAGTAGGCATCAACACAGACACCTTCGATGGAAACGAAGCGGCAATGAAAGAAGCGGCAGCGATTCTCGAAAGCCAGGGTGCCACGTACCGCAATCTTTCCATTGACTCTGCTTCAGATGCAGGTAAATATGCCTCCGGTATTATGGCATTTCCCACAACAATATTAGTTGACAGAAACGGTAATATCGTGGGTGAGCCATTGCTTGGGGGGATTGATAATCCAGACAGCTATGATGCCCTGATGAAGCAGATCCAATCCGTGATTGATGCTGACAATGGAGAGAAACAGGACTAAGCTCTGCGCTTCCGCCGCACCCTGTTGATATGCCGTTCATAATCTCCGCTTTTCAAAAGCTCTGCCAGTACATACTGTTCAAACAGCGGTACCGGACAGGAATAAAACCCAAGCTTTTCCTCAAAAGCATCCACAAGCTTTTCCGGAAGCACCATATATCCGATACGTACTGAGGGGGCAATGGTCTTTGAGAAGGTATTCATATAGATCACGTTCACACCCTTTGCCAGCGAAAAAAGAGAATCCTCCGGCTTGCTGGACACCGTCAGCTCCGAATCATAATTATCCTCCACGATCACTGCATCCCTCTGCGCCGCCCAGTACAGATATTCCCGTTTCTGGGAGATCCCGATAGTGATACCGCTGGGATAGCTGTGAAAGGGAGTCACATGAAGCACCCTCGCCTCTGTTCTGGCAAGTTCTGCAGACGGGATTCCGTCTGCAGAAAGAGTCAGTGGATCGCAGACAATCCCCATGGATTCGTAGACTCTCCTTATCTTTTCATAGGAAGGGTCTTCAATACCGAAAATACATCCCGCACCAAAAAACTGAGCCACCATCCCATAGAGATATTCCGCACCGGATCCGATAATGATCTGTCTTGGCTGCACCTGGATCCCGCGGCTCCTGCCAAGGTAAGAACAGATCGCTGTCCTGAACTCCTGACACCCTCTGTTTGGTGATTTTACCAAAATCTCTTCACCATAATCCAGCAGCACCCTGCGCATGGTTCTAGCAAGCACACTGACTGGAAACTCTCCCACATGATGCATACTTAAGTGTGCCTTTGGCAGCTCCTTCTGCCGTATTTCCGGGTTCACCTGGAAATCCGCTTCCCGGTAGATCACATAATAGCCGCTCCGCTGTCTTGCTTCTATATATCCTTCATCATTTAACAGGTTCATGGTATGCTCTACGGTCACAAGACTTATCCCCGTTTCCGCCGCAATGATCCTTTTGGAAGGAAGTCTGCTGCCATAAGGGTATACTCCCGCCACGATGTCCTGCACAAAGTGATTATATAACTGGATATAAGCCTGCACCCCACTGTCTTTTGTAATTAAATAATTCATCTGGTCTTATTAGAAACTCCTCATTTGGTTATTTCGATATTACCAAAGTAATTGTATCCTTGATTCAACACTTTGTAAAGGAGTTTATTGCCAGCCCCCTAAAAACAAACCTGAGTTATTCACCGAACAGCAACAACTGCTGAAATCAACATAGTTACTGTATTTTAATTGAATATTGCTTTTCACTCATTTAGTGAACAGAAAAAGACCACTATCTATGATAAAACTTAGGTGTCGAATCCAAATCAAAGAAAGGGTCTCTCTATGGATAATTTAAACACCGTAAGCTTAGAAAGAAATGGCCAAATTAAAATTAATTTCGATGGAGGCGATTCATCCTCTGATGCAGGACTTTTCCTGTTTAAAGAATTCCTGTTTAAGATTGGAGCCATTAAACTCATCCATTGTATGTTCAAAACCAATGATACTACATGATCCATATCCATAGCCTTAATTATCGAAAAGTTATATCCTTTTTATCCCTGTCGGGATTTCCGTGGTTCTGTTCGGCATTCTCCCTGAAATCCTTTGTGACCGGATAGCAGACATCCTGATAAATCGGTTTGC
>ERZ1673743.1617-NODE-1617-length-23512-cov-18.096560_pt1 | contig 23512 bp, 16 predicted proteins | sample MGYA00580197_ERZ1673743 | MGnify/ENA primary metagenome ERZ1673743 (study PRJEB41218, sample SAMN15661795) | gut metagenome | host: Homo sapiens | place: Canada: London | collected 2015-08-20/2019-03-30 | study: EMG produced TPA metagenomics assembly of... | reverse complement strand
GATGCCCTACGTCAGCGACTAATCTGAGATAATCAACCCAATCAAAATAATCAGCGATCAGCAAAGCGCCCTCACCGATGACAAGGTGAGGGCGCTTTTTGGTTGTCATTCAGAGGCATAGAAAAGAGCTTCGGGATCTCCCGAAGCTCTTTTCGCTTGATAAGTCACAGCGTCTTGCAGAACTCTTTCAGGTAGGCGCGGAATGCCTTGCCGATCTCGGGGTGCTGCAGGGCCAGCTCCACCTGTGCCTCAGCGACCTTGAGTTTGTTGCCCATGTCGTAGTGCTTGCCGGTGAACTCCACAGCCGTCATGCCGCCGTAGCTGCGGGCATACTCGGCCATGGCGTCGGTCAGCTGGATCTCGCCGCCGGCACCGGGCTTGGTCCTGGCGAGGATGTCGTAGATCTCCGGGGTCAGCAGCACACGGCCCAGAATGGAGTAGTTGCTGAACTCCTGACCCTTCTTGGGCTTCTCGATCATATCGTCCACAAAGAAGTAATTGTCATGGATGGGGGTGGTCTTGAGGCTGCAATAACGGCTCACGTCGGCCCAAGGCACGGCGGACACGCCGGCAACCGGACGGCCGAACTCCTCGTAGGCACGGATGAGCTGGGCGCAGACCGGGTCCTCGCCCCAGATGACGTCGTCACCGTAGATGACCACAAAGGGGTCGTCGCCGGTGAAGGGCTTGGCCATGCTGACAGCGTGGCCGAGGCCGAGGGTCTGCTGCTGGCGGACGAAGAAGATGTTGGCCAGATTGGAGATGCCGAGGCACTCTTCCAGCATCTTCTCCTTGCCGGGAGCGGCAAGTTTTGCTTCCAGCTCAGGGCTGCGGTCAAAGTGGTCCTGGATGATGTCCTGATTGCGGCTCACGATGATAAGGATGTCGGTGATGCCGGAACGGACAGCCTCCTCCACCAGATACTGGATGGCGGGTTTGTCCACGAGGGGGAGCATTCCTTTGGGCATCGCCTTGGTGGCAGGCAGCACCCGGGTGCCCAGACCTGCTGCCGGAATGACCGCCTTGGTGATCTTTTTCATGATTCAGACTCCTTTGGTTTATAGTCTCGGCTGAGGGTGCCTCAGCCGGCAAGAGCAGTAAGCAGAGCCTGCAGATCGGGGCCCAGCAGCAGGGTAAAGGCGCTGCCCCCCACCATCAGCAGCAGCATACACAGCAGCACGGCCCCAAGGCTGACGCCGCCCTGGGCGCGGAGCACGGCCTGACGCTGCTGGGCGTCGGGGAACTCGGACTGGATGCGGCGGATGTGGTCGGCGGCGCTTTTGCGGTAGAGCCACTTGCCGTACATACCGCGCACCAGCATCAGCACGAAGCTGAGGACAGAGCAGACCCGGGCAAATACCGTCAGAGCCGAAGCGCTCATGGCGGGGGCGAGGGCGCTGCCGGAGAGCTGCAGCATCTCGATAAAGGTGGGCGCTGCCAGCAGAAGTTCAGCGGCCAGAAAGCCGAAGGCCGGCTTCCACGCCTTGCGGTAGAAGAAGTAGAAGGGGCCGAACAGCAGAGCCGAAAAGCTCATGGATACCTTGCTCTTCTGGAGCTGCATCCGGCTGTAAGCGGCGAGGTAAGCGGGGGCGGCGGGGCCGATATAGTCCAGCCAGTCCTGACGGTCGATGCCGTCCATCTTGGCCTCTTTGCCGAAGGCGTCCTCAAAAAACTCCTTCTCCGGGTCGGCGGAAGTGCCGAACTGACGGTACATCTGGGAGTAGTCGAAAGTCTCTTCATCGCTGTCGAGGGAAGAAGGAGGCTCCTGCCCCTCGGGGGGAAGCACAGCACCGCAGCAGCGGCAGGTTTCCTCATCCCGCAGGGTGCGCTCGCCGCAGGACGGACAGGTGCGGAGCTGGCTCTCCTCGTAGGGGAACTTCCACTCGTAGCCGGCGGCGTGGGCGGGGCGGTGGATGCACTGGCCCAGCTTCTCGTAGCAGACGCGGTGATAAGGCGCGCCGCAGTCGGGGCAGACCACGATGTCATCCTGAAGTGTGAGGGGCTTGCCGCAGCCCTCACACGGACAGCCATAGTATTTTGGCATAACATCCTCCAATGAATAGGGTAGTTTATCAGTATTATACACTTAAAATGCGGAAAAGAAAAGGCGGAAATCTTCAAATTTCCAGCACAATGGTATTTTTTCCTCTTTACTTTATCATGGATTCTGGGTATACTAATGAAGTATCTGTGTATAAACTGTATCTTTTAGGAGTAAATCTCTCCGTCATTGGCCGAGTCCTCGGGCAGGCTTTCCTTCGTACAACCTCTCCGTCACGCCTACGGCGTGCCACCTCCCCTGGTAGGGGAGGCTTTGGCAGTCCCCGCAAAGTGAACGGTTTCGCCAGAGGCTCCCCTACTAGGGGAGCTGTCGAGCGTCAGCGAGACTGAGAGGTTGTACTAAGACGGGCCTGCCTGTGTGCGTGGCTGATGATGAAGAGGCTGCTCCTGTTCTTTGAGACGAGAGGAATAAAACGATGATCACCACTGATGAACTGAAAGTACAGCTGGCTGAATACCACACCGCTGTAAAAGACTTGGAGGAGGCGCTGGCCATCGACGCTTCCCGCAAGCGCGTGCAGGAGCTGGAGCACACCATGTCCCGCCCCGGCTTCTACGACGACGCTGAGCTGAGCAAGAAGGTCTTCGACGAGGTGGGCGACCTGAAGGGCAAGCTGACCCGCTTCGAGAAGCTGCAGGGCCTGTACGATGACGCAGAGACCATGCTGGTCATGCTGGATGAGGAGTATGACCCCAAAATGGTGCCGGAGGCCGAAGAGGCCGTCAACGCCGTGGGCAAGGCTGTGGACGAGCTGCAGCTGATGACCATGCTGAACGGTGAGTACGACCACAGCAACGCCATCCTGACCTTCCACGCAGGCACCGGCGGCACCGAGGCACAGGACTGGGCCGAGATGCTCTACCGTATGTACAACAAGTGGGCGCAGGCTCACGGCATGACCGTCGAGGTCCTGGACTATCAGGACGGCGACGAGGCCGGCATGAAGAGCGCTTCCATGATGGTCAAGGGCGCCAACGCCTACGGCCTGCTCAAGAGCGAGAACGGCGTCCACCGTCTGGTGCGCGTCTCTCCCTTTGACGCCAACGCCCGCCGTCAGACCAGCTTTGCCTCTCTGGAAGTCATGCCCGAGCTGGACAACACCATCCAGGTGGACATCCGCCCCGAGGACATCGAGATGCAGGTCTACCGCTCCTCCGGTGCCGGCGGCCAGCACATCAACAAGACTTCTTCCGCTGTCCGACTCATCCATAAGCCCACCGGCATCGTGGTCAGCTGCCAGACCCAGCGCAGCCAGTTCCAGAACCGCGACTACGCGATGGAAATGCTGAAGGCAAAGCTGTACCAGATCGCCAAGCAGCAGCACATGGATAAGATCGACGACATCAAGGGCGTCCAGAACGAGATCGCATGGGGCCACCAGATCCGCTCCTACGTCTTTATGCCCTACACGATGGTCAAGGACCACCGCACCAACTACGAGACCGGCAACGTGGACGCTGTCATGGACGGCGACCTCGACGGCTTCATCTTCGCTTACCTCAAGGCCGCAAGCCGTGGTGAGCTGCAGGATACCTAAAATCAGAGCATAACAAAAACGTCTGTACTTCGTTTGGAGGTACAGACGTTTTCTTTTTATTCGAGGTCGCTCAGTATCCCCGGCCAGAGGGCTTCCTCCTGCCGCATGGCGACGAAGCAGCAGTCGAGGTACATCTTGTTCACGGCGGCGACGATGGTGCCGCGCAGCAGACGCTTTTCGTCGTCGGCATCCGGGTCGAGGCCGCAGATGGTGCTGCTGGCACCGAAGATGTAGGGCAGGCAGTTCTCCACCTCGTCGCAGAAGTAGTCGTAGGCCTCGGCGGCGGTGCAGTGAGCCCGCTGCATCTGGAACAGGGTGTCGATGTTTTCCAGCGAGAGGACATTTTTAGACAATACGATATAGATGAGAGAAGCCAGCTGTTCGCGGGAATACTTCTTTTTGACGGGGTGGGAGATGACTCCTTTCTTGACGTAGTTGCTCACCATGGAGGGGGTGAGCTCCACCCCGGGGAAGCCCCGGAAGCAGCTGTTGACGAGCTGCACGGTCTGGTCGAGATACAGCCCCACGGAGGGCAGCTCCCGGTAGCGCGGCAGGGAAAACCCGGCGGCGCAGGCCGTGACACGGCGTTTCATTTCCTGATTCATGGTGGTAGTATATCGCATTTTTGAGTCGGGGTCAACCGTTTATGAAAACAATATTAAGAATTTTACAAATCGCTTGACAGGTTTTTGAAAAACTGATATAGTGGACTCATCGAACGTAAAAAATGCGGCGGACACCCGCCGGAATGGAGATAGATGAGATGAAACGAATCGTTGTGGACTCTTCCGCCAGCCTGTATGCGCTGGACGGCATTGATTTTGCTGCTGTGCCTCTGAAGATCGTGACCGACGAGAGGGAATACCTCGACGACGGCACGCTGGACGCCGTGGAGATGGCGACTGCCCTGCGCACCTATAAGGGCAAGACCAGCACCTCCTGCCCCAACATCGGCGACTGGCTGGAGGCTTATGAGGGCGCAGATGAAATTTATGCCATCACCATCACCGGCACTCTGTCGGGCAGCTGCAACGCCGCCCAGCTGGCCGCAGAGGAGTATCAGGCCGAGCACCCGGAGGCACGGGTCTTTGTGCTGGACAGCCTGTCTGCCGGCCCGGAGCTGGTGCTGCTGGCAGAGCACATCCGCGACCTGCTGGCCGAGGGGATGGCGTTTGACGACGTCTGCGAAGAGATGCTGCGCTACCGTCACCACACCCATCTGCTCTTCTCGCTGGAATCGCTGGCGAATCTGGCCCGGAATGGCCGGGTGAAGCCCGCTGTGGCCGCTGTGGCGCGGATGCTCAACATCCGGGTCATCGGCAAGGCCAGCGATGTGGGCGAACTGGACGTCCTCTGCAAGACCCGCGGCGAGCACGGCGCTCTCGAGCGCATCGTGCTGGAGCTCAAAGGCCACGGCTACACCAGCGGCAAGGTCATCATTGCCCACTGCGGCAACCCCGCCGCCGCCGAGCGCCTGATGCACATGGTGAAAGCTGTCTTCGAGGGAGCACAGGTGCGGGTGACCGAGTGCGGTGGCCTGTGCAGCTACTACGCCGAGCTGGGCGGCCTCATGGTGGGCTTCGAGGACGCGGACGCCTGAGCTTGAAATCTCCGCATCTCTGCGCTATACTATTCCCATAAAAATGCTGCCGAAAGGCAGCGGGGGAGGCGCAGATGTTCTTTCGGCTGCCGGTCGTCCGGTTCTTCAATCGTGTCATCAACAGGGCCACGGTCACAGTGGCCCTTGTTTTGCTACAGATATGCTGGCTGCTCTGGGCCTTCTTCTCCCTCACCGCCGGAAAGGTGTGGGTGAATGCGGGGCTGAACGTCCTCAGCCTCTTCATCACCCTCTACCTCGTGCGGAAGGACGAGAACAGCGACTATAAGATCATCTGGCTCGTCCTCATCGGCATGATGCCGCTGCTGGGCGGTGCGCTCTATCTGGCCTTCGGTAACAAGGCCCCCGCCAAGCGGATGCGCCAGCGGATGCAGGCGGTGGAGCGCCAGCACACCGCCGACCTCGCCCAGCAGCCGGGCCAGACCGATGCCCTCGACCCCGCCAGCAGGGGACTGAGCCGGTATATTTCGGAGTACGGGCCATACCCCGCATGGAAAAACTCCACGGCAAAATACTACCCCTGCGGTGAGGCCATGTACCCTGACCTGCTGGCCGACCTCGAAAAGGCAGAGCGGTTCATCTTCCTCGAGTTTTTCATCGTCCGCACCGGCAAGATGTGGGATGGGGTAGAGGACATCCTCGTCCGCAAGGCGGCGCAGGGGGTGGACGTCCGGCTCATCTACGACGATTTCGGCAGTCTGCTGGGCCTGCCGTCCGATTTCGTGGTAAAGATGGAGCGGGCGCATATCCGCTGCATCCCGTTCAACCCGGTGGTGCCGCTGGTGTCGCTGGTCATGAATCACCGCGACCACCGGAAGATCGTGGTCGTGGACGGAAATACAGCCTATACGGGCGGCATCAATCTGGCCGACGAGTATATCAATGAAGAAGAGCGGTTCGGCTACTGGAAGGACGCAGCCCTCCGCACCGAGGGCGCGGCGGTCTGGAACTTCACGGTGATGTTCCTCGACCACTGGAACGCCTTCCGCCCCAGTGAGGAGGATTATGCGCCCTTTATGCCTCAGGCTGAGGCCCTGTCTGCCCAGTCGGACGGAGTGATCCAGCCCTACGGGGACAGCCCGCTGGACGAAGAGGCTCTGGCCGAGACGGTCTACCTGAATATCATCAATCAGGCCCAGCGGTACGTCTATATCTATACGCCCTACTTCGCGGTGGGCGAGACCATGCTGGAAGCCCTCAAGGCGGCGGCAAAGCGGGGCGTGGACGTCCGGCTGGTGCTGCCGGGCATCCCGGACAAGAAGCTCGTCTTCCGGCTGACCCGCTCCTATTATGTGCCACTGCTCCGGGCGGGGGTGCGCATCTACGAGTTCACGCCCGGCTTCCTCCACGCCAAGTGCTACGTCAGCGATGACCGCGCCGCCGTGGTGGGCAGCATCAACATGGATTACCGCAGCCTCTTCCTCCACTTTGAGTGCGGGGCGCTGCTGCTCTATAACAGTCAGGTCATTGCGCTGCGGGACGATGTGCTCCGCACCCTGCCGGAGTGCCGGGAAGTGCAGCTGGCCGACTGCCGCACCTCGCTGGCCGGGACGCTGCTGGACAGTGTGCTCCGCCTGCTGAGCCCGCTGATGTGAGGGATACTGTGGTGGAATAAGTGGCAAAGTTCTATAAATTAAATGATATATCGTTCAATATTGATTGTTTGCCAACCTGGCAAAGTTCTCCTGATTGGCAAACTACCTACTTTGCCAGCAAGCCTTAAGTTTGCCAACGTGGCAAAGTTTGATTTGTGACGATAACACGCTGGTATTTTGGAACTTTGCCAGATAACACGTCGGTCTCAGAGCAAACGTGCATGATTGGCTCTGTGCCGGGCTATACTACTCCCAAAGAGATGAAAGGGAGCGTAACGCTTATGACACAGAGACAAAAAGCTCTTCTGAGCTGTGCCGTGGCGGCGGCACTGCTGCTGTCCGGCTGCCGCAAAGGCAGCAGCGATTCCGGCAGCATGAGCAGCTCGAACGCCACGTCCGGCTCGTCCGGCAGCGCCAGCACCACCCAGACCGGCGGCTGGAAGACCGGCCTCGGCATCCTGACCGAGGCCTCCGACGAGGCCCGCACCGGCACCATCCATACCATCGCCGCCGCCGTCCTGCTGGACGGAGACGGCAAGCTGGCCGACGTGATGCTGGATGAGCTGGAAGTGGAAGTTACCGCCGACGGCAAAGGCGTCGTCACCATGCCCACCGACTACCGCACCAAGCGCCAGAAAGGGGACGACTACCCGCTGGCAGCGGCATCTTCGCTGAAAAAGGGCTGGGCCGAGCAGGCCGATGACTTCGCCGACTACCTCACCGGCATGACGCCGGAGCAGGCATCCATGCTGGAAACGGATAAGGACGGCAAGGCTGCGGACGCCGACCTGCTGTCCGGCTGCACCATCCGGGTGGATCAGTACCGCGACGCCGTGGCGAAAGCCTGCACGAATGCGTCCGCCCTCGGCGCGGCAAAAGGCGACCGGGTGAGCCTCGGCGTGGAGGCGGAGAATGCCTCTTCGGACATCACCGCCACCGACGACAAGGACGTGAACGCAGAAGTTGACCTTACCGTCGTGGCCCTGACGCTGGATGCCGATGGCCGTGTGACCAGCGCCATCGGCGACATGGCAGAGCCGGCGCTGACCATCGCGGCAGACGGCGGCGTCACTGCTCCGGACACCGTCCGCTCCAAGCTTGAGCTGGGCGACAGCTACGGGATGCGAAACGCATCCAGCCTCGGCAAGGAGTGGTACGAGCACAGCGAGGGCTATTGCAGCTACCTCAAGGGAAAGACGGAGAAAGAGGTGGCGGACATCCCTGCCGACGGCTCGGACGCCGACCTCGCGGCCCTCTGCACCATCTCCATCGACGCTTTGCAAAAGGCCGCAGGGGATGCGTTTGAGAATGCGTCGCTGTGACAGAAAAAATCCCTCCTGACTTGACATCGGGAGGGAGAGTTGTTATACTAATAATAGAAAGGGCGCTGCGACAAGCGGTCAGCCCGGTTCAAGAGATTAGATTTTCAATGTGAAAACCGTCACCCTGCCCGGTGGCGGTTTTTTTGCGCCTTTCGCTCATGGGTAGCCTCACCTTTGTCCAACCTCTCCGTCATTGCTGCGCAATGCCACCTCTCCTTGTAGGAGAGGCCTTGGCATACCGTAAAGCTTCACCTCTTCGCCAGAGGCTCCCCTACAAGGGGAGCTGGCGCGAAGCGCCTGAGAGGTTGTATGAAGGAGAGCCTGACCGTGAGCCTCTGGGAGCCTTTTCACCCCCAAACCTGCGCGAAAGGGCCTGAAATCTGCGTGAATCGCACTTGCGGGGGGGGGGGGGGGTATGGTATAATAAAATAACCGAGACACACCCCACGATTGGAGGTAGCGACGATGAAAACTGCAAAACGACTCCTTGCCCTTGCCCTTGCGGGCGTGATGGCGCTGGCCCTGCTCACCGGCTGCTCGGACAGCAGCTCCAAAGCCAAGCAGGTGGAAGAGTATTTCCGGTACATGAATGGAGGATATACGAACTATCAGAAGGACGAGACGCTGGACAAAAAGCTCGAGGTCATCGCACAGCAGTTCCAGCCGAGCTGGCTGGATGGTGGGCTGACCGATGAGGCACAGAGAATCATTAAAAAGGAATTGGGAGACTATCTGGCGACAGGCAGTGTTACGCCTTGGGTCGGAGAAGTGGAGCCGGGTCAGAGTGCGCTGGCGCAGGCGGAGAGTATGAAGTGCTATATGAGAATACAGTTTGGCAATTATGATTCGTCAGGCACCGCTCTGCACGCCATAGCCTTTACAATGACGGACAAGAAGAGTGACGGCCACCGCTATTACCTTGCACTGGAAACATTCGCCACCATCAAGACCCCGCAGAACTGACACAGGAGCCCTCTCAGGCGCTGACGCGCCAAGGCCGGGTTGCGGCTCCCAGCGTCTGCTACGCTGTCGCTTGCATCCTGCTGGCCGCTGCCCCAACAGCTCCTCCCTGTTTCCGCCGCTGGCGGCGGTCGTCGCCGTTGCCCCCAAAGGGGGAGCCTTTGGCAGGCCGGGTCACTTTCTACTGGACACCGGAAGCCTGATATAACGTAAAAAATAGTGCCCTGCTACAGAGATTCACAGCAGCTTGACAAGGGACATTGTCCCGAAGCTGCTGCCCTCTGTAGCAGGGCACTACTGTTTATGATAAAACCAAACTTTGCTCGTCCCGCGTGGGCCTGACCGACACGCCAGTGCCTCTCCCTATGGGAGAGGTGGCTGCGAAGCAGACGGAGAGGGCGAGGACGCTGGCGGCGGTCGTCGCCGCTGCCCCAAAGGGAGAGCCTTGCGGAGCGCCCTGTCCTTTGTACAAATACACCGAAAACCCGATCGGAAAGGGGCGGTCTGCGGGCAAAACGCGAAAAAATCGGTTTTCCTCTTGCCAAACGGGGCAAAACGCGCTATTCTATAGTCACAGTTTAACAATTTAGCATGGTAAAGCGGTAAAACGAAGCGCCGCTTCTAAAGGAGGAATTTGTATATGAAACGTCTGGTATCTGCTTTTCTGGCCGGTGCGATGGCACTGAGCCTTGCCGCCTGCGGCGGTTCCGCATCCACTTCCACGGCTGCTTCTTCTGCCGCCGCCTCTGCCGCCTCTGCCGCCCCGGCAAGCTCCGCGGCCGCTGACAGCGACCTGGCTTACATCCAGTCCAACGGCAAGATGGTCATTGGCTACACCGTCTATGAGCCGATGAACTACACCGACGCCGACGGCAACTTCACCGGTTTCGATACCGAGCTGGCCACCGCCGTCTGCGAGAAGCTGGGCGTCGAGCCGGAGTTCGTGGAGATCAACTGGGACACCAAGGAGACCGAGCTGGCTGCAAAGAGCATCGACTGCATCTGGAACGGCCTGACCCTCACCGATGACCGTGAGGAGAACATGGCCTGCACCAAGCCCTACGTCAAGAACGCCCAGGTCGTCGTGGTGAAGGACGGCACCGACTACACCTCCACCGCCGACCTCATCGGCAAGACCGTAGTGGCCGAGGCCGGCTCTGCCGGTGAGACCACCATCACCGAGAACGCCGACCTGTCTCAGGCTGATTTCATCTCCAAGGCTGTTCAGACCGACTGCCTGATGGAAGTCGCCGCTGGCACTGCTGACGCCGCCATCCTCGACCTGACTCTGGCTTCTGCCATGATCGGCGAGGGTACCGACTACGCAAACCTCAAGATGGTGGATGAGCTGAACGTCGAGGAGTACGGCGTGGCCTTCCGCAAGGGCAGCGACGTGGCCGAGGCTGTGGACAACGCATTCGACGAGCTGAAGGCTAACGGCACCATGCAGGCTCTGGCCGACAAGTACGGCCTGACTCTGGCTGAGTAACTTACATTATAAACGGATAGGTGTAGTGATTCTGTGACTGTGATTTTGGAGCGTCTGACCGGCGCATTCGCGCTCAACTGTGAGCTGTTCTTTCTGACCTTGCTGTTTTCGCTGCCGCTGGGCCTTGTGGTGGCCTTTGGCTCCATGAGCCGGTGCGCACCGCTGCGGGGCGTCGTCAAGACCTTCGTGTGGGTCATCCGCGGTACGCCGCTGATGCTCCAGATCATCGTCATCTACCTTGGCCCCGGCCTGCTGGGCATGACCAACCCCTGGCCCTCCGGCTCTTCGGGCCGTCTGGTGGCGGCGGTGGTGGCTTTCGCCATCAACTACGCCTGCTACTTCTCTGAGATCTACCGCGGCGGCATCGAGGCTGTGCCGAAAGGCCAGACCGAGGCCGGTCAGGTGCTTGGCATGACCAAGAGCCAGATCTTTTTCAAGGTCACGCTCCTGCAGGTCGTCAAGCGCATCCTGCCCCCGATGGGCAACGAGGTCATCACGCTGGTGAAGGATACCTCGCTGGCGAACGTCATCGCCAACAAGGAGATCATCATGATGGCAAAGGAGTACAGCGCCAAGGGCCTCATCTGGCCGCTGTTCTCCACCGCAATTTTCTTCCTCGTCTTTGTCGGCGCACTCACCCTGCTGCTGGACTGGGCCGAGAAAAAGATGGACTATTTCCGCTGTTAAGGAGGATACTGAATTATGGCATTACTCGAAGCCTCCGGCATCGGGAAGAATTTCGGCGAGACGAAAGTTCTCAAGGACATCTCGCTCACACTGGAACAGGGCGAGGCGCTGGCGATCATCGGCTCGTCCGGCTCGGGCAAGACGACGTTGCTGCGCTGCCTGAATTTCCTTGAGCGTCCCGACACCGGCGTCATCAGGGTGAACGGCGAGACCATGTGGGACGCCGCCGACCCTGCCACCCAGCGGGAGAGCGAGGTGCGGAAAAAGCGCCTCCACTTCGGCCTCGTGTTCCAGAACTTCAACCTCTTCCCCCAGTACACCGCGCTGGAAAACGTGATGCTGGCGGGGGAGCTTCTGGCGAAGGAGCAGCCCGACTACAAGGCCAACAAAAAGGCTATCCACGCCCAGCTGGAAGCACAGGCCCGTGACCTGCTGGCCCAGATGGGCCTGTCGGAGCGGGCAGGCCACTACCCCCACCAGCTCTCCGGCGGTCAGCAGCAGCGGGTGGCCATCGCCCGCGCACTGGCGCTCCACCCGGACATCCTCTGCTTCGATGAGCCCACCAGCGCCCTTGACCCGGAGCTGACCGGCGAAGTCCTCCGCGTCCTGCGGGACCTCGCCGACCGAAAGACCACCATGATCATCGTCACCCATGAGATGCACTTTGCCCGGGACGTGGCCGACCGCATCCTATTCATGGACGGCGGCGTCGTGGTGGAGGAAGGCCCGGCCCGCCAGCTCATCGACCACCCCCAGGAGGAGCGCACCAAGCAGTTTTTGGCGCACTACTCTGAATAGCCCTCTCAGTCACGCCGCAGGTGTGACAGCTCCCCCAGAGGGGGAGCCATTGGCAGGCCGGTCAACTTCCTACTGGACACCTGAGGCGTAATATGGCGTAAAAAGGCGGGCCTTGCTACAGAGGGCAGGCTCGTCTTTGTACAACCTCTCCGTCACGCCTACGGCGTGCCACCTCTCCTTGTAGGAGAGGCTTTGGCAGGCCGGGTCACTTTCTACTGGACACCGGAAGCCTGATATAACGTAAAAAATAGTGCCCTGCTACAGAGATTCACAGCAGCTTGACAAGGAATATTGTCCCGAAGCTGCTGCCCTCTGTAGCAGGGCACTGCTGTTTTCGGATAGAGTAAACTTTGCTCGCCCAGTGCGAACTTGACCGGCACGCCAGAGGCTCCCCCTTTGGGGGAGCTGGCGCGAAGCGCCTGAGAGGGCTATTCACGCCGAAAACACCACGATTCGCGCAGATTTTATTTACATTCTCCGGATTTTTTGGTAAGCTTGTATCGAAAAAGGCTGATTCTTCAAAAGACGAACAGACCAAAGGAGGACAGACTATGAGACTGAAAAGCGCACTCCGGCGGGGCGTGGCCGCCGCCGTCATCGCAGGCATCGTGGTAAGCTCCGGCATCCCGGCCTATGCGATCCGGTGGGACATCGCCGAGGGCAACATCACCGTGGAAGCGGGCGGCGCCGAAAGGACAAACAAGGTCACACAGGGCGGGACCACCAAGGAGGACACTGACACCGTCATCACCGGCAAGTCGGAGGAGCATACCGTCACCATCGACACCTCCGGCGGCAAAGTGGACGTCACCTTCGACGACCTGAAAATTGACGTCAGCGGAAAGAAGGAGGGGGATGGCAACGATGACGGCCCTGTCCGGGAGAGCAATGCAGCCGTCACCGTGCAGGGCGGCGGCGATGCCACCATCGAGCTGGACGGCGACAACAAGCTGAAAAGCGGCAGCTGCAAAGCGGGTTTTGAGAAGGACGATGAAATGTCTGAAGATGGCGAAACCATCTCTGGCAAGCTGACCATCAAGGACGACAACGACACCAAAGGATCCCTGACCGCTGAGGGCGGCGAAGGCGGCGCAGGCATTGGCGGGGGAAAGGAGAGCACCGGCAGCAACATCATCATCCGGGGCGGCACCATCAAGGCTGTGGGCGGCGCAGGAGCAGCCGGTATCGGTGACGGTGAAGGCCGGGCAACCGGCCCTACCGACGACCCGAACCCGGGAAACCTCTACATCTGCGGCGATGCCGAGGTGACGGCCAAGGCGGGAAGCCAGATGACGGACGCCAAGGCCCCGGCCATCGGCGGCAGCTACGGCGAAGTACCCACGGATGCCCTTTCTGATGAGGAACACAAGGTGACGGGAGGACGGCTGACCCGTCTGAACGCGGACGGCACCGTGATGGAGGGGATGGGCTACGACTACACCTCCGTCCCCACGCCCCAGCCGGACGACGAGGACGACGATGACGTCCCGCCCCCGGCACAGGAGAACGCCCCCGAACCCCTGCCCGGCGGCATGGTGGTGGGCGGCTTCTTTTCCAGCCGGGTCACCATCCAGCGGCTGGACCCTGCTTTGGCCATTGAGAGTGCCGACCCCATGCCCGGCAGCGTAAAGGCCGGCGACGCCGGAGAGGTCCTCACCCCGGGGGGTGTGGTGCTTATTGAGAGCGCCGCTCCCCGCTCCACCGTCACCACCGACATCTCCAGTCTCCGGGAGGACGGCGTGGAGGACATCTTCTTCCGCTATGAGGACACCATGACCCACTATAGCGTGGACAAGATGGCCGACGCGGCGGGCGAGGACGCTGACGTGGAGCTGAAGCAGAACAGGGAGGACATCAGCCTCCGGCTGGACGGCGAGACGCGGGACGACCTGTCGGAGCGCTATCTGGAGTGGGTGCCGGTGCAGACGCCAGAGCCGCAGGAGTGGCTGATATTGACCCACGAACTCGCGAAAAAAAGGGACGACCTCCCGAGTTTGGATTGGTGGCTCGAGCCTGAGAGAGAGGAAACGGTAGAGCAAAAAACGAGTGAAGAGCTCAGACGTGAACTCGACGAATTACTGAAACAAGAGCGGGAGATGATGGACTTCCAACTCGCGAAAAAAAGGGACGACCGCCCGAGTTTGGATTGGTGGCTCGAGCCTGCGAGAACGGAAACGCCGAGAATCGGGCTTGAGGAGTCCCTGAAACAGCTGGCTTCCCGATTTGAGGCCATCGCTCCCGAGGAGGATAAGCCACGGCTTTTCCTGCTGGAAACCACCGTCCCGGATGGCACAAAGTATACCAATCTGTTGGAGAGTGACCTGCGGAGCTATGCCGACCTTGGTGACGACTGGGATGACCTGCCGGATACCCAGGGTGAGATAAAGCTCTGGCTGCCGGAGGACTTGGAGCATCTCATAAGCCCCTCAAAGGAGAGCCTGAGCGGCATCGACGGCATTGCATGATACACAGAACGAAAGGAGATGTACTATGAGACTGAAGAGCGCACTCCGGCGGGGCGTGGCCGCCGCCGTCATCGCGGGCATCGTGGTGAGCTCCGGCATCCCGGCCTATGCGAAAACATGGAACATCGCCGACGGCGACATTACGGTCAAAGGTGCGAGCGATGAAAGCGGAAACTATAACAATGTCAAGCAGGGTGAAAAGGATTTCGAGAAGGATGAGGGGGAGACCGTCATCACCGGCGAGTCGGATAAGAACACCGTCACCATCGACACCTCCGAGGGCAACGTGGACGTCACCTTCGACGACCTGAAGATCGACGTCAGCGGCAAGAAGGAGGGGGATGGCAGCGATGACAGCCCTGTCCGGGAGAGCAAAGCCGCCGTCACCGTGAAGGGTGACCACGATGCGGCCATCGAGCTGGACGGCGACAACGAGCTGAAGAGCGGCGGCTATAATGCGGGTCTTGAGAAGAACGAACACGAGTCGAAAGGCACTCTGACCATCAAGGACGACAAGGGCAAGGACGGCTCCCTCACCGCCGAGGGCGGCTTCGGCGGCGCAGGCATCGGCGGAGGCATCGAGAGCACCGGCAGCAACATCACCATCCGGGGCGGCACCATCGAGGCTGTGGGCGGGAGCAACGCGGCAGGCATCGGCGACGGTGCAGGCCGCGCGTCGGACGACACCGACGACCCGAACCCGGGAAACCTCTACATCTGCGGCGATGCCGAGGTGACGGCCAAGGCGGGAAGCCAGATGACGGACGCCAAGGCCCCGGCCATCGGCGGCAGCTACGGCGAAGTACCCACGGATGCCCTTTCTGATGAGGAACACAAGGTGACGGGAGGACGGCTGACCCGTCTGAACGCGGACGGCACCGTGATGGAGGGGATGGGCTACGACTACACCTCCGTCCCCACGCCCCAGCCGGACGACGAGGACGACGATGACGTCCCGCCCCCGGCACAGGAGAACGCCCCCGAACCCCTGCCCGGCGGCATGGTGGTGGGCGGCTTCTTTTCCAGCCGGGTCACCATCCAGCGGCTGGACCCTGCTTTGGCCATTGAGAGTGCCGACCCCATGCCCGGCAGCGTAAAGGCCGGCGACGCCGGAGAGGTCCTCACCCCGGGGGGTGTGGTGCTTATTGAGAGCGCCGCTCCCCGCTCCACCGTCACCACCGACATCTCCAGTCTCCGGGAGGACGGCGTGGAGGACATCTTCTTCCGCTATGAGGACACCATGACCCACTATAGCGTGGACAAGATGGCCGACGCGGCGGGCGAGGACGCTGACGTGGAGCTGAAGCAGAACAGGGAGGACATCAGCCTCCGGCTGGACGGCGAGACGCGGGACGACCTGTCGGAGCGCTATCTGGAGTGGGTGCCGGTGCAGACGCCAGAGCCGCAGGAGTGGCTGATATTGACCCACGAACTCGCGAAAAAAAGGGACGACCTCCCGAGTTTGGATTGGTGGCTCGAGCCTGAGAGAGAGGAAACGGTAGAGCAAAAAACGAGTGAAGAGCTCAGACGTGAACTCGACGAATTACTGAAACAAGAGCGGGAGATGATGGACTTCCAACTCGCGAAAAAAAGGGACGACCGCCCGAGTTTGGATTGGTGGCTCGAGCCTGCGAGAACGGAAACGCCGAGAATCGGGCTTGAGGAGTCCCTGAAACAGCTGGCTTCCCGATTTGAGGCCATCGCTCCCGAGGAGGATAAGCCACGGCTTTTCCTGCTGGAAACCACCGTCCCGGATGGCACAAAGTATACCAATCTGTTGGAGAGTGACCTGCGGAGCTATGCCGACCTTGGTGACGACTGGGATGACCTGCCGGATACCCAGGGTGAGATAAAGCTCTGGCTGCCGGAGGACTTGGAGCATCTCATAAGCCCCTCAAAGGAGAGCCTGAGCGGCATCGACGGCATTGCATGATACACAGAACGAAAGGAGATGTACTATGAGACTGAAGAGCGCACTCCGGCGGGGCGTGGCCGCCGCCGTCATCGCGGGCATCGTGGTGAGCTCCGGCATCCCGGCCTATGCGAAAACATGGAACATCGCCGAGGGCGACATCACCGTGGAAGCGGGCAGAACCGAAGGGACGAACAAGGTCACACAGGGCGAGACCATTGAGCAGGAGGACAGAGACACCGTCATCACCGGTGAGTCGGATAAGAATACCGTCATCCCCGGCAAGTCGGAGGAGCATACCGTCACCATCGACACCTCCGGCGGCAACGTGGACGTCACCTTCGACGACCTGAAGATCGACGTCAGCGGTAAGGGCGAAGCCGCCGTCACCGTGAGGGGCAACCACGATGCCGCCATCGAGCTGGACGGCGACAACGAGCTGAAGAGCGGCAGCTATCATGCGGGTCTTGAGAAAAACGATGAAAGGTCTGAAGATGACGAAATCATCTCCGGCAAGCTGACCATCAAGGACGACAACGACACCAAAGGCTCCCTCACCGCCAAGGGCGGCGCAGGCGGCGGCGCAGGCATCGGCGGAAAGAACGAAAGCGGTGCCGGAAACATCGAGATCACCGGCGGCACGATAAAGGCCGTGGGCGGCGAGGGTGCTGCCGGTATCGGCGGCGGTGTGTACGGCATAGGCCACGACATCGAAATTTCCGGCGGCAAGGTGTCGGCCACGGGCGGCGATGCGAATGAAAATCTGCATTCATCCCGTCCCGGTGCGGCTGGCATCGGTGACGGCGCGGGTACGGAAGGCGTCGGCGCAGATACGGGAGGCGAGATGGTCCCGGACGCACCCAGCAACCCCAATAACATCTATATCTCCGGCGACGCCGAGGTGGAGGCCAAGGCGGGCGCCAGCAACGGCGGCAAAACTGCGGCCATCGGCGGCGGAGATGTCGGCGAGATACCCAACAGCGCCCTCTCCAACGATGACCACAAGGTGACGGGCGGCAGTCTGACCCGCTACGACTCCGCCGGGAAGAAGATGGAGGACTTCAGCTACGACCGGCGGACGCCCTCCCAGCCGGAGCAGCCCGATGATACCGAGAACAGCGACGACGAGGACGACACCCCAAGCGTGCAGGCCGGCGAGGTGCCGGACCGTGTGAAGCAGATGTACGAGACCGTCGGCGTGATCACCCATCTGGATGGCACACAGGAGCTTGGGAATGTGGCCACGGCGGAGTATGACCCGGTCAACAAGGTCCTGAGCTTCGATGCCCACAGCACACTCTTTCGGATGACAGGCGACTCGCTGCGGGAGCTTGCAAAGGAGGTCCATGAGCTTCGCATCCGATTCCTTGATGGGGAAGGGCGGGAGATGGAGGCCGTCATTCCGCTGGCCCGGATCAAAGATCTGGTCGGCGTGAATGGCGCATTCGAACTCGAGCTGTCCCATGAAGGGCTTTATCAATTCCATGTTGTCGGGCAGACGGGATATGATAGAAAAACATTCTCGGATGAGACCGCCCTGCGCCAAAGCGGCAAGGAACTGATCCTCGTGTACCGCGTTGGCGATGAGGAGCAGAAAGCGCAGGAGACTGCCCGGGTGGAGGAGGCGATCGCCCGCCGTAAACAGGAGAAAAAGCAATGGGGAACGGTCCTCTCCGGTCTGGAAGGCGGCTCCCTGAGCGGACAGCCCGAGCTGACTCAGCCGGGAACGGGTGCCGTCGGCGGCGTGACCGGCTTCAGCGCAAACCCGAAGGATCCCACCATCCTCGACATGGGCCCCCTCACGGTCCGTCCGTCCGAGCAGCCCGCCTCCGACCCGACGGTGTGGAAGACATTTACCGGTAACATCGTGAAGCTCGTGGGCGGGAAGCAGGACAGCAAGAAGGACGACCCGGCCCCCTCCGTCGGTGGCCTCAGCGGGCCGACGACTCTCTCGCCGGACAGCCTTACCACGGTCCAGCAGCCGGAAACAGGCACCCAGCAGCCGGAAGCAAGCACCCAGCAGCCGGAAACAGGCGGATGGGTAACGGACAGTCAGGGTGACTGGGTGTGGAAGCCGGGCAAGGATGACAGTCGACCGCCGGATTGGAAAGGAAATTGGGAGACAAGAAAATGGAGACTGGACAGCGACGATTATTGGTGGGAGTGGCAGCCGGTGCAGGAGGGTGATCAGTTATATTGGAAACCAATCCTGCAGACACGGATCAGGGATCATGCTCGGTGGGATCCCTTTTATGACTCTGCATATTATGACTCTGAATGGGATTTCGATTATAAAGGCTGAGAGCGTGGGCTGAGAGGGAGTGCAGCAGGAGAGTCCTGCGCAGGGGCAGACCTGCCGCCCCCTGCGCACAATCACCAAAAACCACCGATAGAAAATAGCAATGTTGTACGAAGAAATCTGAGAAAAACCCCTTGCAAAATCACGATGAGCTGAGTATAATACCATTCATGAAACGCAAAACGTCCTGCCCCTCGTCCGGCAGGGCGTTTTTGTCGGTAAAAATCCGGCAAAGAAATGTTAAGTGACCGCCCGGGGAGGGGCTTTGTATGACAAAAGATATGACACAGGGCAGCCCGCTCAAGCTCATCCTTGCCTTTGCGGTGCCGCTGATGCTGGGCAGTCTGTTCCAGCAGTTCTACAATCTGGCCGATACCATCATCGTGGGCCGTTTCGTGGGCGTGGATGCGCTGGCGGCGGTGGGCAGCGTGGGCGGCCTGAACTATCTGGTGCTGGGCTTCGTCAACGGCATCGCCTGCGGCTTCTCCATCCCCATCTCGTGGACCTTCGGCGCGAAGGATTACAGAGAGATGCGGCGCTACACCGCCAATACCGTCTGGCTGAGCCTCTTTTTCGCCGTCGTGCTCACGGTGGTGACGGTGGCCCTGACCCGGGCGGTGCTGGTCTGGACCAACACCCCCGACAACATCATCGACATCGCGGACATCTACATCCGCACCATCTTCTGGGGCATCCCCTTCACCCTGCTGTACAACGTCACCAGCGCCCTCATGCGCGCGCTGGGCGACAGCAAGCGGCCGCTCTATTTCCTGCTGGTGGCCAGCGTGCTGAACATCGGCCTCGACCTGCTCTGTATCCTCGCCTTCCGGATGGGGGCGTTCGGTGCGGCCTTCGCCACCGTGTTCAGTCAGGCGGTGGCGGGCATCGGCAGTCTCATCTACATCGGCCGCCACTACCCGGAGCTGAAATGGAGCAGGGAAGAGGGCCGTCTGAGCGCCAGCCACTGCCTCAAGCTCTGCAACATGGGCATCCCTATGGGCCTGCAGTGCAGCATCACCGCCATCGGCAGCGTCGTGCTGCAGGGCGCGGTGAACGGTCTGGGCAGCAGCATCGTGGCCGCGCAGACCGCAGGCAGCAAGGCCGCCCAGTTCCTCTCGGTGCCGCTGGAGAGCATCGGCACCGCCATGACCACCTACGCCAGCCAGAACATGGGCGCTCACGACCTCAAGCGTGTGGACCGGGGCGTCAATACTGCGCTGGGAATTGGCTGCGTCTACAGTGTAGCATCCTTCCTCATCTTGCGTGTGCTGGATGTGCCGCTCATCAGCCTCTTCCTTGAGAGCAGCGAGGTGGAGATCATGGCGAATGCCCGCAGCTTCATCTTCTGGAACAGCGTGTTCTACATCCCGCTGGCTGTCCTCATCATCTACCGCTACACCATCCAGGGCCTGGGCTATTCCGGCCTTGCCATGTTCGCGGGCGTGGCCGAGATGGTCGCCCGTGCCATGGTGGGCTTCTGGTTCGTGCCGCTCTGGGGCTACTTTGCGGCCTGCATCGCCAGCCCTGTGGCATGGTTCTTCGCCTGCTTCTTCCTCATCCCGGCGTACTTTGCAGTGCGCAAGCGCCTGACGAAGGAGCTTGCCGCAGCGCGGGTGGAGGATTGACCCTCGCCTACAGCTCCCCTTCGGGGGAGCTTTTGTTGTATTTACAAATCCCCCCAAAACCGCTATACTATATATAGTTGTGTCAAAACGAGGAGGCGGGACGATGGAGCAGGAGCTGGAACGGCTGGAAGGCACGGTAGAGGACATCATCTACCTGAACGAGGACAACGGCTACACCGTGTTCGAGGTGTCGGGCGGCGGTGTCGTCACCGTTGTGTGCGGCGTGGTGGGAGAGCTCCACGCCGGTGAGAGCGTCGTCTGCCGGGGCAGGTACGAGAACCACGCCACCTATGGCCGACAGTTCCACGCACAGGAGTGCGAGACGGATATGCCCAAAGACCTCGAGGCCGTCTACGCCTTCCTCGCCAGCCGGTCGCTGCCCTACATCGGGGCTCGGACGGCGGATAAGATCATTGACAAATTCGGCGCGGCGGCGCTGGAAGTGATCGCCAACGACCCCGCCCAGCTCACCCTCATCCCGGGCATCTCGGCGGACAAGGCCGACCGCATCCAGCAGGAGTTCAAGCGGATGTTCGGAATGCGGGAGCTCATCGCCTATCTGGCTCAGTTCGAGATCAGTCCCCGCCGGGCGATGGAAGTCTTCCGCACCTTCGGGCCGGGGGCCATGCAGGCCATCCAGCAGAACCCCTACCTGCTCTGCGGCGAACCCTTGCAGCTGGACTTCCGCCACGCCGACAGCATCGCCCAGTATTACCAGATGGCAGGGGACTGCGCCCAGCGGCTGGAAGCCGCCCTTCTGCGCACCCTGCGCCACAACGCCGGCAACGGCCACACCTGTCTGCCCCGGGCGCAGCTGCTGGAAACGGCGTCGAACTTCATCCACCAGCCCCCCGAAAAGCTGGCGGCGGCGCTGGACAGCTGCATCCAGACCGGGAAACTGGCGGTGCGGATGTTCGACGGCACACCGTATATTTATCTGCCGGATCTGCTGGCCGCAGAGCAGGACATCGCCGACCGTCTGGCCATGCTGACCAGGCGCGGAAAGCAGACGGCCCGAAACCTCGACAAGAACATCCAGATTCTGGAACTGGCGCAGGGCTTTGCTTACGCGCCGCTCCAAAAGGAAGCCATCCGCAAGGCCATGACCGAGAACTGCCTTGTCCTCACCGGCGGCCCCGGCACCGGCAAGACCACCACGGTCAACGCCATCCTGCAGCTGCTCGAGAACGAGGCCGAACGGGTAGCCCTCTGCGCTCCCACAGGCCGCGCCGCCAAGCGTCTGAGCGAGCTGACGGGCCGGAAAGCCTCCACCATCCACCGCCTGCTGGAAGTGGACTACACTGGCGGCGTGGTCAGCTTCATCCACAATGACAAGAACCTGCTCAAGTGCGATGTCGTCATCCTTGACGAGATGAGTATGGTGGACGTCAAGCTGTTCCAGGCCCTCATTGCGGCACTGCGGTACAGCTGCCGTATTATTATGGTAGGCGACGCCGACCAGCTGCCCAGCGTCGGCCCGGGCAATATCCTCGGCGAGACCATCCGCTCCGGGCTGGTGCCGACGGTCTGCCTCAACGAGATATTCCGGCAGGCCGCTCAGAGCCTCATTGTGGAGAACGCCCACCACATCATCTCGGGCGAACCGCTGAAAAAGGGCGGAAAGACGGACGATTTCTTCTTCCTCGAAGCCGACGGCGACGCGGCCCAGAAGCTGGTCTGCGACCTTGTGACCACCCGTCTGCCCCGCAGCTACCAGTTTGACCCGGTGAAGGATATTCAGGTGCTCTGCCCCACGAAGCTCGGCCCCACCGGCACCCAGGCCCTCAACGCGGAGCTGCAGGCCATGCTCAACCCGCCCAAGAAGGGCAAGCCGGAGCTGCAGAGCGCGGCCCGGGTCTTCCGGGTGGGGGACAAAGTGATGCAGGTGCGCAATAACTACGAGATAACGTGGCAGCGCATCGGCGGGGAACAGGGTGTGGGTGCCTACAACGGCGACATCGGCATCGTGGAGTCCATCGACGTGCGCAGCCGCTCCATGGTGGTGCGGATGGACGACCGGCGGCTGGTCTACCCGGCGGAGAACCTCAACGAGCTGGAAATTGCGTATGCCATCACGGTACACAAAAGCCAGGGCAGCGAGTTCCCGGCGGTCATCCTCCCGGCGGCGCAGGTGCCGCCCCGCCTGTGCTACCGCAACCTCTTCTATACCGGCGTCACCCGCGGGCGGAAGCTCTGCATCGTGGTGGGCCGGCGGGACGTGGTGAACCGGATGATGTCCAACATCCGCCAGAACCTGCGCTACAGTGGCCTGGCCGCCCTGTTGGCAGAAGCCTTGCCGCCGGAGCGGGAGAACCTTTAAGGGTTTCTTTTTGGATACACCTGTGTTATACTATAATGTGTTTTGATGACCCGCGCCCGGAGATGGGCGATGGAAATAGAGAATGGGCAGCAGAGAAAGGAAATATCACGATTATGGCACAGAATGACATCGGTATCGATCTTGGTACGACGACCATCATCATCGCGCAGGAGGGGCAGGGCGTCGTGCTCAACCAGCCCAGCGTGGTGGCGGTGGATACCCGCAAGAACTGCGTGCTTGAGGCCGGCGACAAGGCCCTTGCAATGGTGGGCCGCACGCCCAACTACATCTCCGCCATCTTCCCGCTGAAGGATGGCGTCATCAGCGACCACACCATGACCCGGGAGCTCATCTGCCGCTTCGTCAATCAGGTCTACAGCTCCCACATGGTCAAGCCCCGTGTGGCCGTCTGTGTGCCTGCCGCCATCACCGGCATCGAGAGCGACGCTGTGGTGGAGGCCGTCATGGCTGCCGGTGCGCGTCAGGTCTACCTCATTGATGAGCCGATCGCCGCAGCCCTCGGCTCCGGCATCGACATCACCGTGCCGGATGGCCGGATGATCATCGACATCGGCGGCGGCACCACCGACATCGCCGTGCTGAGCCTCGGCGGCAAGGTCAAGGCCACCAGCGTCCGCGTGGCCGGCAACCACTACGACGAAGAGATCCTGAAGTTCGTGCGCAACAAGTTCAGCATCGCTATCGGCCAGCGCACCGCTGAGAATCTGAAAAAGAACGTGGCCTGCTGCCCCCAGAAGGCGGATTTCAACGAGACCATGGAGATCAAGGGCCGCAGCCTGCTCACCGGCCTGCCCGTGCGCGT
>ERZ1673743.1613-NODE-1613-length-23587-cov-25.580316_pt1 | contig 23587 bp, 26 predicted proteins | sample MGYA00580197_ERZ1673743 | MGnify/ENA primary metagenome ERZ1673743 (study PRJEB41218, sample SAMN15661795) | gut metagenome | host: Homo sapiens | place: Canada: London | collected 2015-08-20/2019-03-30 | study: EMG produced TPA metagenomics assembly of... | reverse complement strand
GTATTATCCCAAATCTTCAATTAAATTTGGAACGGTATGTTATTCATCGCTTACCATAAATCTGCTGTTATTATATTGCAAAACCATATCATTCTGATACGGTTTTGTATGTTATTTATATAGTTGTATTTCTGGTGTACCCAAATTGTACCCACGCTACTTCTGTACACTATTCTTTATTATCAAAGGTGTCATCTTTTCCATAAGTGCATCTACGATACGTCTGCTTTTGTCATCAAGAATTTTCTTCTTCTGTTCACGCGCCCATTTTACAGCTTTTAACTGATCTTCCAATTTTTCGCTTAATAAAATATGATCTTCATCAACAATGTACATTTCTTAAACTATCCTTCTTTATCACAATACTCTAAATCGCTGACATTTTGTATTCCAAGTCGCCAATCAAAAAATTTCTATGGTATGTACAATCACATGCAGATGAATCAAATAGTGCTACATTATAGGATGTTTTGTCAAAAGTGCTAAAGTATTTCACTCCATCATATCCTAAAAATTTTGCGAAATCGCTTATATACTGTGTAGGTAAATAATCTAAATCGCTATCTAATCTACTCATAGGTCTAGCTAAATCATTCTGTATTTGTCGTAACGTATTTTCATTAACCAAATACGCCACTTTATCATTTTCTGTATAAAAAGGTGAACTATGAACAATCGAACTTAGATCTAATACCTTTACATTCCGCTTAAGCTTAAATGTCGCAATAGTAACATAATCAAATGCATGTGCCCTAATTTCCTTTACTGTTGTCTTTTTAACACTACACAGATATAAGCAACTTTGCCCCTTTGAATTTGCTCTCCCTGGTGAAGCTAAATCATCCGGTGGTGCCCACATTTCATTTTTAGAATATCCCTTTTTATCAGATACACGAGCTCGATAAAGCTTTGTGCCATTTGGAATAATTGTCTCTGTTTCTTTTAAAACGTTTTCCAAAATATCTAACTTAATATATTTACTATGAAATCTGTTTTCATTTCTTAGATACTTTTTAAAAACATCCCAACTATACTTTCCCATTATAGAATTATTTTCCAAATATTCCTCATCAAATAGTTGCGGTATTCCTACTCTCTCCATCACAATCCTTGAGTCTAAATCTATTGACTCTGAAACATACTCGGATATTATTTGTTTCACTTCAAATAAATTTCCTGCAAAAATGCTCCACTCTTTTAGAATTTTATCTTCAATCATCATTTTTTGTTCTTCTGGATATAGGATTGGAAGTTCTGATTCTGGAACATACAATTCCAATATTGAATCTAGCATTTCTGCTACATTTGTTTTATCAGCATCTTGTTCCGAATCATATATCCACGTATTTACTTTTTTACATATAGGACAATTTCCTCTGTGTCCCAGCATTTCTATTGCAGCTCTAATTTCTGTATCCTTAAAACAATCTATACAACAAATCATTTATCTTGCCTCTAAATATTCTCCCATCATTTGAATATGATGCATCAATGAATACTTCTTAATCACGCCTAATCCAGGAAATTTACCAATATTATAGCATTCAATTAAATTATCTAATCCTATTGTTTTAGGGATAATATCAAAATTCTCCCAATTTACTAATTTATTCATAGCTTCCTCGAATTTTCTTGCTGGATCCGAAATACTTTCATTAGACTCAGATACAAAATGATGTATTTTTAATTCATCTCTATTACCAAAATACATAATATGAATTGCTATTGCCAAAGGAGCAAATCCTGATTCGTCAAAATCATTCCCAACCATTGAAAAATCGGAAAATCCAACAAAACCTCTTTTTTTATACACAATATGATTTCTGCTAAATAATTCATCCGGATTTTCAATATAATCTATATTTCTTTTCGCTTTTCTATAGCTATCTTCTAAAATTATGATGTCATCTTCGATTATATCTTCAAAATCGCCGCCTTTAGGAACAACTGTATACTTTCCTATTATTTCTTCTCCGTATTCCTCATAATAACGATAGTTGCCCTTCTTAATATTAATCATTACTACATCTTTCGCATCAAGTTTTTTTTCTCGAACCATTGAAATAACATCATCGTCAACTAAATATGCTTTTTGAATCTGTGAATTATTCCATACTTCTTTATATCCCTCAAGAGTTTTTCTTATTTTTTCTTTTTTCTTTTCGTCACTTTCTTTCTCTATATTCTTAATCATATCTCCTGACTCTTTACGAAAAGAACCTACTTCAGGATTTCGAATCACAATTACTTGATGTCCCATTTCAATAAATTTAGTAAGTGTCGAAAACAAAGTACTACTAAATTTCACAGGTTCAATAATCGGAATTATTTTTGAACTAAGTTTTCCTGCATCTAAAAGTTCTCGCAAACATAACAGTTCATTTTGTCTTCCTCTAAGATATGGAAAATACATACTCTATCCCTCCATTCTTGCATTCCATAATTTATCTATGTCTTGATAATTAGTGTTGATTTTTTTTGAAAAATATGCATAAAATCTCAATTCATATGGAACTGTTTCCTCTAGTTTATTCTCTATCATCAGCAATGTTCTTGCTTTTAAACATTTCATCACATCTTTCTGTAATGTAATAATATTTATACGCTCCAACCACTTTTTACATTCTCTATAATATTGAAAACTATTAACCTCCGGTAACTTATTAAAATGTTTCAAAATAATAGATTCAAATTCTGCTTTACGTAGCACATGAAACAATGCTTCATATGACAAATTATCTCGATTATAAGAAGCCTTTTTTCTGCAAATCAGTTTCCCGTTTGATGTTAATTCATATATTCCTACCTTTTTGTCTCTTAAAAATTCTCTTACATGTGGTAATTGTTTATTACCAACTACAACATAAACATAGCTGAATACTTTATAATAATCTCTTATCTGATTTTCCAATCGAAGCAAATTGTCTAAATCTGTTTTTATTTCATACACCACTCCACGACCATTGATCATAATAAAATCTGCTTTTGAATCACCAACTGGCAATTCCGTCAGCGCAGCCGTACTATATAAATCATGTTTTTTTATTAGTAATTGATTAAGTATTGTATTTTTATAAAAATACTCATTTCTATATTCACAATTCATGAAATGGTATATTTCGCTTATCGCTTCTCCAATCGTTGTTTCCTCTGTTCGTACATATCTTTTTACACACTCAGAAAAAGATTCTGGAACACTATCTTCACTTATCATTCTATCGAAATATGGTACTGTAAAAATTTTATTAACCATATATGTATCAAATTTTTCCATAGTATCCCCCTTCCAAGTGTTTTTCTAATTATAACACATGAGCCCCCCTTACTCAATTGCAAAAATGCACCCGTTTCCGGGTGCATCCTCTCATCTACTCCGACTCAGGATATAACTCATCCAACACTTGATCCAGCGTTCCTTCCTTTGCATAAGGCAAAGCATCTAACTGTCTGAAATTATGCTTGATATCCTTTGTATCCTCATCAAAGCCCAATATGTAACTTGTTGCTATCTTATATATGATTTCCGTTGGAGCAAGTCCGTACACCTGCTTTTCAAAGATGTGTTTCAGACGTTCCTTATTTTCTGGGAATCGCTTTTTCATCTCATCGCTCTGGTACAGCCGCTTCACAATTTCGGTAATATACAGACCAGATTTCATATACAAATCAATAAATGTCTTATCCGGCATATCAAAACATCCTGGATTCTCCTGCTCTAGCATGTCCACCATTTTCTTAACCATTGTCTTTGGTGTGAATATCTGGTTGGTTTTCTGCGGTGGAATATAATCAAATATATCCTCTACGCTCTTTTCATCAAAATAATCAGCAAGCTTTTTCTTTAAGGCAAGAAATTCTTTTACCGAATCATCAAATACCACCGAATCGAATAGCTGTCCGTCAAAGTGCTTGGTCTGTCCGGTTTCTTCCTCCACATAGTCACCACCATCACGCAAAAACTTGAACTGATCCAGCGTAATGCTTGTAACTTCCAGAAATACTTTGTCTGGAATGATAGTATCAAAAGTTGCAAGCGTAAATCAAGAACTTCCTTTTGAAACATTAGACGATATTCAAGCCGCAATTAATACTCAATTGGGAATCATCAATATGCACACAGATCCTAACTTTGATTTATTTTTACTTTTATAAGATTTTGTACCCACTCACACATAAAAAATCCCTACAAAACCCATAATTACAGGATTTGTAGGGATTTACCTATTTACTCAAACTCGGCAAATCCAAAGATATTCTTAAATGTATTTATTTAAGTTTTGTATCTTTTTAGCCGTTATTTTATTTCTGTTGCATATATTATTTTGGCCCACTGATTTTCTGTTGCCAATTTGTTGCCAGCTTATTGTAAATGGTGTAGATAAGTTTGACAACATTTATTTTGAGAACACTGCATCATTTCTGGAAAGTAGATACACACAATATTGATTCATGCTGATTCCTTCCCGCTGAGAATGTTCTGCCAGTGATCTGTGCAGACTTCGTGGAATTCTCAATTTAAACTGCCCAGAATAATCTTCCAAACTATCTGGTTCATGAATCTCTACGCCTTCTTCTAATGCAGCTTCAATCCATGCTTTTTTTGCATCCAGTGCATTTGCTACCGCACTCTCCACTGTCTCACCACAAGTAATGCAACCAGGCAAATCCGGATAAGAAACTACAAATCCGCCTTCATCTTTATCTTCCACAATTTCCATACGATAGGACATTGCCATATAATCATTCAGCGTCTTCATCATTCTTCGCCTCGCTTTCTACAATCTGCCTTACCATTTCTACATATACTTTCTTGATTGGTTCGTGCTTTGGTATTGTAATTGGCATACACCCTTGCTTTCTGAAAGTATAATGACTACTTCCATTTCTTGGTGCATTCATTTCGTAACCATAGCTTTCCAATACCTTCCGTAACTCATCAAACCGGAGGTCTTTCGATAAATTGCATATACGTGTTATCAGTTTATCCCACTTTGACATTCATTATACCTCCTATTCATATTATACGTGGTGTCGCATATGGTGTCAATCAATTTATTTATGTACATTCTTTTTTAAATAAAATTTGCATTGCTCCGCACCAATACATCCCGGCAAACCTGAAATCGAACATTCTACCCTACCATTTGGCTTGTTCCGCTTCACATATTGAATTAAATTTCTGCAACTATCTTCCTTTAACAGTTCTCTAGATTTTTTTGGAATATAATGTTTACATGGAGCGTTAACAACTGTACATGGTTTTTTTTGACAGAGACAGATATTTTTGGCATAATAGAAACAATTTTTTCCACTAACATTAATATTTAAGCTATCATTTTCCTCTTTTTTCTCTACCTCTGTCTTTGGCTCATTCTCTATCTTCTCGTGCTCAATTTCAAAATTATTCAAACTCATTTCTTTTTTAGAAGAATCTATATTCTCACATTCCTCCTCAAGTATATCAACAACTTTGAATAATTTTTCTATTTGCTCTTTAAGAATTTGCGTTCCCACATCTCCATCGACAATTGTAAAAGAAAAGTATTGCGGAAGTGAATGTTTCAGTGAATTAATTGCATTTTTCTTAAAATAATATATTTTGTCTTCCTTACTAGGATATATCGCTCCAATTCCTATTACATCTGAAAAAAACTTGTCCTTAGATGCTATTTGTGTTCCGTATTTCAAAACTAACGCTGGAATATATCGCCTTTTCACATTATAGAAATTTGAATATTTAGCATCCAGTATATAATAGTAATCTTTATAATTACCAGATATTTTCAATACAAAATCCGGGGTCCATCTATCATTCCACTTACTTTTTATAAAATTGTAACCTGTTGAATACAAATTAGTACATGCATTACTTCTATCTATCCAAATAGATGGTTCATATAATAATGTTATTTCATATCCATTACCTTCAAATATATATTGGTTATTGATATTTTCAGAATCATCTTCTACATCATATATAATTCGGTCTGAATCTTGCAAAATAAATCCGCACAAAGCAATTGCGTTTTGAATTTTTATCAAACAATAGTATTCAAAAATTCGGCTTAGTGTTTTTAGTTTGAATAAATAATTTAAATGATCAAAAGTATAATCCCCTGCTTCAAACCATTTTGCCATACATTCATAACAGATTCGATAATGATATATTTGTTTAAATGTATTCGTTAGCTTAGGCAATCCATATATATCCTCTGGTATACACTTTAAAATTTTTTCATACCTATAATATATTTCTTCCAAAATATCTTTTTTTTCAGAAAATCTATCCACCACGCCTTTATAATAAACATAAACGCATTTTCCTGTAAGCGCATGCGTATTTGGCAATTGTACAACTATTGATTCAGGTATGTTTTCTACCTCTACAATTTCTTTAGCAAATCCTATAATTTGATTTTCTAAATAATCAATGACATTTTTTAAAAATCCTAATATAACTCTATTTTCATACACATTATAAGAATACTTAGAAATATATGTTTTTATTTTCGATGGCATATAATTGTGACCATTAAAATTTATTCCTGTTTTTTTATCAGTTTTCACAAGATTATCTGGATTGCACGCAATCCACCTTAAACTTTCTTGATTTACTACTCTCATTGATCTTACATCTTCTACACTGGCTACAGGTTCTACAAAGGACTTCTTATGATTAAAAAAAGAATCATAATTCTCTTCGTAAGTCTTTATAATTTCATCTACCAATTTAAGTGTATTCCAAATAGATCTTGTACTGTCATTCTTAAGTCCTGAATTTTTTTTGTTACGACTAAAACATACCTCCAAAAAATTAGGAATATTTTTTTCTATTTCATCTAGCATCTGTTCAACTTGTCTTGTTGTTTGTTTAGTAGTAGCAATTCGAAGAAAATCCGTGTAAAAACGTTCTTCTTTTCCCTCTTTTTCGCTTACCCACACACTTATATATGCCAAATCAAAACAATCACCAAAAACTAAATCTTGATCCGTTTCATACCAATCCGTAGATGCCTTATAATGTATAGGTACTGAATAGTCTCCCACAAATATCTCTACATTCTCATACTCTTCTATTTCACGCAAAATAAATTTGTATTGATAATTTTCAAAAAATAATTGTTCATTATTAAATGCTTCGAAAGATGGTTGACGATCACGCAACAAGATTTCTGCAACAGTACCATCTGGCTTAACTATGCATAACTTCATGTTGACATCCCCTTTATTTTATAAACTAAAGAAACTATAAAATTCATGCTCTGATTTTTCGAGGATTTTAGAAACAATACTTGCACTTTTATTTAATTGATTTTCTTTGCAAATAGTCATTAACCCATTCAAAAACTCTTTATACTGTTTTCCATTTCCGTTAATACAAGGAAGTATTTTCTGGGATATAGCATAATCAAGCGCAACTTCTTTTGATGACATAAACATTTCAGCAACCAGATAATAATGGCTTATTAAGTGAATACTTCTTGCACTTATTGTATGTCCACCTTCTTTCATCTTATCAATTATTCTATCTAATCTAGTCTTTGTAATCTGATTCATTTTTTTATCCTTGACGTTATGCCAATCAAAGATATTGTTTAATGTTTCTAACGAAATTACTTCACTATTATTCTCAACAACCGAATCATCCATCAACCCTGAGACAATAACATCTACAGAAACTGGATTCATAGATATAACCCATGCTCGATCAAGAAATCTTGGTGAAAGATCCGCAGTTGTTTGATCATAATTAATAGTTGCAAGAAATTTTAACTCTGAACCAAATTCATATTTTTCCCCATTTGAATATGAAACAACTTGATGTGTAGGATCATCACAATAATAATTAAAATTAGACCAATAAAATTCTATTGGGCTTAAATTAGCTTCATCAAGCAACACAAGATAAGGTGCTTCAACTATGTTATTCGCATTTTCCTCATTCAATTTTTTCATACACTCTGAAAATCTCGGTTGAGTACTTTCTATCTCTTTAGTTAATGGATTATAATACCCCACTAAATCTTTTGAAGAAGTCCAGCCTCTTTCAACAAGGATTTCTGCAAATCTAGAATCATATAATCCAAGTGCTTTAGCTAACAATTTACACAATGAAGTTTTTCCAGTTCCCGGTTCACCTGCAAAAACAGTTATATAATTTTGTACTATGCTTATCAAATAATTGTAAGCATCATCTTTACTAATTACACGCCCCGCTTCTTCAAACTTTTTACAAAGAATGGCTACTATTTCATCGGCATCCACATCCTTTTTTAAATTAATCATTCTACTTAAAACATTTTCTTCTACTGTTTCTTCTGGCATTTCCAATTGTGAAACTAATAATTTAGTTATTTCTGAAGTTCGATTATTTGCAGCCCATTCAATAATTTTAGTATTTAAATCATTGGATACCGTTCTATATTCATCTTTTATAGAATCACAAGCCCTTTTCCATGTATCTCTATCTGCTTCAAACTGTTTTGCTTCTTTTTTTGCCTTTTCAATTGCAATTTGTACATCTTCTAATTCTTTTCTATTTTCTGATACTAAACTTTCTATTTCTTGTTTTTTCTGCTCAATCGCTTGTTCTCCAAGTTTTTCCAATTCAGCCTGTTTATCACTTAATTTTTGATTTCCTTCCTCTATTTCTGTTACGAGCTCTTCTCTTTTCTTTTCTAAAATATTTAACTCGCTTAAAATTTCTTTTTTCTTTTCTTCGTAATGAACATCTTCACGAACAACATTGGTTAATAATTCTTCATGTGTTCTTAAATACTCTTCTTTATCTGATTTTGCATTAGGGTTGTTTTTAAAATATTCTTCCGTTAAACGTACCTTATAATCGCTTAAATCTACTGACGTCTGCAATAACTCACATATTCTTTTTATTCTGTTATCCGTTAATTGACCTTCTTCAGAAAAAGAATCTGCCAATTCCAAAAACTGTTCTCGTATTCCAGCCAAATTATCGATTTCTGATGATTTATTTAAAAGAGTTTTAAAAAAGTCAGCAAGTTCTTCATTGTCAATATACTCTATTTTTTCTTCAGGCTCAATAGCTTTTAAATCACTAATATTATAGATAAATTCTATGCGATCATTTCGTCTGATTGAAAAGTATCCATCCATAATAATTTTTTCTATATCTGAATTTCTATATCTATTTATAGTTCCACTATTTACAAATACTTTAATAGTATAATATGATTCATCGCCATATGAATCTTCGATATCAGAAATCATAAATTCGAATGGTCCATAACAATCCTGTGCATATCTCAAAAGAATCTGTTTATTAGGTCGATGCTTAATCCTGATAGTTCTTTTTGTTTTGTCGTTTATAAAATCCTCAATTGCATAATCAATATCTATAATTTCAACAACTTCATCCTTATCAAAATCATCTATTGCATTGAAAGGAATCTGATATTTATTACTATTATCAGTATGAGGTGCATACCCCGGATGTAAATCTCTATTAAAATCAATCTTAAATTGTAATAATCTATTTTTTATACTTTCTGTATCACTATCAGATATACCAGTAAGTGAAACTGTTCCACCATTTGGAAATTCTCCCCACCTATCTTCAATTCCTCTTAATTTGCCATCTTCCATAATCTCGTATTGAGGACGGATAAAACTCTTATTACCAAATGCTCCCAGAAAATATCTATACATCTTTTGTCCCTCCAAATTAATTATCTTATTTACATTCCAACACTCACTCAATGAATTTTCGTAATTATACACCCCTATTAAATAGGCTTTTCAATGATATAATTTTACCACATTTAGCTTAATTACTCCATTGAATTTTTACAAATACCCAAGAAAAAGAGTGGTAAATATTACCACCCAAATTCTTTATTCACACACAATTTCTTTCAATATCATCTCCTCCGCACAAGCCCGGATATTATTCATTTTTCCAACCCATTCCATCTGATTCTGCATCTTCAGTTCTTCCGTCACTCCCTGCTTTTCTTTCATCTGCTCTACCAGTCTGTCCATCATCTGATTACACTCTTCATCAATCTGATGCAAGTGCCAGTAATTCACCTATACGCATCCCTGTCCAATACAGAAGCATAAATGCCAATCTCGCTTCCGGTTTCTTATCCATAGACGGAAGAAACTGCTTAAACTCCTGTTTTGTCCAGAACTCCATATCATCAGCCTTGCTTTTCCCGATACTTCCTGCTTTCCTGCATGGATTATCGTTCAAGTCATAATATCTGACCGCATAATTGAATAGTGCTGCCAACTGGTTATTAATACTTTTAAGATAAGTCGGTGCGTACCCCTGCTTAATCAGTTCATTCTGCCATGCACGAATATCCGCTGTCTTAATCTCACACATCTTTTTCTTCTTAAAATACGGCGTAACCTTTAGGTCAAACACATATCGTTTATTCTTAATCGTACTTTCTCTAAGTCTGTTCTCCATATCAGAAAAATAGATTTCAACAAAATTCTCAAAGTTAATATCCAGATCCTTTCTCTGCTGTTGCCTGAAATTACGCTCCCATTCCTCAGCTTCTGCTTTTGTCTTAAAACCTCTTTTGTTCTTCTTATGGCGTATGCCTTGCCAGTCCTCATAATAGAACTGGCTACGCCAAGCCTTACCATCTCTTGTAGCCGGCATATTATCATCTCCTCTCCTTTAACCAACTGCCATGCCATAAAACTTTTCTTCAAAATACTTTGTAGGTACCTTGCCTGAAATCACTCGATAGCCTTTTTCTTTCAATTCATTATTAAGACCACGAATGATTTTATAAGCATATCCTCTTGATACTCCAAGAATCTGTGCAGCTTCATCTGCTGTTACATACATCTTCATCGTATTCTCCATATTGTGTTCTCCTTCCTATTTTTATTTCAGTACACTTTTGTGACCTTATTTACTCGTATTATGCAGTACACATTTGTGTCTGTCAAGCAATTTAATCAAATTTTTATACACAAATGTGTCCCGTTGTGATAGAATAGGGGTAATAAATCATAAAGGAGCATTTTTATGACTACTGGAGAAAAGATTAAATACTTTCGCAATATGCGTGGAATATCGCAGGAAACGCTTGGTCAGTTGTCCGGCATAAACTCCGCAACAATAAAAAAATATGAATACGGAATCCGTAATCCAAAGCCTGACCAGCTTTTAAAAATCGCCAATGCGCTAGGCATCAGCATTAACATTTTCATGGATTTTGATATAGAAACAGTTTCTGATGTATTATCATTACTGTTTAAACTGGATGATCAGATTGATATGAAATTTGAGGCAGATAAGGACGATGAGGGCAATTTCAAACCTGCTACTGTTAAACTGTCCTTTAAGAACAATCTCATCAATAAAAAACTCTGTACCTATATGAAAGCTTTGGAAATTCGTGAAAATATGATAAATTCTAAAGATGAATATTCAGAAGAAGAGTATGCTGACAATTTGCAACATATCAATGAAAATATCGAAGAAATCAAGCAACACCTGCTTGATGACAGTATGGTTGTCAAAAAAGGCACTGACCGCCTTACTGTAAAAATTTTTCCAAATTAGTGAAACCTCTTGAATTATCAGACATAAGATGATAATATCTAATTAAACAGAAAGCACCCACTCCAAAGGTGGATGCTCCGAGTTTAGGTTAATGAATGTCCTTAAGGACACCGCCTATCCTGTGGATCAGACAGGATAGGCATTTTTATTTTCGCTTGTTTCTCTTATCGAGAAAGGCAAGCAACGCTACAATCAAGCTACCAAAGGACATCAACAATGCTAATATCCCAATGAAAATCGAAATGATCTCATAAGCCGTCATCGGCGCCACCTCCCTTCCTATGTATTCCGTTAAACCGGTATCATAAACTCGGGAGGCTACCTCTACGCTCCGCTCCGGTCGGCGCTAAACAAGCGTCCCCCGGACGCTTAACGCCCTGTCATGGGTACTTTCCTTAGACGATATTGTACCATAAAAAACAAAACATCTGCAATATACAATCCCACAAAATCACCCTTCAAATGACTGATAAATATTAATCACTTAAAAAGCTTTTAATCTCCTCACTTATTCTTCCATACTCATAATCATGCACATAATGTGGGCAATCCAATTCTATGTACTTCCCAGACTCCACTTCTGAGATGTATTTTTCCTGTATCCTTCTCCATGTTTCTTTATCAAAACCAGTTCCACCAGTACCATCAGAAATAAAAAGCAGCATAGGAACCTGTGGTACTCCATTTTGAGCTATAATTCTTGCATTATCCTTAACACTCTTCGCTTCATTTATCATTGTTACAGTTGCCGTTCTGTTATAAAAAATTGCTCTATACCTATTCTTTTCGTCATTAGTCAACGTTCCATGCTTTATAGCATCACTTTCCGCAAGTGTAGGAATTAGTCTGGTAATTCCTAAATCCGCTGCATATTGTCCAAGTTTCATTAGTGCAAGATTTATTTTCATATTCTCGTAATATTCTGGCACAGCCATATCTAAACCTATAATTGCTTCAATTTCATCGGGATACTTCTGTGCCCAATACAGAGCTTCAATTCCAGACATAGAATGCGGACATAAAACATATGGTCCTTCAATCCCTGCTTTATTCAAAGCTAATCTCGTTTCAGATAATATAGTCTGTATATTTCTGTCTTCATCAACAATATCACTATACCCATATCCAAATTTTTCAACGACAACAATTCTATAATCATCACGCAACAACGAATATAAGGATTTAAAATCCAGAATAGGGGAACAGGTTCCACTCCCTGATAAAAATACCAGCGTTCTAGAACCACTCCCTTCCACATATATGCTCATATTATTTCCATTTATATCAACAAGCTGTCCTAATGGCTCTCGCAATTTTTTCTCTGCATTAAGTCTATATCTATGATAAACAAAGCAAATCAAAATTAAAATAACAATAACTGCTACTATCCATAATAATACCCGCAACATTGTTTTAGCTCCTTTTTTCATTATCTTTACATATCCCTCCTGAAATAAAAACGGCAATACAAATAATAATCACCTTACACACCAGTGAAACAAAGAGATTTCCACCAACAGAAATCTGCGATAATGTATTAATCAATGCATGTGTCATTGCACATATCCACAAGCTCCTTGTTTTATTGTATAATGCAGATAAAATAAAACAGTTTGTCAAAAGTCCAAGTAAAAAGCTACCTACATGAATTGATTGCATTGAACCTTCAATAAAAAAATAAAGGAAATGCCATATTCCCCAACAGACAAATGTCACACATGTCGAAAACACATACTCATGTTGTTCCTCAATAATTGGTTGAAACGTATATCTCCAACCTATTTCTTCAATCCCACCGAACAAAATTGCTTTTACAAATAATATAACCGGAATATACCAATTCTTTACTTGTAACATTCCACCCATTAATAGATAACAAAACTCTATACTCAAAAACATAAAAACAAGCAAGTAGCCGAAGATAGGTTGCTTTATGTTCACAAACTCGATTACAATCCTCTTAAAATTTATTTTTCGATATCGAATTGTGACAATGCTCCCCCACATTGCCGAAGAAATTCCGCCAATTCCAATTGCTATCATCCCAATTACCGTTGTGTAATCAACGACTATCCCTATCTTACGCAATAGGAAAACTATGATCGCTATTACTGTAATTTGTCCTATAGTTCCAGTTAAATATAATCTAATCGCATTTTTTCTAGCCACAGAATTATCAATATCCTTCCTTCTTTAGTCAAAATCTGTAAAACTCTTTCCCATTACTCCGCCCACAAATAGAGCCAAACTAGAGCCATTTGATAAAACAAATGCCGGAAGCCCGCATAAATACAGGCTTTCGGCATTTCAATCCGTTATTCAAACTCAATCGTTCCCGGTGGTTTACTCGTCAAATCATACATTACCCTGTTGACGCCCTTCACCTCATTAATAATTCGGCTCATAACTCTCTGGAGCACCTCAAACGGAATCTCCGCTGATTCGGCAGTCATGAAATCAACTGTATTGACGGCACGCAGTGCCACAGCATAGTCGTAGGTACGCTCATCACCCATAACACCGACGGAACGCATGTTAGTGAGTGCCGCAAAGTATTGGTTCGGCATCCAGGATGGCGCCTTGCCATTTGCTTTAGTGTACTCTTCTACTGCTTTGTCCACTTCCTCCCGGTAGATGGCATCAGCATCCTGCACGATCTTGACTTTTTCGGCATTAACCTCACCGATGATACGGATGCCAAGTCCTGGTCCAGGGAATGGCTGACGGAAAACAAGTTTTTCCGGGATACCAAGCTCAAGTCCGGCTTTTCTTACTTCGTCCTTGAAAAGATTTCGGAGTGGCTCAATGATTTCTTTGAAATCAACGAAATCAGGAAGACCACCTACGTTGTGGTGGGATTTGATCACGGCTGACTCTCCGCCAAGTCCACTCTCAACAACATCCGGGTAAATCGTTCCCTGTGCGAGAAAATCGACAGCTCCGATCTTCTTTGCCTCTTCTTCGAATACACGGATGAATTCCTCACCGATGATCTTACGTTTCCGCTCCGGCTCTGTGACACCAGATAGCTTGCTATAATAGCGCTCCTGTGCATTGACACGGATAAAATTCAGGTCAAACTGTCCGTTTGGTCCGAATACTGCTTCAACCTCGTCGCCCTCATTTTTACGAAGAAGACCATGGTCTACAAATACACAGGTAAGCTGTTTTCCAATTGCACGGGACAACAGACCTGCTGCAACAGAAGAATCCACTCCACCAGATAAGGCAAGTAATACTTTTCCGTCACCGACTTTTTCACGGATCTCTTTAATCGTATGCTCCACAAAAGAGTCCATTCTCCAGGTTCCCTCACAGCCACAGATGCTACGTACAAAATTGTGAAGCATCTTCGTACCTTCCTGTGTATGAAGCACTTCCGGATGAAACTGGATTGCAAATAATCCTTTTTCCTGATTCTCTGCAGCAGCAACCGGACAATCTGCCGTATGCGCAACAATATTAAATCCCGGTGCAACCTTTGAAATATAATCAAAATGACTCATCCAGCAGATCGTATTTTCTGATACGCCTGTAAATAACGGCGATGAAGTATCGACCGTAACCTCGGTTTTTCCGTACTCACGGACAGGTGCCTTTTCCACTTTTCCTCCAAGTACGTGCATCATCAACTGCGCACCATAGCAGAGTCCTAAAACCGGCACGCCAAGTTCAAATAATTCTTTCGAACAGGTCGGTGAATCAGCCTCATAGCAACTGTTCGGACCGCCGGTAAGAATGATTCCCTTTGGATTCATTGCCTTGATCTGCGCGATATCCGTCTTGTAGGAATATATCTCACAGTAAACATTGCATTCTCTGACACGTCTCGCAACCAGCTGGTTGTACTGACCGCCAAAATCAATGACAATTACTTTCTCATGATCCATTGATCTTCTTCCTCCTGATGTTTTCGTTGCCTGCCATCCGTTTGTGACGATGCCTTTTTTAAAGCATGTCCTTCCCTGATACAGACTTTAATGATATTTATTATAAGATACGTTTTGAGAGTTTACAAGGCGTTTTTCCCTCTATTACAGTATTTTGTCATTTTTATCAAAAAAATAAATATTTTGGATTCAAATATCACTTAATTTTAAAAACATGTACCTGAAAAATTTGGTCTAAAAATCTGTCTGATGCATTTTAAAATCTGTGAATTATTAAACAAAAATACATATCCCTTTTCTTCTGCGGTCATAATATCCATATGAAAAAACATTCCAATCTTCCGGATTTTTCAAAACTCTGCGCACCGGAGCAGAATCCCATACAGGATAAGATTTCCCTGCTGATCCACTTCTTCTTTCTGGGAAGTTTTTCAGGATTTCTCTGGGAAACCCTTATTTTTCTTGTAAAAGATAATACTTTTCGCAACCGTGGCTTCTTTTATGGTCCATGGCTGCCTGTTTATGGGATTGGCGCGGTGGTCTTTTACTGTTTTTTTCATCATTCCAGCAAAAAAATATCCGGAGCCACTCATCTATCAGGCAGAACATTCCGCTCTAAAATAAAATACCACCCAATCACTATATTCACCAAAACTGCTCTTCTTGGAACAGCCTTAGAACTTGTGATCGGATGGCTTCTCAATACATTTTTCCATTTACGGTACTGGGATTACAGCAGTTATCCGTACAATTTTCATGGATATATCTGCCTTTTTTCAGCAATCGGATTTGGTATCGCAGGTATGCTCTGGATCTGTGTATTTTCTAATATATTCCGAAAATACTGGTTCTCCCTGCCACCCGGTTTCAGACGCTGCTTCAACAGTATGCTGGTACTTTTATTCCTCACAGACTGCGCGGCCGCACTGATTTTCCCAAATGCCGGGCATGGAATCACATTTTAATCTGCAGGCTTGCGCCTTCATCTGCCTCTTTAATTTCTGGCACTTCCACCTTCTAAATATTCGCTTTCCTCTTCCATAACCTGATTTTCTTTTTCTTTAAAAATCATTCCGAAAATAGCACGTACAAGCGGGCCTGCAAAAAAGATCTGCCAGAAAAATGCCATTGGGAAATTCAGTGCTGTCGTCTCAATCCACACAGCGATCACTTCTTTTCCGGCATGTTTAAATAAAAGTGTTGCTGCAAGGCTCATTGTCGGACACATCAGGCAGACTGTGATTGATGAAATAGCAAGAATCAGCATGATCGGCTTGTCCACACCCGGTGTCACAATACGGAATGCAAGTTTTTTTGACAATGATCCGTAAAGGAAAAAGTCAAGAATAAATGCGATCGGTCCCATGATCACCAGTTCATGAAATGCATTTAAAAATACAATATTGCTCATTCCTCCCATGTTCAGTGAAATATTGTAGCAGATCATTGCGTACACCATCACGAACACCATTAAAATAGTAAATACAACTTCCTGTAACTTTGTCTTTGGCATATTTTTCTCCTCATTGTTCTGATAAAATATTTATTTTTCCCGACAAAAAAGCAGAGAAAGCAATCTTTGCGATCGCTTTCTCTGCTGCACGTCGTGTGATTATTATAACGTATTATATGCACTTTTATAATAGTTTTAATTTCACAAATTTTTTATACAATTCATGAAATTCATTGTGCAATTTCTTCAATGCTGTCCTATAATTTCGTAGGAAGCACTTTCCTTTTTTATATGTTTTTTGTTTCATGAAGCATGCCTTTCATTTTTGAAACATTTCTTTCGTTTCATGAAGCATGCCTTTCATTTTTTGAAACATGTCTTTCGTTTCATGAAGCATGCTTTTCATTTTTTGAAACATGTCTTTCGTTTCATGCATGCTGATGCAGATATTTCTCCCTTGTTGCGAGTCCGCCACGGATATGACGTTCGGATTTATTGACATCTAATACTTTTCGTGCTTCTGCCGCAAGCGACGGATTTACCTGGGCAAGACGTTCCGTGACATCTTTATGTATGGTTGTAACTATTTGGAACCGTTTTAGTTCCTTTTTCCTCAGTGTTTTCATCTCCTTCAATTAAAACAGTTTCATCCAATCCCAAATCACCAATAAGACGCAAGTAAATATCTACATTTCCATCCTTGTCCACTTCAATTTTATTGATCAATCGTTTTAACTGTGCATTTGTCATTTCTTGAACATCCGTGATATCTTCCAGTTGCTTGAATGTGCTGTTCAGAATTGCTTCCAGTTGTTCTCCCTTGGTCAGATGATAAGATACCATTTTCAGTTCATTTTCCAACCGTTCGATTTTTTTTCGCATTCCACCGATTTTCTCATTCAATTCCTCTCTGGAAATCAAATCATCGGTATACATATCCATGTATTTTTCACGGGATTTACGAAGCTTGTTCAATTCTGTATTTAACTGCTTTTCGTACTCAATATTTTCATCTTTTGCTTTGTATACCCGCTGAAATTCTTTAATCACATAATTGATTACTTTTTTCTTCTTACTAAGAATCTCCTGAAAATACTCCTGTAGTGCCTGAATCAGTTCTTCCTCATCTACCGTCACCGCATTCGGGCAACTATCCGCCCCTTTCCCGTTATGCCCGGAACACACCCAGCGCACATAAGTATTTTTGTATGTGCGAACAGTTCTGCGAAAAGACCATCCGCACTCCTTACATTTAATCAATGTAGAAAATAAATATTTGTTACTTTGTCGCTCATGTGTAATCTTAAAAGAATCATGACGACCTTTTAAGATATCCTGTGCTTTATCAAAGACTTCATCCTCAACAATCCGGAGTTCCGGTCGAATCGTAACAAGCCATTCTGATTCATCCTTTTCTTTTCTCTGACCAGTCAGAAAATCGGCAATCTCTTCTTTGCCGTTGATAATCTTCCCGGTGTATATCTCATTGGTCAGAATTCGGCAAACGGAGTTCTGGCTCCAGTTATTACCACGCTTAGTCTTGATGCCTCGTTCATTGAGCATATTCGCAATCTTCGATCCGCCATATCCTTCCTCTGTGTACCACTGAAAAATCTGACGGATTGCTTTTGCCTCGTTCTCATTGATAGAAAGGTTAAAATAGTCACCAATCGTCTTATGATAGCCAAAAACGATATTCGGAACACGTCCCTTTTCTGCATTCATCTTCTTACCAAATTTAATACGCTTGGATGTGTTGGCACTTTCCTCCTGAGCTAATGCCCCGAAGATAGTTAAGACAAATTCGCTGTTGCCCATACTTGTCATGTTGGCGGTCAGGAACTGTGTCTCAATCCCAAGAGATTTCAGTTTGCGAACACTCTGTAGTAAATCAACGGTATTTCTGGCAAAACGGGAAATATCCTTAACTACAACCATATCGAACAAGCCCTTTTCCGCATCTGCAAGCATACGCTGAAATTCCTTACGATTCTTGATTTTAGTTCCGGAAATGCCTTCGTCTGCATACAATTTAATGAGGTTATCTCCGGTGCGCTTGGTATATTCTAAGAAGAATTCTTTTTGTATTTCTAAGCTGTTGAGCTGATCGGTTTTATCTGTAGATACACGGCAATATGCGGCGATGTTCATAGCGTCTAACCTTTCCATCAAAATTGTAGCGTTCTGTTACAACTATTATACTATTTTTCTTTTTAAGTTACAATACATACTCAAAAAGCTACCATTCATATTGAATAGTAGCTTTTTCAACTATTAATTTTCTCGGTTCCAGTTTATGTAGTCAATAATCATAATAATTTCTTGAACAGCTTAGCGCAATTCAAACCTAAAATCGTTCATATCACTTTTTTTGGCCAAAAACCGTCTATTATGAGCACTTAGGTCTCCATATTTTTTTACTTTTTTAATATGTACCTCAAGGTTTCTACTAATATTCCACTTATCAGATGCCGTAAATCTAGGGATCAAATCACTCAAAAAAAGGAATTGCCCATTATTATCTTTGATATTTTCGTCTATTCCGTATCTCTCAAAACATTCAATAATTAACGTTTCTATCAGCTTTCGCATCATTACCAATACTGCATCATACAAACAGCATTCAAAGCATTGATTCATTTGCTTTGCCATCAATTTTAGATAATACGGTGCACTGTCGAGTATATCTAAAGGCAGCAATTCATCTGTGACGACCACTTCGACTTCTTCAGAAACTTCACTTTTTATTTTATCAACCACACTTCGCTCTAAAGTATAACCATTTTTGTTTTTTAAAAAGATAGCATTTTTCCCTTTTGAATGGTCAGACAAATATGCTGGAATATTTGAATATGGTTTAATACTTAATACTGAATAACACTCCACAATTTGCTTTGGTTGAACACTTTGTAAATTATCAATGTATAAAGAGTAATATACAAAGTAAACTATCATCTCACTTGATGATTTTTTTATAAACTCCGGTATCTTTTGAATGAAACCTTCTAGCTTATTGTGCATCATTTATCCTTTCCCACCAAGTCTCTATCAACATGGTCTTCTCCTATATGATTAATCTTAAATTTACCCGCTTCTGTAGAAACAAAAAAACTTTTAAGATTTTTTGCATTTACTAATGCTTGACTAATATTAAAACTCGTACTTTCCCCCAACGTTCTCAATACAGTAAATACTATGTCTTTATTTACCTCATCAATCCCTTTGACATCCTTTAACCATTTTGCAATGACAACCGTTTTATCCTGATGATTCGCAGGAGAATGTTCAGAATAAAATTCCACTAATGCACTTCTCTCATCTTGACTTAAATTTAAATCCACAAGATTATACGTTTCTGTTACACCAGTTTTAGCTTTAGAAATTTTTTTCTTACTTCCTTTTCCATCCTTCTCCGTGATTTCCCCACAAACAATTTTAGTTGCAAGTTCAATCCCCTTTCTCTCGATTCTAAAATCATTCTGATTAACTGCTGAAATTAGTTTATCCGAAATCAATGTTCTAACATTTTTTGAAAAATTTTTATTCCTTATATCCGTATATCGATTTGTTTCTCTATAACACTGACGTAAGTCATCCCTAGAAAAGAACTGTGTTCCTTGTTCTGATTTATAAAATGCATAAACTAATATCCATTCACTTTCAGTACGTGGTCCACCTACTAATACTACATTAGACAAACTCGGAATTTCTATCTGATCCTGCTCTTCATAACCATCCTCGTTAATTCTCATAATATTCTCATTTTCAATCTTTTCTTTCATATTATCCGTATGCATACTTACCACTTTTCTGTCACATTCGTCCATACGCCCCATACCGCTATCTTTAAGAGAATTAAATATCTCTTTAACGTTTTCTGCTTCGCCCTCTAATTCAACAGTCATACCGTTCCATGTTACCTTGATTTTCAGTTCACTCATCTTTTAGTCCTTTCACTTATTCAAACTTTTTCCACTTTGACTATATCAAATATTAACTGGAATTTTCTCCGTTTCCTTTTTATATGTTAATTTATATAGATAATCCAATGGATATCTAACTTTACACTTATCATATATCTTTTTCCATTCTAAGAGTTTTAGTATATCAAGGAATTCAAGATGTTCTAAAGAAACTGCATATACTGCAGAAAATCCATCATTTCTTGCTTGGCTCTTTTCAAAACTATGTTCTAAAAATGACTTCCATCTGTATTCTGAGATAGGTTTCTTTCTCACAATCTCTGTACACACAATCTCTGAATAAATCCATGGTGAATAAGTAGTTTGTTGATAGATATCCTTATATTTTTTTATAGAACTATTCGTATTTAATAAGATGGTTATCTCTGACTTATCAATCATTTTATACAAGGCAATTGTCAACATCGTATTAACGTGTTTACTCGCTGTATTACATTTTTTATGGTCATATATACAACCGCCGCTGGGTTTATTCTTTTTATCACTGTACTCGTCATTTATCATTTCAAGTAAATCATCAGCATACCCCCACACGCAAGAATCAATAAAGCATGTTAATCCAAAACAAGAATGAAGCCACCCTGCAAGACCCTTTGCTAATTTTTCATCAGCATGTGAATGAGAAATAAATACATCCGCTTCCATTTGCGGAAACCAGTCTTTTTCTATTTGTGTCCCGTCCACAATTCCATCGATAACATACTTTTTTAAATTCTCTGAAACTTTCGCTTTTTGTCCACTCAAATGTGTTTCACCTATCTGCACATAATCTTGAAACTTTGTAATATCCTTATCCAAATGCAAATTATATCCTGTTACCACTACTTTCCCTTCCTTCTTGCCGCGTTCTCTACCCAACTGTTTAAATTTGAGTACCCGTTTTCGTTAACATAATCGTGAATTTCATCGCAAAAGCTGTCAAAATATGCCGGTGTTCCATCATTATACTCTCCTATAGCAGAATGTATATTACACCTTGCCGATACCTGCCCCGTTAACATATCTCTAATATTGTTAATATGTATTCCAACTATCGCATTTCCCCTTTTAATACTCTCACATATTTCATATTGAACAAACTTTCTTGACAACGTATTCGTTCCGAGAAGGACTACCGTAACACTGGTACCCTCAAGCTGTTTATTTATCCATCTATATACCGCTTGATCACCTGTTCTTTTTATTTTTTCAAACTCCGCCTTATCAATAATTCCTGACTGTATCTGATTGCCATATGTTACCCATCTATTTCTAACAACCATACATCTATTAATATCATCTCCATAACAAAAACTATAAAAGACTTTTCTTGCCATACCTATCACCCCTATTTAATATTGAAAAACAATGTACATGATAATTCCAACTGCTATCATCCATACAGTTCCATAAAGTGGACACAACGTTTTGGATAGCATATATTTCATAATACACGAATTCTTTTTGTCAGCATCTTTCCACATTTTTTTATTATATGGGTTTAAGTCATACAGGTTTTCCATGTTATCATTTTGTCGTGCATCAATTACCCATTCATATTTCCATCTATACAAAGTTTCAGTTTTCAAGAAGAAACCATCCATTCCCCAAAACACCGTAGTTACCACAAATAAGAATAATGCAACAATTGACAGTTTACATCCTTGTCCGATTAACAATGTCAATGCTAATGTCACGAGAGAAATATACCATCCTTTTAGCTTAAATGAACAATCCGCCATTCTTTTTATGCATTCTTGTATTATGTCAATCTCTTTGTGCAATATTTCATTAACTTGATTATTCATTATAATAAGCCTTCCTTTCTTTTACCTCTAATTTCAGCTACTAATTTATGCACCGTCGTCCCCGGACACATCTCTGATGGTTTCTTTTTACCTTCTCGCTCACACTGCTCCAGCTTCTGCTGTGCTATCTGTATTGCCTTTTCCTCATTCCCTGCATTGCTGATTTTTCCATACATCTTTTCATCTGCCTTGGAATACTTCTGTCCCGTCTTGCTCTCATATACTCGCCCAAACTCAGAGCAGCATGTCCATGAATCTTGAATTGCCGGCATTGCACCAAAATAAGCATACATCCATATTTCAAAACATGGATTCGACCATCCTACTTGTATACCTTTTTTCTCTGCCTCGGAAATAATTTCATCAAATCCTATCACTTGATCTCTGTCAAACACAATCCAAGGAATACGATATTGAGCCTCATAGGCTGTTAGCTCCAGGCATTTATCAATCATGCTTCTTGTCTTTGTTTCTACGACTTTAATGACAAGTTTGTTTCTAACTTCCTCCGGCAATGATTGATGCAGTCCTGCAAAAAAGCAACGTTCGGTTCCTTCAGTGTCTGTAACAATCAAGTAATATCCCAATTCTGGTACTTTGATTGTTCTTCTTTGCTCTCTTGTCTTTCTGTTCCCTGTTCTATCCCCTTTTGCCATGCTCAATCCTCCTTAAACATATCAATACTCTTTAAAGTCGGAATGGCACCATACTTACCAATCAGATAATTCTTCTCATAGCTTTCGTCCTTGCGAATACGCACTCCATCCTCATCCATAAAATCTGCGAGGGAGTATAATGTTGAAACACCTCGATCATCTTTCTCAACAAACCATATTTCATCACGGCGCAGCAACTGATTTGAAAGTTGCCAGGTATCATGCGTTGTAAATACAAGTTGCGCATGGTTA
>ERZ1673743.1601-NODE-1601-length-23714-cov-6.766727_pt1 | contig 23714 bp, 29 predicted proteins | sample MGYA00580197_ERZ1673743 | MGnify/ENA primary metagenome ERZ1673743 (study PRJEB41218, sample SAMN15661795) | gut metagenome | host: Homo sapiens | place: Canada: London | collected 2015-08-20/2019-03-30 | study: EMG produced TPA metagenomics assembly of... | reverse complement strand
GAGGATCAGATAGTTTCCTTTTCCCCAGACATTGTAGTCACCAATAAGATACCTTGGGATTATAACCCTTCTGCATACGCTGAACTTACTGACAACACACTGAACAAGTTAGCGTGTGGTGATGCAGCCATCAGGTCACTACTGGAAGAGTGTATTGGGTACTGCTTTTATAGAAGAAACGAGTTAGGCAAAGCATTCATTCTGACAGGTGATAAGTCCAATGGCAAAAGTACCTTCCTTGACTGTATTAAGGCAGTACTTGGTGATGAAAATATCAGTGCATTGGATTTGAAAGAACTTGGAGACAGGTTCAGCACTTCAATGATGTTCGGAAAACTGGCAAATATCGGTGATGATATTGGTGATGATTTCTTGCAAGGTTCACAGGTTGCCATGTTCAAAAAGGTGGTAACTGGTAACAGAATCAAGGCAGAGCGTAAAGGACAAGATCCCTTTGAATTCAATCCTTACATCAAGATGCTGTTTTCCGCAAACGACATTCCCCGGATGAAGGACAAGACCGGGGCAGTACTTAGAAGATTGGTGATTATACCATTCAATGCTACATTCAGCAAAGATGATCCTGATTATGACCCATTTATCAAATACAAGCTGATTTGTCAGGAATCATTGGAATACCTGATTGCATTGGGCATGCAGGGATTAAAAAGAGTATTGACTAATCAGGAATTCACCAAGTCAGAGAAAGTTGACAAACAGGTGAAGGACTATGAAGAAGAGAACAACCCCATCATTGCATTTCTTGCTGAATATGATGAAACCTATATCATCAATGAAGCTACAGCTGATGTATACCGTATGTATTTAGTATTCTGTCAGGAAAATGCCATGCAGCCAATGTCAAATATCGTGTTCAGTAAACAACTGAACAAAAGACTGAACACAGAAGTCATTGTGAAAAAAATCAATGGGAAACCAACAAGGATATTTGTGAGAGCATAGAAAGAGGGTGCAAGGATGAAGGTATTGATTATAGGTATTGTGTGTGTTGGGTGCGGAATAGGTGCACTTTTTGTATTAGGGGTTCATGCAGTGTATTCAGCATCAAGGTACATGAATTTTGATAGTGATGGTTATAGAATTTGAAAAGTTAACTTCAAGAAAGGAATAGCAATGAACGGAAAGAATATAGAAGGTTATACAGACCCAACTGCATCAAAGGCAATCGCAGAAATCAGCAGGGAAGAAAAACAGGTTCACACCCTGATCCATTTGTTCCGTGACACAGCTGCACTTGCAGGATTTGAAATCATTGGACGGATTGAATTTGAACACAAGCGTTCCGGTCGCAGGTATAAGTAACGGTTACGGTTGGTTACACTTTGGTTACGGTTACCCAATGAAAAATAGTAGTGGTTGTAGTGGAACATAATACGGTGTAGTTGTGAAAATGGGTTACATAACACAAAAGTTACACTTGGGTTACGGTTCGGTTACGGTTGGCGGTTACGGTTGAAACCCTTGTAAATACTGGCGGTTACGGTTGGTTACGGTTAAAATCAAATTCTTTTAATTTTGAAGTATTTTATTACTGATATAGTAATGAAAATATAAAAATATAAGAATATAGACAGCAAGTGTAACCGTAACCGGGGGTAAATAGGTCTGAACGTATTGATTTTACAAGTATTTTTGACGGTTACGGTTGTATTTCTGAACCGTAACCAAGTGTAACCGGGAAAGGAAGGTTGAAATGATTCAGAAAAAGAAAACAGGTGATACACCGATAGACAAAACATATAGATATCTGTATCAGGTGAAGTCCATAGATGCTATGATCAATGAAAAGCAGTTACAAATTGATAACTTACGAAGCATAGCAAGCAGCACTGCTTTACATACAGATTCAGAACGTGTCCAAAGTTCAGGAAGCAAGGATAAGTTAGGTGATTGCTGTGCCAAGATTGCAGATTTGTGTGCAGAAATCAATCAGGACATAGACGCTTTTGTTGATACCAAGGCTGATGTAATGCACACTATAGACCTGCTTGAAGATTTAGAAGAACGCAGGGTGTTGTATTGTAGATATTTGCGATACATGGAATTCTTCAAAATATCACAGGAAACGAATGTATCAGAAGAAACCGTGTTCAGAGTTCACAGGAAAGCTATTGAAAATTTATCTAAAATCCTGTTTCCTGTAGTTTGTGAAAGATAGACAGGTTATGACAGTTAATTCTGTAGTAAACTGATATTATAAAAAATGTATAATTTTTTATAACCTTGAAATAAGGCAATAAAACCCTTGATTCAGATGAATTAGGGGTTTTTTCATACGGTGAAGGGTGCTATATGGTGAAATGACAGGTCACCGGACTCCTACCTTCACCGTATTTTTTAGAAAGAAGTTCAGGAGATTTTGAAGTGAACCTTGAATTATTCAGAACAACACAAGTAAGGCGGTGATAATCGTGCCGGGAATTGATAAGGAACAGGTGAAAGCCGATTATCTGAACGGTATGAAGCAGAAAGAACTGATTGAGAAGTACAACATACCGTTGAACACCCTGAAATCATGGGTGAAACGCTATCATTGGTCAGAGGAAAAAAAGGGTGCACCCAAAAAAAAGAAAATGGGTGCACCCCTACACAATAAGAATGCAGTGGGAAATAAGGGCGGTGCGCCCAAGGGAAACAGTAATGCAGTCAAGCACGGATTCTTTGCAAAGTATCTTCCGGAAGATACGCTTGATATAATGGATGCCCTGAAAGACAAAACCCCACTTGATCTGATTTGGGATGCAATACAGATTCAGTATGCAGCCATTATCAGAGCGCAACAGATCATGTATGTGAAAGATAAGGATGATGTGACTTCTACACAAGTTGGATTCACAGAAGGTAAGGTTTCCGGGGAAACATGGGAAGTACAACAGGCTTGGGATAAACAGGCAACCTTCTTGAAAGCGCAAAGCAAAGCGGTTGATTCCCTGAAAAACATGATTAAAGACTATTTGGAACTGGAAGGTGCAAGCAAAGCAGATTCTAAAGAACAGGTGCAGGATTGGAAAGCAGCCATCATTGCCATAGCAAAACGAAGGGGTGAAAAACAGGATGGAAACGGAACTGATTGAAGCCCTTGAATTTTACTATGACCATCCTGCTGAATTCTTGGAAGATATGCTTGATATGGAATGTGATGATTGGCAAGCCTTGGTTGCAGCTGATGTTGCTGCTGAACCCAAGGTTGCTGTGAAGTCCGGGCAAGGTGTAGGTAAGACCGCACTGGAAGCCGGGCTTATTATTTGGTTTTTGGTATGCAGACCTTATTCAAAGGTCATAGCAACAGCCCCAACTATGCAACAGCTTTATGATGTGTTATGGGCTGAAATAGCCAAGTGGCTTAATACATCCAAGGTCAAGCAGTTATTGACATGGACAAAAACCAAGGTGTACATGAACGGTGATTCTGAACGGTGGTTTGCCACCGCCAAGACAGCAACCAAACCTGAAAATATGCAAGGATTCCACGAAGATCACATGATGATCGTTGTGGATGAAGCATCAGGTGTTTCTGATCCAATTATGGAAGCTATCCTTGGTACACTGACAGGTTCAGACAACAAATTGCTTCTGATGGGAAACCCAAACCGAATTGAAGGTGTTTTCTTTGATGCTTTCAATAAAGACCGGGATAAATTCAAGACTCACACAGTAAGCAGCCGGGATTCAAAGCGTACATCTAAGGACAATATTGAAATGCTTGAATCCAAGTATGGCAAAGATTCAGATGTGTGCCGGGTCAGGATTGATGGTCAATTCCCAAAGGGTGCACTTGATTCCTTCATATCATTGGAAACGGTTGAACTTGCCTGTTCAGTGCTGAACAAACTGAAACAGGCTGATATTGATGCAGCAAAAACTCTTCATGTTGGTGTGGATGTTGCCCGGTTCGGTGATGATAAGACTGTGATTACTCCAAGAATCAGCACCAAAGTATTTGAATTCAGGAAGTATGTGAAGAAAAGCACCATGGAAACAGCCGGATATGTACTGATGTGCTGTAAGGAATACATGAAATTGTTCCCACAGCTGAAAAACTGCATTGTGAAGGTAGATGATTCCGGTGTTGGTGGCGGTGTGACGGACAGATTGAAGGAAGTAGTCAAGGCTGAACGGTTGCCTATTAAGGTGATCCCGGTGAACAACGGTGAATCTGCCACAGATGAATATTATTTCAACCTTGGCGGTCAGCTTTGGGGTCACATAAAAGAACTGCTTGAAGTTAACTTTTCAAATAACATGCAGGGTAAGGAAGTTGAAATTGAACTTCCCAATGATGCGGAAATGATAAAACAGTTGAGTGTTCGGAAGTATCACATGACTTCCAAGGGAAAGATTCAGCTTGAAAGTAAGGATGATATGAAAAAACGTGGGTTGGGATCACCTGATGTGGCTGATTCATTGGCTTTATGTTTGTATGAGCCTAACACGTGGATTTATTAGAAAGGTGGGTCAAAAAGATGCTGAATATATTAGGTCAGGAATATGATATGCAGGTTTCGGATGCGTTACCTGATGATACAGATGGATTGTGTCAGACTTATTCAAAAAAAATCATGGTTAAGCCTATGGAAAAGATGCTTGACCCAACAGATACAGATGATGTGAAAAAGAAGCGGTTCAATGAAGTATGCAGACATGAAATCATTCATGCTTTTTTGTTTGAATCAGGACTGATTGATGAATGTTCAGATGAACAGCTTGTCAATTATCTTGCCATGCAGATGCCTAAACTGATTGAACTGTTCAAAATACAGAATTGTTTGGAATAGGCGGTGTGTAAATATGGCATTGACGATTGAAGAGATTGGAAAGTTCATAGACAATGACAAGGCTTCTGAAAAAAAGAGACTTGCCAAGAAAGGCTTGGACTACTATGAAGGTCTGCATGATATCAAAGATTACAAGACCTACTATGTAGATGCAGACGGTAAGTTACAGGAAGATAAGCTAAGAAGTAACATCAAAATTGCACATCCATTCTTCACTGAATTGGTTGATCAGCAAGTTCAGTATATGCTATCCAGTGATGAACCATTCATGCTGTCTGCAAAATCAGATGATAAGTTGCAGGATGCGCTGAATGACTACTTTGGTGATGAGTTCAGGGCAGAACTGCAAGAATGCTTGACCGGATGTATTGCAAAAGGTTTTGAAAATATGTATGCCTATAAATCAGCATCAGGAAGAAGTCGATTCATGACAGCTGATTCAATGGGGGTCATTGAAGTACGTGGTAAAGACACAGATGATGGATGTGATTATGTTATTTACTATTATCCTGATCGAATTGATAAGGGTAGAAAGGTAATCACACGTATTCAGGTGTGGGATGCCAATACAACCACATATTATGTGCAGGTGTCCAGTGGTAAGATCGCACTGGATGATTCGCAGAAAATCAACCCAAGACCACATATTACCTACACCAAGACAGGTGATGATGCCTTGTATTATGAAGGTAATGGTGGTTACGGTTTCATTCCATTCTTCCGGTTGGACAATAACCGTAAACAGGCATCAGGGTTGAAAGCGGTCAAAGCACTGATTGATGATTATGACCTGATGGCTTGTGGCTTGTCCAATAATCTACAGGATATTGGTGAAGGTCTGTATGTGGTCAAAGGATTTCAGGGTGCTGACCTTGATGAAATGATTCAGAACATCCGGGTGAAAAAGCATATTGGTGTTGATGCAGATGGTGGTGTTGATATCAAGACAATAGATATTCCCTATGAAGCCCGGAAGGTTAAGTTGGAACTGGATGAAAAGAACATTTACAGATTTGGTATGGGATTCAATTCAGCACAACTTGGTGATGGGAATATTACCAACATTGTAATCAAGTCCCGGTATGCGCTGCTTGACCTGAAATGTAATAAGTTGGAAATCCGGTTGAAACAGTTCCTTAGACAGCTGTTGAAGGTTGTTTTAGCTGAAATCAATGAAGAATTTGAAAGTGATTATCAGATGAAGGATGTGAAAATTGTCTTTGAGCGTGAGGTTATGACCAACGCACAGGACAATGCACAGATTGAACTGACTGATGCGCAAAAGCAGAATCAGCAGATCAATACACTGATGGTTGCTGCAAATCTGCTTGATGATGAAACTATTCTGAAAGCCATCTGTGAAATCCTTGATATTGACTATGATGAAGTGAAGGCAAGGCTTGACAAACAGGCAGAGGAACAGCCGGAAAGTCAGGTGCAACAGGTTCAGACCCAACTGAACAATGTGACACCTGATGATGAAGGTGGTGATGGTAGTGAACAAACGACAACTTGAAGTTCAGAAAATCAGCACAGCGGATGAACAGCGTATCATCAGGCAGTTGAAACAGGTGTACAGTCAAGCATCTAAAGATTGTGCAACCAAGATTCAGGAATTATCCATGCGTACCGATTTAGAAAACATACAGTCTATTGTGTACCAAAAACAGTATCAAGAAGCTATCAAGAAACAGATTGACGGTATCTTGAATGACCTGAATAGTAAGTCTTTTGCAAACATTGCTGATTATCTTGGTCAGTGCTATGAAACAGGATTCATTGGTACACTGTATGACCTACAGGGGCAGGGGATTCCCCTTTGCTTTCCAATCAATCAGGAAGATGTGGTTCAGGCATTACAGGTTGATTCCAAAATATCCCAAGGTTTATATCAGCGCATGGGTGAGGATACTGACCACCTGAAAAAATCAATCAAGGCTGAACTTTCAAGGGGAATCAGCAACGGTTCTTCTTGGAACATGGTAGCCGGAAAGATTGCAAGTGGTATGAACAGTCCTTTTGACAAAGCATATAAGCGTGCAGTGGTGATTGCAAGAACCGAAGGTCATAGGGTTCAGCAGCAGTCAACCCTGCATTGTCAGAAACGTGCAAAGTCCAAAGGTGCTGATGTGCTGAAACAATGGGATTCTACACTTGATGGTGTGACAAGACCAACGCACAGAGAATTGGACGGACAGATCAGGGAAATAGATGAACCGTTTGAAGTGGCAGGAATGAAAGCCATGTACCCCGGTGCATTTGGTAACCCGGCAGAAGATTGTAATTGTCGGTGCTGTCTGTTGCAGCGTGCAAGATGGGCTTTAGGTCAGGAAGAATTGGACACCTTGAAAGAACGTGCAGAATTCTTTGGACTGGATAAAAGCAAGGATTTTGAAGATTATAAACAGAAATACTTGAAACTTCCTGAAAATGCTGATACAGTGGAAATAGGAAAGCTACCTAAACCGACTGGTTCAAGTAATTTAACCTATGACGGCTTTTTCAAAGTACTGAATGATAAACTAAAAGTTGAATACATTGCTGTTGAAAATCACAAAACAAACGTTACACCGGACAGTATCATTCAGGCATTATCCGGTGGTGATCGCACAAGCGGTTCATGTGCATCCTTGGGATTAGCATACATTGGACAAAAACAAGGATGGGATGTTTTAGATTTTCGTGGCGGTGAAAGTCAAAGCTTTTTTTCTACTGGTTGGAATTTGAAAAAATTATCAGAAGTGGATGGGCTTAAAGTTTTAACAGCAGACGGAAAAGCTGCACTTACTGTTGGAAACCGATTGTTGAAACAATGTGAGGTAGGAAAAGAGTATTATTTGTGCTGTGGACGGCACGCATCTATTGTAAGAAAATTGGAAGATGGTAGATTGCAGTATTTGGAATTGCAGTCTGCAAGGGACAGCGGATGGACTGATTTCAATGGAAATCCAAGATTCACATTAAGCAGCAGATTTGGTTGCAGTTCCAACTTACCATCTGTGGGTGATTTTATGATTGATATTGATGATTCTGATTTTGAAACTGATGAATTCAGGCAGCTATTGGGGTATATCAATACTGCTGAATCGGATCAGAAGAAAGGAAAATATGGCACAATCAAGTAATTTTGTAAAAAACAATCCTGATGATGAAATATGGTGGGTGAACAATCCTGAAACCAAAGGTGAATGGTTGTTCAGCTTTGATAAAGAACGCATTTTCAATATGTTCCGTGATTATCCCCATGAGTTAACACCGGAACAGAAGAAGATATTTGATGAAGAAAATCCATATTGGGCTGACTTCTTCAAAGACAGAAATTAAGCAAGGGCACAAAACCGTGTACCTTGCTTTTCTTATGCTTGAAAGTAGGTGAAAAAATATGTTTAGAAGTGGTTTTGTTTAGCACTGAACAATAATTGAACAGTTTTGTTAGAAGGACGGTCAATGACCGTCTTTTTATATACCCATCATCAGTGATGATGTAAAACATCAACCAAGTAAATTCGTGACATAACACGTAAAAATTGTATGAAAGGTTAGGGAAAAGAAATGACATTACAGGAAATTCTGAAAGCACAGGGGCTTACTGATGAACAGGTTGAAAAGGTTGTTGGTGAAATGAAGCAGAACAAAATCTTCACTGCATCAGAAGAAAACCTTGATACACGATATGGAAAGCTGAAAACAGATCATGACACTACTACCAAACAGTTGACGGAAGCGCAGACCTTAATTGAACAGATGAAAAAGGACGCAGGTGACAACAGCGCATTGCAGACCAAAATCACTGATTATGAAACTAAGGTCGCAACGTTAACTGCTGAAAATGAAAAGCTGAAACTGGATGGAGCATTGAAGGTTGCGCTGCTTGATGCAGGCGCAAAAGCTTCTGATCTTGATTATCTGATGTTCAAAGCAGGTACAGGTGACCGTGAATTGAAGATTGGTGAAGATGGAAAGCTGAAAGGTCAGGATGATCTGATTGCAGGTCTGAAAACACAGTTCCCCGGTAACTTTGACGCACCCGGAAAGAAGGACATTCAGGAGCATAGACTGGATAAGCCGGAAGGTGGCGCAGATGATTCTACTGAACCTAAAACGTTAGCGGAAGCACTGGAAATGAAGTATGAACACAAGAATGAATAAGAAAGGTTAAAAAGGTGACTAATTATGGCAGCTATGACATTAGCAGAAATTAAGAAAGGTATGTCTGATAAGGTCTTTGATCAGATCGTAGACATTTTCTTACGTGAATCTGAAATCTTACAGTTACTTAAGTTTGACGATTGCGTAAGCGCATCCGGTGGTGGTTCTACCATGAAATACAAATATTTGAGAAAGGTTCTTCCTGCAACTGCTGAATTCCGTAAGCTGAACGGTTCTTACACTGCAAGCGCAGCAACCAAGCAGGAGTGTGAAGCAAACCTTGCCATCATGGGCGGTGCAGTTCAGCTTGACCGTGTTCTGAATAAGGTAGCAGGTAAGTATGACAACCTTGCATATCAGATTGAGGAACATATCCGTGCGGTTGTTTCCCTGTTTCACTACACGCTGATTAACGGTGATGCAACAACCACTGCATCCGGTGATCATCCTGAATTTCAGGGCTTGGATTCCATGCTTGCAGGTACTACTACAGAGTACGGTGCAAAGAGTTCCATTGACTTATCTACCATTGCAACTCTGAAAAATAATGCAGATGAATTTTATGAAGCACTTTCCCTTCTGATCAAGTCCACACAGGCTGATGCCCTGTTCATGAATACGGACATGATCACCAAGGTTCAGACTGTGGCACGTATCCTTGGCTATAAGACAGAATCAGAAGAAGCATTTGGTAAGAGAGTTGTGTCCATGGATGGTGTCCGTATGATGGATTTACAGAATTATTACACTGTATCTGATAGTGCAGCTGTAGCTAATGCTGTTGTTAAGAAGGGCTTGGAGCGTACCATCAATGGTGCGTCTAACAAGACTACTGGACTTACTGACATTTATGCAGTTAAGTTTGATGTAAATGATGGTTTTCACGGCATCAGCCTTAACGGTGGTTCTGTTATTGATCAGTACCTTCCTGACTTCTCTGCACCCGGTACGGTAAAGGATGCAGAAGTTGAAATGATTGCTGCAACTGTACTGAAAAATACACAGCACGCAGGTGTTCTTAGAAACATCAAGATTGCCTAAAAACATTAGGGTAACAGTGCAACACTGTTACCCACATCTTAAAGAAAGAGAGGTAAACAATCATGCCGAGAACGAATAAAGTAGAAAGCAATGTACAGGAAACTGTGGAGACAGTTGAAACCGCTGAAACCGTGGAAGCGGTAAAAGAGAATAAGAAAAAGACCTATGTGATCACGGTAGTAGGCAATCCTTCTTACTGTGGCATTGGTGCAGGTGGTGTTCAGTTTGCCAATGGTGAAGCACACATTACTTCTGACAGAATGGCTGAATGGTTCAGAGAACACAGCGGTTATGAAGTAACAGAAGCCTGATGAAAGGCGGTGTTCCTGATGATTGCAAAACTTGAAAAGTTAACTTCAATGGAAGAATTCAAGGGTATGGATACAAATGTACTTACCATGAAAATTGAAGCCATTGAAAACCTTATCAGGGCATACACCAATAACAATTTTCAGAACAGGGTTATGAGGATTGAAGCACCGATTGAAAACGGTGTTCTGCTTGGTCATTCACCTTATTTCAAGGTGGGTGACACCGTGCAGATTTCACAGTCAATGGTAAATGATGGTCTGTATGTTATTGCTGAAATCACAGATGCAGGGATTGTTCTTGATAGGGATGTGTTTGATTTCCCATTGAACACAGTAACCAAGATAATCTACCCGGCAGATGTTCAAAAAGGGGTCATTGATTTGCTGATTTGGGAGAAAGACAACCGTTCCAAGGTGGGAATCAAGTCTGAAACGATATCCCGGCACAGTGTGACATATTATGATCAGGATGCAAATAATCAAGTGATGGGTTACCCGGTGTCCTTACTTGGTTTTCTGAAACCTTATATGAAACCAAGGTTCTGATATGGGGAAGATTGGTGGTAACATCAGCGCAGTCATTCAGACACAGACCATTACACAGAATGATATTGGGGAAGATGTATCAACTTGGGTTGATGCACTTCCCCCTTTTGTTGGGTGGTTGGATTTGTCAGGTGGAGATTCTGATAAGGTGAATTACAACACCAAGATTCAGGAATCAACGCATGTGTTTGTGTGTGATTACTTCCCTTTGGTCACACAAGGGGAAGAACCGGGAAAAGAGATCACACCGGAGAACAGCCGAATGATTGTGAATGGTAAGGTGTATGAAGTGAAGTTGTATGATAACCCAATGGAACTGAATTTACAGTTGGAAATCTATTTGAAGTATGTGGGTGGTGCTTGATATGGCATTTACAGATAACAGAATTGCAGTCAAGACAGAACTGAAAAAAGCCGGGATTGCTTGGTTATACGAAGCGTGTGGAGAACTTGAAGCACAGACGAAGCGCAATTCCAAGGTAAGTACTGGAAAGACCAAAGGTTCATATCAGTACAGGGTAGATGAAGAAAAACTTGAAGGTTACGTTGGGTCAAGTGAAGAAAATGCAATATGGGAAGAATACGGCACTGGTGAATATGCACTGAATAGTGATGGCAGAAAAGGCGGTTGGTGGATCAAGGTAGGGAACGGTAAAAATGAAATCCCCTTACCAACTGCTGAAAAATATTCATGGGTCAAGGTAAGAAAGAAAAATGGTGTACTGACATACGTGTTCACCTATGGTAAGAAACCTACCAAACCAATGACCAAATCCTACACTTCCTTAAAAAACGTATTGCAGAAAAAAGCACAAGAATTATTTGGGGGAATTTCATGAAAAATGTGTTAAAACTGATTGCTGCTGAAATGAAAGCAGCCGGGGTTGATTATCACTTTGAAGTGAATAAAAAATCACCCCCAACTTATCCGTATCATGTGGGTGAGTTGTATCCGGCAATCCCAACTACAGAAGATGGAATGCAGGAATACACCTTTGAACTGAACGGATTCAACCGTAAAACAGAATCTTCTGACGGTACACTGTCTGAATTACTGGCAGATGTGCAAAAGATTGAAGAACACTTTCCTTTGGTGGATGGGTTCACAACACTGGTTGGAAATCAGGCGGTGATGATCCACTATATCAGCTGCACACCTGTCACATCAGGTGATGAAGAGGTTCAGAAGGTTCAGACAATATTATCAATCAAAACATGGAAAGGTTAAAAAGGTGAAAGATTATGGGTCTTATTAAAGGTCTTAAGAAATCCGGTATTACATCAGCTACACCTAAGAATCTGTTGCTTGGTGCAGGTACGATTTATAAAAACCTGACTTGGGATACGAGCAATAGTACATGGAAGGGTACTGTTCTTGGTGCTACATCCGGTGGTAACAAGTTCAGTTTGAAACCGAACATTGTAGTTATTGATGTGGATGGTGCTGTTGTAGATACCAAGGGTATGACACAGAAGCAGGGTGAAACAGCTTCTTTGGAAATCAACCTTGTGGAAATGTCCGTTGGTGCTTTGAAGATGGCAATGATTGGTGAAGAGGTAAGTTCAGAAGCAAATGGATTTACCAAACTGGCAACCAAGGCGGTCATTGAAGATAGTGATTACCTTGATAACATTGCTTTTGTCGGTTTCCTTGCTGACGATACACCTATTGTTATCATTATGGAAAATTCGTTGTGTACTTCCGGTTTGGAGTTAAGCGGAAAGAATAAAGAAGCAACGGTCATTCCTGTTACCTTTCAGCCTTATGCAGATAATTCTGATGATACATCACAGGATACCTTGCCTGTATTCATCTATTATCCGACAAAGGCAAACGCAGAAGCAAGTACAGGTCAGTCTACACAGGATCAGGTAAATACCAAGGAATAAAAAATTTACCTTAAAAGTTAAGTTACCTAAACCAAGAAGGGATGAAAAGAAATGGAAAACGTAAATATGAGTGTTTTTGATAGTGGGGTTGTAAATCCTACACCCACACAGGAAAACCCTGTATATGAAGGTTATATGAGCGCACAGACAGTAAACAACACGGTTGCTCCTACTGTCGAACCTGAAATAGTTAAGCCCTATGTGTTCAGAACCTTGAACAGTACAGACCTGTTTCCAATGATTAAAATTATTGGAAAGATTGGTTTGGATGAATTAACTGCTGTCTTTGATGGTGATGCATTGAAAGCAGTTATTGAAAAGTTCAAAAATAAAAAGGATAGCACAGATGGCAATGCAGATGTGCCTTTACTTGTAGGCTTAAATGTTTCTCTGAAATTAGTAAATAAAATAATTGAGCATATCCCGGCTTGTGAATCTGATATTTATGCATTACTTGCAGGTATCAGTGGAATGAGTATTGATGCAGTGAAAGCACTGGATATTGATATCTTCATGGAAATGCTGCTTGATCTTGTGAACAAGGAAGAATTCAAGCGTTTTTTCAAGGTTGCTTCAAAATACATCAAAAAGTAGGAATGTTTGAATTTATGGACTTGCTACACAAAAGGTATGCAAGTCCTTTTCCTTTACTTGATAACCTGATTAGAACTGAACAGTTCAGTGAATGGGTTGAACAATTCTTTAAAAAGACAGCAGAAGAAGAAAACGATAAAAAAGAATGGGAATTCTTCCTTCATAAGGTTTGGAATAAGTCTTTTGCTGATTGGAAAGCTGAAATGACTGCACAGGTAAGTCAGGATGATGTTATGGATGAAGCTAAAAAAGAAGAAATCGTTTCACGGTCGAACGAGATATTGAACAATTTTGTTCCAATTCTGCAAAAGGACGGTGAAAAATAGTGGAAGAGTTATTTAGACTTATTGGCAAAGTCGTTGTTGAGAATGATGAAGCCAATAGGAAAATTGATGAGACCGCCGACAAAGCAGAAAAGTCTGAAAGTAGACTATCAGCTGTTGGGAACAAAATCAAGTCCGGTTTGGCTGCTGCTGCAAAGGCAGGGGCGGTTGCTATTGCAGGTATGGCAACTGTGGCAGCAACCGGATTTGTTGCATTATCCACGCAAGCTGTTCAGTGCTATGCAGATTATGAACAGTTGGTTGGCGGTGTTGAAACCCTGTTTGGTGCAGGGGGTCAGTCGATTGATGAATATGCAAAAAGTATTGGTGTGTCAGTAGATGAAGCATCTGACAAATACCAAGACTTAATGACTGCACAAGATGCAGTAATGAAACACGCTGATGAAGCGTACAAAACAGCAGGTCTTTCAGCCAATGCTTACATGGAAACGGTAACATCCTTTTCAGCTGCTTTGATAAGCAGCTTGGACGGTGATACGGTAAAAGCTGCATCTGTAGCAGATAAAGCTATCGTGGACATGGCAGACAACGCAAATAAGATGGGTTCTTCAATGGAATCTATACAAAATGCGTACCAAGGATTTGCTAAACAGAACTACACCATGTTAGATAACCTGAAATTAGGTTATGGTGGTACTAAAGAGGAAATGCAAAGGCTTTTGGATGATGCCGGGAAATTGGCAAATCAGAAGTTTGACCTTTCTTCCTATGCCGACATAGTTGAAGCAATCCATGTTGTTCAGACAAACATGGGGATTACAGGCACTACTGCAAAAGAAGCTGCTACTACAATTCAAGGTTCTATTGGGACAATGAAAGCAGCGTGGACAAATTTCCTTACAGGTATGGCAGACCCGGATCAGGATTTTGATGCTTTGCTTGGAAATTTGGTTGATTCAGTTGTGACTGTTGCAGATAATCTGATTCCAAGAATATCTGCACTATTACCAAGGCTTGTGACAGGACTTTCACAGGTTGCACAAAGTCTTGCCGGGTATTTGCCGGAAATTGTACAGGAGTTACTACCTGCACTGATCAGCGGTGTGGCAGCCCTGACTGGTGAATTGATTACGGCTATCCCGGCTATATTACAAACCCTTGTTCCTGTACTGTTTTCAAGTTTACAAGATATTTTTTCAAGCGTTGGTTCAATGCTTGGTGGAAGTGGTGCTTTTTCTGCTTTAAGCAGTGTTTTTAGTGAAGATTTCATTGCATCCATGGAAGAATGGATTCCGTATCTAATGGACATCATGCAGATTTTTGCAAGTGACACTGTTACAGCGTTTGCAGGACAAATTGGAAATCTGAAAACTATGTTTACTGCCTTGTTTAATGCTGTGCAGCCTTTAGTAGAAACAGCATTGATTGGGTTGGTTCAGGCTTTTGATACACTGCTTGTAACGTGGGATGAAGTATTTGTCCCGTTGATCACTACTGTGATTGACATATTTACAACCCTTGTAAGTACGATATTGACAGCAGTGACCCCGGCAATCAGTGAAATCAGTAACAAGTTTCAGGAATTGCAGCAGTTTGTAAATGCAGCAATTCAGAATGCAATCGTTCCTGCAATCAGCAGTTTTATAAATATGATTCAGCAACTTTGGACGGAGAATCAGGACAAGGTTCAGAAAATCGGTGAGCTGTTCAGTGTAGTTTTTTCAGCAATAGCCGATAATGTGGCATGGTTCGTGGACACGTTCAAAAATTATATTTATCCATTCATGCTGTGGTTGTCTACCTTCATTCAGGAAAATATGACAACCATTCAGGCAATCTTTCAGGCAGCGTTTGATATTATCGGTGGAATCATAGATTTCTTCATTGCCTTATTCAAAGGTGATTGGGAAGGAATGTGGGAAGCTGTTAAGAGCATACTGCAAAGCGCATGGGAATTTATAGTAAATGTTTTCACGCTGATCAAGGATTTCCTTGCTTCCGTAGGTTCGGCTATTTGGTCGGTAGTTCAAAATGCTTGGGAAAATGTGTATATGGCAATCTATAACAAGATTACCAAAATCAAGGACAGCATTACCAACACTTTCACGCTGATTAAGAATACCGTTTCGGATATATTCACATCAATGAAGAATGCGGTGGCAAATATCTTTGAAGGAATATGGTCTGCAATCAAAGGAACAATCAACAAAATTCTTGGTGGAATTGAAACCATGGTAAACGGTGTTGTGAGTGGTATCAATAAGCTGTTGGATGGAGTTGAAGCAGTTGCGAATGCAGCCGGGGAACTTTTAGGATTTGACCCTATTTCCATATCACTATCATCTGTGTCATTGCCAAGGTTGGCAAAGGGTGCGGTTGTCACCAAACCTACAGTTGCAGAGATTGGTGAAGATGGCGCAGAAGCCATTGTTCCATTGGAGAAAAACACCCAGTGGATTGAAAAGGTATCTGCTGAAATGCAGAATCAGGGTGCTTTTAGTGGCAATGCTGAAATGTTACAGGCTATCACTGACAGGCTTGATAAACTCATAGTATTGATCAGTGCCATTTGTCCTGACCTTGCAGAAAAACTTGCTGACCTGATGGAAGGTTTGCATTTAGACATTGATAAGCGTGAATTTGCACGCTTGGTGAAGGAAGTGTAATATGCTTGAACGTGTAAAATTTGTAAATCATATCAATGAAGAAATGCTTTGGGGCAAGAATGGCATATATGTCAACTATAATGATCTGCATGATTTTAGTTGGAACTACACATCAGATAACAACAAAATTTCCAGTTTTAACAAGGGGATTGTCACAAAGACAATCCCCATTGTTATCTTATGTAATACAGATGCAGAAGGACTCGCCACAAAGAACAAACTTTTGGAGATTGGTGAAAAAGATATATTAGCGGTGCGACATGGGAAATTGATAATCGGTGATTATTATTTGAAATGTTTCATCAGAGGAAGTAAAAAAAGTAATTATCTGATGCGGAAGGGGTACATGGAAACAACTCTTTCAATCGTAACAGATTACCCACAGTGGGTAAAAGAAAGTACAACATCCTTCCGAGCAGATGGAAGGGTAACAACAGAAGGTCAGACCACAAGTGTAAGTTCCGGTGGAAAAAATCTTGATTTCAACCGAGATTTTCCGTATGACTATACTTCTGATATGACCAATAAGAGTCTGAATAACACAGGCTTTGTAGGAACAAACTTCAAGCTGATTATTTATGGTGCAGCGGTGAACCCAACTATTCACATAGGTGGACACACTTATCAGGTGAACTGTTCAGTGGGTGAAGGGGAATATCTGACCATAGACAGTTTAGAAAAGAAGATTTATCTAACAAAGGCAGATGGTACAACAGTTAACTGTTTTAATAATCGGAACAGGGCATCATACATATTTGAACAGATTCCACCGGGACAAAATACAGTCACGTGGGATAATACGTTTGGATTTGATGTTGTCTTACTGGAAGAAAGAAGTGAACCAAGATGGACTTAATATATGCAAATAGTCAAAAAGAAGATATTGGTGTGATGCAATCATACAAATTTGACCTTGCATTTGGTACGGATGAAAACGATTTTGAACTAAAAACCACAACCAATAATCATGTGTGTGAAGAAGGTTTCATTCTGTATATTGAAAACACTGAATATGGTGGAATCATTGACAAAATGAGGGTCAGCACCGCAAAGAATGAATTGTACTATAAAGGTCGTACTTGGCACGGTATATTAGCAACCAAGATTCTTGAACCGGATGCCGGACAAGACTATTTGATATGTAGCGGTGAAGCAAACGTTGTACTTGGTCAGCTGATTGAAAGAATGGGACTATCTGACTTGTTCAAAGCAAGTTCAGATAGTTCAGGACTGATGATTCGCAATTATCAGATGAACCGTTACATTGACGGTTATGAAGGCATCAGAAAAATGCTTTCTTCCGTAAATGGAAAATTGAAAATCAACTTTCAAGATTCTTTTGTAACCTTATCAGCTGAACCGTTGGTTGATTATTCGCAAGATGATGAATTTGATTCTTCACAGATTGATTTTGATGTGGAAAAGAATTATAAGCCAACCAATCACATGATCTGCTTGGGGAAGGGTGATCTTGCTGAAAGGCAGGTAATTCATCTGTATACAGACGCAGAAGGAAATGTGTCCCATGTTCAGTCATTGTTTGGACTGGATGAAGTGTCAGATGTTTATGAAAATGCAAATTGTGAATCAGAGGAAGAACTTGAAAAAGGTGGGGTTGATGCCCTTGAAAAAGCTTGGAACACCGATTCGTTGCAGGTGAATTTTGACAGTACAAAAAGTTATGACATAGGTGATATTGTCGGTGCAAGAGAGAATACCACAGGTATTTTTACCGCAAAACCTATAGTTAAGAAAATAGTGACAATCAAGGATAACATTGTCACGGTATCACATAAGGTGGGTGAATAATATGAGTAATTTACATTTAGTAACTGGCTATGCAGGTGAAGAACACATTACATCATCTGATCAGGGGTCATGGAATGCTGCAATCATGGGTGAAGGGCAGTTTGTCATGGAACGTGGAAATGAATTTGCAGCATCCATCATTTCAAACAACAAGGTCAGGATTTTAGACGGTGACATTCAGATGCAGGGTAGGCATATCCGGCTGAAAGAAAATACCTATGTTGACCTGAATTTTGACAACGGTACACAGGGATATAAAAGAAATGATCTGATTGTAGTCAGGTATACCAAGGATTCCACAACAGATAAGGAACAGACTAATCTTGTAGTAATCAAGGGGACACCTGTTGAATCTACTCCGGCTGACCCTGAATACATCACAGGGGACATCATTCATGAGCACGCTTTGCAGAATGATATGCCGTTGTACAGAGTTCCTTTTGATGGTTTGAACATTCAGCCCATTGTGGCACTGTTCGATACAGTACCAACATGGGAAACACTGAAAGAACAGACTATAGCCGATACCAAGAAACAGGTGAATGCGCTGATTGTTGAAACCAATCAGAAAGTTGATGAAGCCATTGGCGAACTGGTAAAGGTTCATGTGACCACTGATGAACAGTTAGTTGGTCAGACCATCACCGTTACCAATGGGACAAAGACTTATTCCAAGATTGTACCTGAATCACAGGAACTTGACTTTGGGCTTCCGGTATTAGGCACTTGGACTTTTACCAATCCGGTAACAGGTGCACAGGTATCCATTGAAACAGTGTTCTATGGGCAATATAATGTAGAAATCGTTTGTTATAAGGTGTTCAGTGCAATCATTGATTTTTCAATGAGTAACCCGGATACAATGGTTACCTATGCGGATGATGCAGCAGGTATGACAGGTGGAAGTTCTGATTGGTGGAATCAGCCAATCTTCAAGACCCTTAAGAATTGTGTTCTTGGTGATGGCGGTCAGGTACTTGGTTATCTGAAAAAGGATAATCTTACACAGTATGAAGATGGTTCTACTGCACCTGTCACAACTGTTGGAAATGATGTGATGTTGGAGATTCCGCAAAGAGTGGGATATAGCATTGAATGGATTGATGCGCAGAAATTAAAAGTAAGCGTGACGGATCATCCTAACAGTGAATCATTCAATTATGATGCATTTTCACTGGATTCTTACAATGATTGTGACAAGATTTATATTGGCACTTATAAAGGATACTGTACCGGAAGTAAGGCATATTCTTCATCCGGTAAGAATGTAACAGTATCCCAAACCATTGATACGTTCAGAACATGGTGCAGAAACAGGGGGGCAGGGTATCAGCAAAGAAGTTATGCATCTTTGAAACTTATGCAGTGCTTACTGATTATCTTCTATAAGGGTCTCAATTCACAGGCAAAATGTGGATATGGATATGTTGCATCCGGGCATCAAAGCGGTGTTTCCACTGGTGGCACTAATTCTTATGGCTTTATGTCAGAAGTAATTAAGATAAGCAACCCTTCACACATGACAGATCAGAATCATCAGGTGAAGTGCTTTGGGCTTGAAGATTTTTGGGGTAACTATTGGGAATTCATTGATGGCTTATGCACAGATGCAGCAAGAAATGTATTGACCTGCACTTGTGCAAAGGATTTTGATACAGACGGCACAGGTTATGATAACAACGGAAACGGTGGAGTGACTGCAAATATTGGTAACTATATGAGCAGACCACAGGGCGGTTCAAAGGCAGGATTCACTGCACAGACAGTTTCAGGTTCAGATAGCACATATTTTTGTGATTATGCTCATTTGTATGCTTCTTGTCTCGCTATTTTCGGTGGTGCTTGGGCTTATGCTTCTAGTGCGGGCGGTTTTCGGCTTGATGTGGGTAATGCTTTTTCTTTCTCGGGTGCGTCTGTTGCGTGTCGCCTGATGTATCTACACAAAGAAGCAGCTTAAAAATTGAATATTGGGCAACGGATAAGTAACATGACATCACTACAGAAAAAAGATTATACTAATTTGTATACTTCTTGTCTCACTATTTTCAGTAGTAATTGGAATAATGCTTCTAATACGGGCAGTTTTCAACTTAATGTGAATAATACTTTTTCTTTATCGAATGCGAATGTTACGTGTCACCTATTGTTTTCACAAAATAGGAATTTTTAGCGGTGATTCCGTTGCCCTGCCACTTGGCAAAATATAAAAAATCTACAACTGTATTGGTAACCGTCAAGACGGTGAAGATTCAGAACGGAAAACATCAAGGGTATTACAAATGAAGCGTTATGGTCAGATTTATGACAAAATCTGCACTATGGAAAATTTGTATGCAGCACATGAAAATGCCCGGAAAGATAAACTATTTTACCGTGAAGTGCAAATGGTTGATGCTGACCCTGAATATTATCTTGGTATGATTCAGGAAATGCTGCTGAATGAAAACTATGAAGTATCTGAATATACCATATCAATTATCAATGATAAAGGGAAAGATAGGGAACTTGCAAAACTTCCGTACTTCCCTGACAGAATAATTCAATGGGCTATCATGCTACAGATAGAACCTATCTTCATGAAAACGTTTTGTGCACATACCTGTGCATCAATTCCTGATAGGGGAATTAGTAAAGCCCAAGAAATTCTGCACGGATATTTGAAGAGTGATCCGGCAGGAACACAGTATTGCTTGAAAGTAGATGTGTCAAAATTCTATCCAAGTATAGACCATGAGATTTTGAAAAGTTTACTTCAAAGGAAATTCAAAGATAAAAGACTTCTTAATCTTCTTTTCAAAATCATTGACAGCGCACCCGGTGAAAAGGGTGTACCGATTGGGTCATATTTGTCACAGTACCTTGCAAATTTCTACCTTGCATACTTTGACCATTATCTGAAAGAAGTACTGCATACACCATACGTGGTGCGTTATATGGATGATATAGTTATCCTTGCAGCTTCAAAAGAAGAACTGCATGAAATTAGAAGATTGATGGATGAATACCTAACCAACAGATTGAAACTGCATCTAAAAGATAACTGGCAGGTGTTCCCGGTTGATGTACGTGGTATTGATTTCATTGGGTTCAGATCATTCCATGATTACACCCTTTTGAGAAAGAGAACGTGCAAGACCTTCAAACGTAAAATGACCACTATTCTGAAAAAGCAGGAAAAGGGGCAGCTGATAAATTATTCAGAATTCTGTTCAGCCAATTCTTACAACGGTTGGTTAGATATGTGTGATGGATACAGATTGTGGAAGAAATACATACTTCCTATTATCCCTTCACTGGTTCGGTATTATGATGAAGTGGTTTTGAAGCACAAGCAACCGCAAGCAAAGGTGATTGCCATTGAAAAGTACAGAAATAAGATAGTTAAAAAGAAAGGTGGAATGGTTGCATGAAAGACATGGGTGAAAGATTTGGAAGTTCCGTGTGGGCTGTGCCTGTAATAGTATCAGGTGATACTGTTTATGTTCACACTGACATTGAACAGGTAAAGGTAGATGCACAGGGGAACGAAGTCACTGATTTATTCAAATACCATGAAGTTCAGTATGGTGTTCAGGAATACGTTGAACAGATTGGAAAAGAAAATGCGTCTTTGACGGAACAGGTCAAAGTTGCACAGAAACAGGTGGATGATACACAACTTGCACTGTGTGAAGTATATGAAATGATTGACGGATTGGGGGTGTAAATTATGGCACAGGTTTATGCAGACCTTATCAGAAAGGGACTGAAAACACTGGATGATGTACCTGACAGCCTGAAAGAACAGGTCAGAAAGATTTTAGAAGGTGATGCAGATGCTTAAGCTTCTGCTTTACTTAATATTCGGAAAGGGGGTCAAAGATATGGCAGTTGTTTATGCAACCCTTATCATCAAGGGTAAAAAGAACTATGCAGATGTTCCTGCAAGACTGAAAGAACAGGTCAAAGAAATCCTGATTGACTTGGACTGTTCTGACCTTGTTACAGAGTAGCATGGGGAAATTATCAATCAACACACATAAAGCACCTATATGACCGTTATATGAGGTCTGATAGGTGCTTTTATTGTGCACAAAACACAGGAAAGGAAGAACGAAAATGAAAGAAATGATTTGTACTATCTTTGGTGTGATTGGTTCTGCAATCGCATCTTTTTTTGGTGGTTGGGATGCAGGGCTTGCAACCCTTTTGATTTTCATGTGCCTTGATTATGTATCAGGTCTGATTGTTGCCGGAGTATTCAAGAATAGCCCCAAGACAGATACAGGTAGCCTTGAAAGCAAAGCAGGGTGGAAAGGCTTATGCAGAAAATGCATGACCCTTGTTTTTGTATTGATTGCATACCGCCTTGATTTGGTAATTGGCACAAACTATATCAGGGATGCGGTTATTATCGGTTTTATTGCAAATGAAACTATTTCACTTGTAGAGAATGCCGGACTTATGGGTGTACCGCTTCCGGCAGTTATTACCAAGGCAATCGACATTTTACAGAAAAAGACAGAAAGTGAAGGTGAAAAATAATGGGCGCATTGGTAGTTGATATTTCCAAGTACAATACCATCACCATAAGCAAGCTGAAAGGACTTGTTGATGGTGTGATGATCCGGTGCGGTTATCGTGGTTACACATCCGGTAAAATCACAGCTGATCCAATGTTCCGTTCTTTTGCTTCTGAATGTGTAAAACATGATATCCCTTTTGGTGTTTATTTCATGTCACAGGCAATAAATGAGGCAGAAGGTGCAGAAGAAGGTGAATATGCAGTTAATGCTGCAAATTCAGCCGGGGCAACCTTACCCATTTTCATTGATTCAGAAGATGGAGACGGAACAGCAAGAAAAGTCAGGGCAGATGGTCTTTCAAAGACTGTAAGAACGGCTGTTGTGAAATCATTCTGTGAACAGGTCATGAGCCACGGAAAAGAAAGCGGTGTATACGCAAGTGACAGTTGGTTCAAAGATAATCTGAATTATGCTGAATTAGTTCAGTATTTGATTTGGGTTGCCAAGTATGGCAGAAACAATGGTAAACTGAATGCAGATCAGAAACCAAGCTATGTGACAAAGTATGATATGTGGCAGTACACAAGCATGGGTAAGATTGCAGGTGTGACTGGCAAGATTGACATGAATGATTGTTATTTTCCTATCCCCAAAAGTCTTACGGAACAGAAGCCTGTTCAGAAAGCAAAATTCACTGTTGGGAAAAACTATACCTTACAGGCAAATATGTTTGTAAGGGATTCAGCAAACGGTAAGAAAAAGAAATACACACAGTTGACAACCAATGCAAAAAGTCATGCTGTGAAACAGTCTGATGGAAGTGCTGTTCTCAAGAAAGGTACAGTTGTGACGGTTAAGGCGGTTGCAACAAAAGACGGTGCAACTTGGGTCAAAATTCCGTCAGGTTGGCTGTGTGGAATCAGTGCAAACGGCAAGGTGTACATCCGGTAAGTTGTGTTTCTAATTTGTTACTATTTGACACAATTTTGCATAGTTTCGTACCGCTTTAGATATTGAACTTTTCAGCAAATACAGGCAAAATGGGCGGTGTAAATTTAACAAATTCATGATATAATGACGTATATGAAGAAGAAAATCTGCCGCAAGACAGTTATGAAATCAT
>ERZ1673743.1597-NODE-1597-length-23734-cov-124.969002_pt1 | contig 23734 bp, 19 predicted proteins | sample MGYA00580197_ERZ1673743 | MGnify/ENA primary metagenome ERZ1673743 (study PRJEB41218, sample SAMN15661795) | gut metagenome | host: Homo sapiens | place: Canada: London | collected 2015-08-20/2019-03-30 | study: EMG produced TPA metagenomics assembly of... | reverse complement strand
GGAGGCGCGGTGTCTTTGTAACCCACTGCGGAGCGTAGCGCAGCTGTGGGACAACAACCTCCTCAAAAAATCAAGGCGAGCGGCGGAGCTGCGACGCCTTGATCCCTGGCGGCAGCCGCGGAGCCTACCCGACCCATTAATTTTCTACTGAGGGAGCTTGTAAAATGAAAAAACAAGCCCGAGCACCGTAAATTCTGCGTTCGAGCCATGCTTTTTCGTGATTTTTGAGTTTTATCGGACAGCAATAATTTCAATTTGAATATCTGCTCGGCCCTTATTATCTTTGCATTGAAAACAAAACCCACAATCAGACATGACAAAAGCAGGAAAACTGAAAATTTGCGACTGGTCGTTGCTCGTAGCGACTTTGCTGATGCTCGCATCGAGCGTGCAGCTCGAAGCCTCCCTCCCCGCTGTTGGATGGGTATGGGTGCATATAGCCTTGGGGTGTGCTTTTTTCGCGCTTATTGTCTGGCATATTTATCTGCATTTCGGATGGAAAGTATGGTTCCGTAAATTCCGTAAACAGAAATCGCCCGTCACTCGATGGCTTGCCCTCTTCGGCCTCCTTACAGTTGTCAGCGCCGCGGTTGTGATGGTTCATTGGGCCGTTTCTTTCGCCCACTCCCCCATAGGCGGCGTCCACGGCAAAATCGGATTTGTCTTCCTCATACTTGCAGTCGGCCACACCGTAAAACGCCTCCGCTTCTTCAGCAAATGAACCCGACCCCGCTCATATCAGTCATAATGCCGGCCTTCAATGTAGAGAAATACATATCGGAGGCTATTGAGTCGGTTCTCAGTCAGGATTTCGGTGATTTCGAACTGATTGTGGCCGACGACTGCAGCACCGACAGCACTGCCGCCATAATAAACTCATTCTCCCTGCGCGATTCGAGGGTCATATATACTAAGACTCCGCGCAACAGCGGCCGATGTATGGAACCGAGGATTATCGCCGCTTCACTCGGGCACGGCAAATTACTCGCAACCATCGATGCCGACGACATTTGGGATGAGGGCTACCTCCGCAAACTTGTGGAACGCCGCGAAGCTACCGGTGCCGATATGGTTCTTTCCACAATGTGGACTTTCTCCGAAGGTTTTCCGTCCATGCGTTTTGCCCCGGACTTTAAATTCGACCTCTCGGCGGTTATAGGGGGCCATGAGGCAGCGTTGCTTACCATTCCGAAATGGGAGATAGGCATGAACGGAATTCTCGCCGACCGAGAGAAATACCTCGAAGAAGCCCTGCGGCTTCCGCTCGACAACGACAATAGCTTTATTGTCGAATACCTTTCGCGGATGCTTTTGGAAAGATGCGAAAAGATTGCCTTTTGCGATGCCCGCTATTTTTATCGCGAAAACGAAACTTCAGTGACGCATGCTCCCCGAGCATCGAGGCATTCCTATTTGCTGAACGATATTCTCCTTTACCATTATTATAAGGATCGCGACGGAACTGACTCCGACGGTGTGACAGCCGCCAACTGTGCCATATTCAGCCATACGGTCGACGTTATCCGGTCTCACCGCGATTCTCCTGAACCTGATCCGGAAGAATATGCAAAAGCTGAACACCTCATCCGGAAGGCATACAAAGAGATCGATTTCAGGCTTATAAAAGGAAAAGTAGGCCCACGTTATTACGCTCTCATGCGCCTCGGTCTCCCTCTGGCCCGCCCGTTGCTCCGCCTTCTCGACAACGATACCGTCAAACAGTCATTCAGAAAACTGCTGCTGAATCCGTTGTATCATGGCCGCCGGAACGCCCGTAGGATTCTCGATTATTTCAGTCTTCTCCGAGAGGTGCCGTATCTTTACAGAAATGAATATATGCCGCATTCTCAGAACTATGAGTTTTTCAGAAAATACTACTCCGATAATGGCGAATCTGCCGGAAGAGAGGGTATAGTGGTTGTTTGCGACGGCTCATTGTTTCATGGCGGTCCTACCGATCGGTTGAGAGGTATTCTCACCACTTACGAGCAAGCCAGAAAGCGCAATATCCCGTTTTATATCTCATGGACGAGTCCTTTTCCTCTGGAAAACTATCTTGTCCCCGCAAAAGTGGACTGGCGCATCCCCAAAAATGAGATTTCTCATAACAGCCGTCATGCGCGTCCCCTTATAATAGAAGATGTGGTCAATTCTCAGAGTTATCTGAGACTCCGTGCGATGCTACATGATCCTGTTCACCAGATTCATGTTTTTACAAACGGCGACAATGCCCGCGGACGCTATCGCGCACTGTATGAGGAACTGTTTCAGCCATCGCCGGAGGTCGCGAAAGAAGTCGGCAGACATCTTACAGCCATTGGTGCTCCATATTATGCCTTCACTTTCAGATTTCTGCAACTGCTGGGTGATTTCAACGACTGGTATCAGCGTGTCCTGTCACCGGAAGAAGCCAGGGAACTGATTGCAGCGGTGGATGCCGAGTTGTTGAATTTGATTGAAAAGATGCCCCGGGGATATCGCGTGCTCGTCACGAGCGACAGCAAACTGTATCTCGAGCATGTAAGAAATCTCGATGGCAGGATTTACGTAGTGCCGGGCGATGTGAAAAATGTCGATCTTTTGAAAGGCGATTTTCCTCAGGCTTGGCTTAAGACGTTTGTCGACCAGCAGTTGCTCATGCATGCTTCAAAAGTATATCTTATGCGTACGGGCGAGATGTTCCGTTCCGGCTTTCCCAGGTTTGCAGCCGAAATAGGTGGTGTCCCCTTTGAAGACCATAAATTTTAGTATCTGCAATAGCATGTCTCTTCTCTCAGCATGCGGCTGGTACTCAGTTGAATAGAGTGGCTTGTGAGCTAAAGTACCTGTCATTCTGTTTCCTTGTCCGTGAAAAAATTCACCCTTGAACTGAAAAATGCGACATTATCGCAATGTTTTTCGGTTGATGCCGTATTATCTTTGCACCGGAAACACAAACACACACTCATTATGAAAACCACAAAGAAAGAAAACCCTTGTCGCGTGTCTGACCGCGCTTATCGTACTATCATTTCCGACGTCATCGACTCCATGACCGGATGCAAAATCGACCCGTTCACCTTCAAGCAGGTTGTCACTGCCGTGCGTCATTACCTCACCGACGGCAAAATAACGGGTCTCGGCAAAAAGGCAAAACAGATTTTCGAGCGCCGCCTTCCCGAACTCGACCTCGCTATCCGCCGCTCTGCAACTGCGCGCGCTACTGCCGCGCGCTGCAGGACTGCGAAGAAGGCCGCCGGAACTGAGGCTCCGGAACCCGCCCGAACTGTAGAAAAGACCAATGATGCCGGTGAATCCGCACCGGTTCATTTCAATAATGCTCAGGAGACCGTCACCTCATCCATTATCCGTGCCACCGACTCCGGTGTCAGGGCGTCGAAATCCTCGCGTCGTATGGTTACGAGATACCCGGCCATTTCAACCGACGCCGGGCTGAGAAGCATCTGTCCCTCCCCACGGCCGTAGCATAGCGGCCGGTGTCGTTTCCTGCGGATTACGGCTAATTTCCCTTCGTAGCAGAGCATATTTACCATCTCTCCTTTCGGGTCACTGTTTTCGCTGAGATATGCTGCGCACTTTTCAGCCGCTGCCGGGTCAGAGATGTCGAATATCCGGCACCGGCCCGGGTCGGGGTTCGCCTTAAAGCGCGCCGCTTGGAAGTGCATATGGTCGGGAGCCGACGCTCCGCACTTCGCTCCGTTGAAAAACACCGTATATTGGTCTCCGAGCATTCCGGCGAGTGCTGTCATGTCGGGAATTCGCCCCTCAATCGACTGCGGTGTGTGGCGCTGTTCCACTATCGTGAGATGACCCGGAAAAATCGGGAACGGATTCACGAGAATTCCGTAGTTGCGCCACGGAAGAAGTCTCTGCTCCCCGGGTCGGTTTTCCGTACATAGAAAGCATGGCCGTTCCGCAAGAGAGCGGGCGTCGGTTTTCGCGGTGGCCGAAGCCGCGCGGGCGGGGTTGAACATTACCGTCGTATCGCCTACAAGTCTGGTCTCCACCTGCTTTAGCCCATCGTGGTTGCGCCGTGCCGTCTCCCAGCCGTCGAGCTGCGCAGCTATGAAATTTTCAATATCAGCTACCGTTATGCCCATATAAATAATTAACTGATAGTTTGTTGTTGCGCGGACGTGATTTATCGCGTCCACCGCGAAAAATCATTTTCTTTTTCTCGCCATGAGTTCCGACGTTCGCAGCCAGTCCTTGAAGCGGTTGTTGGCATTGATTTTCTCGCGGCTGAGTCCGTGATCGGTGTTGCCCGTCCAGCGGCGGCAGAGATAGAGCGATTCGAAGATGCGCCCTATGCGGAATTTCCGCGATATGGCAAGTCCCATGGCGTAGTCCTCGCCGTAGCTCACGTCCGGGAATCCGATTTCGCGGGCTACCGGCGTAAAAAATGCTCTCGGTGCGCCCAGTCCGTTGATGCGCAGCAGATTGTTGTGGCCGTTTTCGTCGGTCCACTCGCGGTGGTCAATCACACCCGGAGGTATCACGTTGCGGTCGAAGTCGGTGAGCGTATAGCTTCCTGCAACCATTGCGTAGTTGCCCTCGCGGAATTTCTTTACGATACGCTCCAGTACCGAGTCGTCGATGTAGAGATCGTCGGAGTCGAGCTGTACGGCGTAGCGTCCGCACTTTTCATGGTTGATTCCGCGGTTCCAGCAACCCCCTATGCCGAGATGCTCGCCGGCTGGGATTTTCACCACTGTGAGACGCGGATTTTCCTGCGCAAGCCTGTCTAAAAGCTCCGTGGTACCGTCGGTGCTCTGATTGTCGACCACAATCACGTTGAAATCGAATCCGGCCTTCTGTCCTAATGCGCTCTCCACGGCATCAGCTATGGTCGACACCCGGTTGCGGACGGGAATGACTACCGATGCTTCAACCGGAAAATCGCCCGAAGTACTGTCTACCCGCTGTAATTCTCCGCTGCTGATGTATGCCCCTGCGGCTTTCAGCCATTGTGTGAACACTTCCTCCATCTCGATCTGCGACTTGCGGTTGCGGGGATCTACATAGGCAAACTGCGCTTCGCCCGTCCCCGAGTCGGCCGGACGCTCCATCACCTCATACTCGGGCATAGGGATGTGGAGTATCCTGTCGGGACAGTCGAGCAATAATCGCAGCCACACTTCATACCACCCTGCCGCGCTTCGGTCGGCTCCCGCTCTGGAGAGGGCGTGGCGTAGACTTCCGGTGGTTATAAGCACCATCGGCCCGAAGTCGAAATCGTCGCGCAACGATCCGGGCTGCAGGTCGCAGAGTCTCACGGTTTCAGCAGTACCCGTGCTGTCGCGTCTCACGTAGTCGCTGTAGACCATGGCGCAACCTGTATCCCGCATTATGCGCAGCATCTCTGCCGAGGGAGCCGAAACCTCATCGGCGGTCATAACGAGCGCCACAGCTCCGGCGCCGGATTTCTCTGCCCCGGCGAGGGCTTCTCTCAGCCTCTGAGTTGAAAAAAGCGGATGGCGCGAATCTTCCGGCCGGGCTATATGGACTCCTGAAGGATTTGCAGTTGTCATTTCTTCCTGTTTTTCTTTTTGTTTTTCTTTTTCTTGTCTTTCTTGTTCTTTTTGGCCGTAGTCTGCTTCTTTGCAGCCGGCTGGCTCACCGTTATCCTGGATGCCGGATGACTGTCGGCCGTGAAGAACTCCATAATCTGCTCCATTAGGCGGTTGCGGCTCTCCGTTCCCTTTATCGTCTCAAAAGGGAAACCGATAGTCACTGCGCGGTGGGTGCCGGGATCGAACGCTGTAGCGGCTATATAGTCGTTTTCCGTATAGCGCATTATTGCCGAACTGTTGAGCGACACGGGGCTGAACGAGTCGGGCGACTCCACCGCGTAGCAGTCCTCCCCGAGTTCGGTGTTGAACTCTATCGAGGCATCCCTGAACTCCTGGAAGCGCGATTTCACCTCCCGCACTCCGCCGGTGATTGTGGCCTTTCCCGTGCGCCACTCCATGCCGAGAACCTTCGAGGCAAACCGCTTGTCGCGCTCGCGGTCGGCGCCCGAGCTGTGGGGATTGTCGAAAAGGTCGGTGGCAACGTAGGCTCCGGTCACTAACAGGTTGCCCCCTCTCGCCGCCAGCTCTTCGAGGCGCTTCTGCAGCGTGTCGGGGATTGCCTTGAAGCGGGTGTCGGGCCGTCGCCCTGTTTTTATTTCGCGTTGTTTCCCTAAAATCAGGTCGATGGTCTTTTCGCCGTAACTGTTTGCAAGGAAGCCGCCGAGGCTTGTGGAGATGAACGGATAACCCGCCGCGGCGATAGCCTCGCCGTGGATATAGGGGAAGTCGAACGTGTTGCCGGCTATGATTTTCGTTTCCATGTCGGCGCGGCTCGCCCCGTAGCCGGGCGAATCGTCGGATGTCCACTCAATCCACTTGCGGAATTCCGTCTGCTCCCCCGTGTAGCCGATGTCGCGCATGTAGGGCACGCCGTGGTCGCTGCGGTAGTCGAAGCCGCCGGTGCTGTTGCCGGCGAGAGCCTCCGCCGGGCCCGACACGCGCGTGAAGCCGTTCACTATCACCACCTGCTCCCGCTTTCCTTTGCGGTTGCACAGAGCGAGGGTCTCGGAGGGGAACGACACCCCGCCGCTGTTGGCGGCCACAATCCGGTAGGAGTAGATGCGCTCGTCGGGCACCGTCACCGAGATATACGGGTCGTCGACCACTGCTAATTCGGTAAAACCGCCTGAGCCGGCGCGCTCGTATACTATGTAATAGTCGGGCATCGCCGTCGGCTCGGCGGCGTCGGGGGTCGGTGTCCACGACAGCTCATATTTCCCGCCCGAGCCGGTTATGGCGAAATCGCTCACCGGCAGCGGCTGCACCACGTAGTCGCGCCCGTCGCGTCCGGCGAGGAAGCGGAGCATCCCCTTGTAGATGGCGCGGCTCACCTCAAACCGGAATTCCGGGTCGAGGCCGTAGCGCATGTCGGCGAGATTCTGATGGCTCAGAAGTTCGAGCAGCAGCGCGGGCACCTGCGGCTCGCGCGCCTCGTGGTAGCTTTTGTCGCGCAGCGGTCGCAGCGTCCAGTCGGGGTCCCACTGCGAACGTATGGCCGAGGTCACCTCTCCGGCCACCATGTTGGCAAGGCTTACGGAGCGGTTGCGCGAACTGCCGTCGCCGAGCTTGTTGCCGGCGGTGCTCACAATCGGCAGCGTCCCTATGGTCTCGTAGCCGGAAGTGGTGCCGGCGTCGGAGTGAAGGGCGAAGGCGAGGTCAACCGGTATGCCCGCACCCTCGGCGTCGGGCAGCCGTTCCGAGCCGCCGGCGAGGTAGTTTACCCACAGTCCGCGGCATTTGAAATCGTCTTCGTAATCGTTTTCGTTTCCGGTCGGAGTATACACCTCCGGAGGCATCCCGGCCCACTGCAGCCAGTAGCGCGCCCCTTCGGCCGAGCGCGGAACGCCGCTCGTGCGACCGCCGCGCTCCACCGAGCCCGTGCCGCCGCCGATTTTTACGGCATCGGCCGTCACGACGCTCCCTTTCCTGTCCGACACTCCCACCAACTCCACCGCGGGCTCATCCTGAGTGCCGGCGGCGAATGGAAATGTGCCGAGATACACCCACGTTCCGCCTCCCATGCGCTGGTTCACGCGGAATTCACGCTGCCCCGCGAGCGAGTTCACACGGTAGAGGGCATCGTCGGCGCTCTCCGGGAGCGTCTGATAGCTCACGTAGACCGCATACTCGCCCGCCTGCGGAAATTCGGGGTTCCACGCGGCCTTCGGGGCGTGGCTCTCATCTTTTGCGGTCTTCACCATCCGCGCCGTTCCCGCCGTGAAGGGGTTTTGGTTTGCGGTGAGGGTGGGGGAGGTATGGGCGAACCCCGGCGCGGGGGCGTCGTGCCACTTCTGCTTGCCGTGGCTCTCGCGGTAGCCGGGGGAGGCGAGGTCGCCGTCGTTGTCAACTATAAGCTCTGTGCGGTTTGTGTCGCGCTCGCGCGGCATCAGCACGTTGGCACCGGCATTTTCGAGCATCGGAACGAGAAACGGCAGCACGTAGGTCTGCGTGTAGAGGTCTTCTACCGTGCCGAGCAGTCGGCTGCGCTGCCATTTCCAACGGCTGTCGCGCCGGTCGAAGTAGCGGCCGTGGCTCTGCCACAGCGCTATGTGGGCGCCGTCGAGCCCGGCGGGAGCTTCCGGCGCGTCGGTGCGCGTAACCAAAGGTTTTTCAGCGGCCTGGGCGGCTGAACCGAGCAGTGCAGCGGCGGCGAGCGCCAGTATGCCGAGCGCCTTCATTCCGATGCCTCTTTGCGGTGGAATTCAATCAGTCCGGGCATCGATTTCGGGATAATCTTCTTGATTTTCACACCGAAATCCGCACCCACAGTCTCCACAACTTCCTTGAAGAGACAGGCGGTCTTGCCTACTATCCCGACGTCGTTGCTGCGGTAGTCGTAGGCCGAGAGGATGCGGCTGAAAAAGCTCGATATGCTGTCGTAGACCATCTGATACACGTATTCATTGTATATCTGTCCCGACAGGAATTCGGTAAATTGCGCAAGCGTACGGTTCGGGAATGGCGCCATATAGATGCTGTCGAGCAGTTCGGCCGCGCTCATGCCTATCCGGTCGTAGAACTTTTCGCGGATATTTGCCGGCGCCACACCGCGTAGGCAGTCTGCAACAAAGCGCTTGCCTATGAACGACCCGCTCCCTTCGTCGCCGAGTATGAAGCCCAGTGAGTGTACCTGTTCCACGATGTCGTGGCCGTTGTAGAGACACGAGTTCGATCCCGTGCCGATGATGCATGCTATGCCTGGGCGGTCAACAAACAGTCCGCGCGCGGCGCCGAGGGTGTTGCCCTCCACCGTCACGGGAGCGCGGAACTGCGCCACTAACGACGATTCTATGATTTTGCGTGTTTCCGGCGTGCTGCATCCGGCGCCGTAGAAGAATACCCGGCTCTTTTTGCCGGCGAAAAAATCGGCAGGCAGTTCGAGGCGAACCGAATGGCTCACCTCCCTGCGGGTCATATAGTAAGGATTCAGACCACGGGTCACGGCTGTGGCCGCTACGGTGTTGCCGTCGATGAGCGCCCAGTCTGTGGCTGCCGTGGAACTGTCAGCGATTATATACATTTTCCATATACGTGTTTGTGAATCAGCCTTGCGGCCTCTTCGAGATTGTCGCATGGACGCGACGTCATAAGTTTCAGCTCCACCTCCGGAAGTCCGGGCCCGTAGGGGGGCTGTATGTATCGGTAGCCGGGGTGGAGAACCATGCCGTGGCGCGTATAGAAGTTTATGCGGCGCCCGGCTTCGGGTGTCATGCCCGGAGGCTCGACCTCGATTACCCAGCATCTGTCGCCGAGCCGCTCTGTCAGCGCCTCTACCGCGCGTCCGCCCAGACCGCCGCCCCGCTGCGAAGGCTCGATGGCGAAGTGTTCGCCGTAGACCACCGCGCCGAGATCCCAGAGGGTGATGAAGCCCGCCGGCTCGTCGGAATCGTTGTAGACTCCGAGCATGCTGAACCGCGGCTCCGTGTCGGTAAGACGGAGTATCTCCGCCCAGTCGCGCCGTTCCTCCGGCGGAAAACTGTCGGTGTACAGCCGCTCCATTCCGGACGTTATTTCCTGCGATGTTTTGAATGGCTTCAGATGCATTGCGTAAGAATGATAAGTAACTCTTGAAAATTAATTTATACTTAATGCGAGATTTATTTCGAGGAAAAATCGAAGTGCGAAGAGGGAGTTTATAGATATAAACGACCGATGAGCAGTTTGATTTTTACCGGAATAAAGCCGCAGGAAGTATAAAAGTATCCCGGAGTTACTCTGTAAAAAAAATATTACGTTTAATTTTTAAGAGTTACTTAAATTACAAAGTTATACAAAACCTCAAATTCAGGCAATACCCCGCATCCGATTATACATTTTTTAATGCTTCCCCGTGCCGTTTCCGTACTCTGCGGTGTCCGCGGTGTCCGATTCCGTACATTGCCGTGGATATTGATTGTTTTGAAAATCAGCTGCTTGTGAGTTTGGCACGGAATATGTATTATCTATGGGCAGAAAATCATTCATCATGGACAGAAAAATATCAGACGAAGAAAAAAGCCGCATACGGCGGAGGCAGTGGCTCCGCGCAGGTGGCGTGGCGGCCGTTGTCGTAGCGGTGGCCGCCACGGCAGTCAGCTTTTTGGGCAAAACGGTCGACAGCAGCAAACTCGAAATAGCCGAGGCGCGCCGCGGTTCGCTCGAAAGCACTGTCATTGCCTCCGGAAAGGTCGTGCCGGCCTACGAGGAAATCATCTCCTCGCCGATTGCCACACGCATCGTGGAGGTGTACTGCAAGGCGGGCGATTCGGTGGGCGCCGGAACCCCGCTGCTGCGCCTCGACCTGCAGTCGGCCGAGAGCGAGATCAGCCGTCTGCGCGACTCGCGCCAGAAGCAGGTGCTCGCCGTGGAGCAGCAGAAGCTCAACAACGCAACCCGCCTCACTCAGATTGAGATGGAAATAAAAGTTAAACAGATGTCAGTGAGCCAGCTTAAAGTCGAGGTGGCAAACGAACGCCGCCTCGACAGCATCGGCTCCGGAACCGGCGACCGCGTGCGTCAGGCAGAACTTGCGTACCGCACCGCCTGTATCGAACTCGAACAGCTTCGCAGTCAGCTCGAAAACGAGCGCCGCGCCCTGTCGGCATCGCTGAGCAACCAGAAGCTCGACCTGAGCATAGCCGACCGCTCTCTCGCCGAGCAGCTCCGCACCGTGGAGGATGCCCGCCTCAAGGCTCCCCGCAACGCAACTCTTACATATATAAACAACAACATCGGTTCTACGGTCTCTCCGGGCGAACGCATCGCCGTGCTCGCCGACCTCACTGATTTCAAAATCGACGCAGAGATAGCAGAATCGAATGCCAGGTATCTCACCGCCGGCGCAAAGGCGGCGATAAAAATCAACGATTCCATTTTCAACGGCACCGTAATGAACGTGGCGCCGCTCTCCAACGGCGGGGCAGTGACTTTTTCGGTGATTCCGGCCGACGAGCTGGCGCGGCGCTCCATGCGTCCGGGGCTGTCGGTCAACGTCTACGTGGTGCGCGAAAGCAAATCGGATGTTGTGCTCATTCCGATGGGCAGATATTATACCAACGGTCCCGGCGGCTACGACATGTATGTGGAAGAGACCGACGGCACGCTCGTGCGCCGCAAGGTTGAGCTCGGAGGCGCCAACTACGACTGGGTCGAGGTGGTTTCGGGCATCGCTCCCGGCGAACGGGTAGCGGTGATGGAACCGTCTCTCACGGGTAAAAGATATAAGATAAAAAACAGAAAATAAACCAATAACAATATGGCACTCATAAAAGTAAAAGAGCTGAGCAAGCTCTATCGTACAAGCGAAATCGAGACGCAGGCTCTCGAAAATGTGAATTTTGAAATCGACAAAGGCGAATTTGTCAGCATCATGGGTCCCTCGGGCTGCGGGAAGTCGACTCTGCTCAACATAATAGGTTTTCTCGACCGTCCTACCTCCGGAACCGTTGAAATCGACGGTGTGGGCATCGGCACTCTCTCCGACGCGAAGATGGCGGCGTTCCGCAACGCCCGCATCGGCTTCATCTTCCAGAGTTTCCACCTCATACCGTCGCTGAGTGTGGCCGACAACGTCGAGCTTCCCCTCACTTACCGCAAGATGTCGGCGTCCGACCGGCGCGCCAGAGTGAAGGAAGTGCTCGAGGCAGTGGAAATGAGCCACCGCGCAGGCCATTTCCCCTCGCAGCTCTCGGGCGGACAGTGCCAGCGCGCAGCCATTGCCCGTGCCATTGTGGGCAATCCGGAGATTATTCTCGCCGACGAGCCCACGGGTAACCTCGACTCGAAGATGAGCGCCGAGATCATGGACATACTCCATCGTCTCAACCGCGAGGAGAACCGCACGATAGTAATGGTGACCCACAATGAGGATCAGGCGCGGCAGACCGCCCGCGTGATGCGTTTCTTCGACGGCCGTCAGATTTCCAACAACTAAACTCCAGCAGCAATATGAACAGCACCGGTATCCGACAGGTTCTCTACGACTTGCGCCATCAGCCCGTAATCGGGATTGTGACGATAGCGGGAACCGCAATGACCATATTTTTCATCATGATAACCGTGATGATGTACCGCGGCCACGTCGCACCCTTCGCTCCTGAGAGCAACCGCCCGCGAATGCTTATAGGAAAGTTTCTCCATATCACCAATACTACAACCAACTACGACGGTTCGGCGGGCATGAGTCTCGATACCGCGGAGAGACTGTTCGGCGGACTGAAAACCGCCGAAGAGGTAAGTTTCGATGCGGGCAACGAAACCCTCGAGGCGATGGTGGCGGGAGGCGAAATGGTCAACGCCTATACCCGCTACACCGACGACGCCTTTTTCCGCATTTTCGACCATGAATTTCTCGCCGGCGCGCCGTTCGACAAGGCGGCATCCGACGCCGGACTCTGCAAGGCGGTGATAAGCGAGAAAACCGCCCGCCGCCTGTTTGATTCGCCTGAAAACGCCATAGGCAAGACATTTTACCTGCAGTCGGTTCCCTTCGAGGTGACGGGCGTTGTCGCAGAGACTTCGCCACTCGCCGAGTATGGTTCGGGCGACGTGTTTGTGCCGCTCCGCTCCATGCTGGAGAAGACCTGGTGGAATTTCAACGGCCCGTTCGGACCGGTCTATGCGGTTGTCCTCGCGAAATCACCGTCGGATTTTCCGGCCATCAGGGCTGAGGTAAACGCCCGCAAGCAGGCTATGAACAACGATCTGAAGGCCAACGAAGAGGTAATCGTTGACCACGGCTCACCTTTCACCATGGAGGAGGTCAGAACCGTGCATGGAAGCAACGGTGACTGCTCAGCCGACGAATCGAGGAAGATGCGCTACATTATTTATGCCATTTTCCTGCTCATCCCCGCCATCAATCTCAGCAGCATGAGCCGCAGCCGCCTGCGCGACCGCATTGTGGAGATCGGCGTCCGACGCGCCTACGGTGCCACCCGTTTCAGCATCATCTCGCGGATAATCAACGAGAACCTTGTGGTCACTCTCATAGGCGCTCTCCTCGGAATCGTGCTGAGCATGGGCTTCGGCTACTTCTTCACCGGATTCCTCTATGCCGACCTCTCCACCGGCATTCCGCCGCACATTCCGCTCGGAGTGCTCTTCGACTGGCAGACACTCGGTTTCGTGATTCTCGCAAGTTTCGTTTTAAATCTTCTCAGCGCCGGTCTTCCTGCATGGAGAGCATCGCGCATAGATCCCGTCAACGCTATCAACAACAGGTTATGAAAAACAAGATATTAAAACAGATATATAACGAGCGCCGCGCCAACGCCTGGCTCGTGGTGGAACTGATTCTCGTCTCGGCGGTGCTATGGTGGGTCTACGACTACGCCGCCTTAGTCTGGAACATACGTTCTATTCCGATGGGTCTCGATACGACCGACGTGCTGCGGATAAGCCTCTCCGCCTACAATTCCGAAAGCCCGCTGCGGAAACAGACCGATTTCCCGCCTCAGTCCGACCCAGACGGCAACCCTCTCTCCCCTGACATGATAGAAAAGCAACGTATCTACGACAGACTGAAGGAGGATCCCGAGGTGGTGGCGCTGACAAGAGGCGCCATGAATCTCAGCGAGCTTTACAACTATAATTTTCAGGGTCACTCCATGCAGGCGGACTCCGCGCTTCATCTGGAATTGATAGACAGGATAAATGATTTTCAGGTAACTGAGAACTTTTTCGAGGTATTTATCCCGGTTAACGCCGATGCAGCCAAGATCCGGGAGCTTTCCAAGGCGCTCGAAGACCGCACACTGGTCGTGACCGACAACCTCGTGGCAAGCGGCAACCTCACTGCGGAAAATCTGCGCGAGCGTAATGAAGAGTTAACTTATTATATGGACGGAGAAGTGAAAGTAAGGATAGGCGGAGTGATTTCGCCGGTTAAGCGCGCCGAATACGAAGCGCCGTATCATGCCACGGTTTTCCGCCTCAATCGCAACTATAACCCCTCGGTAATCTACGTCAGGACTGCCCCCGGCAGCATGGAGCGGGTAAGGGACCGTATCAGAAAACTCGACAAAGTCCTGCGTACTACCGGCAACGTACATATATCCGACGTGAAGGACTACAAACAGATCCGCGACGACCTGCACCGCGGCGACGACGCCCAGATGATGAATCTCCTGGTGGCTATGCTGTTCCTTTTCATCACGGTCTTCCTCGGCACTTTCGGCACCTTCTGGTTCCGTACAAGGGAGCGTGTGAAAGAACTTGCCGTCCATAAGGTTGTCGGCGCCACGAACCGGTCGGTATGTTTCCGCCTGATAGCCGAAGGGCTGCTTCTGCTCACTGTCGCCACCCCCGTTGCGGCGCTTATGGACTGGGCGATGGTTCATTTCGACATCTCGGTAGCATCTATGAGCGGTCTGCCTGTTGAAAGCAGCAAGGTTGCGGCGGAGATTCTGATTGTCTATGTGGCCATGGCCATAGTCGTTACATCCGCTATCCTCTTCCCGGCACTGAAGGCCATGAAGATCGACCCTGCGGAAACTCTCAGAAGCGAATGATGATGAAAAAACAGGTTGCAATATTTGTCTTATGTATGCTCGCCTCCGTGGCGGTCTGCGGCGCAGAACGGCTGACGCTCACTCTCGCCGACGCCATGGCGCGGGCGCGCATGAGCAGTGTGAGCGCCGAGTCGGCTCTCGCCCGGCTTAGGTCGGCATACTGGGAATACCGCACCTACCGCGCCGATCTTCTGCCCGAGGTGCAGTTCGGCGCAACGGTTCCCTCATACCACAAGCAGTATTCGAGCTATCAGAACGCCGACGGCACGTATTCGTTCGTGCCAAACAACTATCTGCAGCTCAACGGCGAGATTTCCGTGACGCAAAACATCTGGCTGACCGGTGGCAAGCTCTCGCTCAACACGTCGCTCGACTTCATGCGCCAGCTCGACGGCACGGTCGGCAACCGCTATATGTCGGTGCCGGTTGCGCTCACCCTGAGTCAGCCGATTTTCGGGGTCAACACCGTGAAATGGAACCGCCGCATAGAGCCGGTGCGCTATCAGGAGGCGAAGGCGGAGTTTCTGAGTGCGACGGAGGATGTGGCCATGCAGGCCATCGACCTTTTTTTCAGTCTGCTCATAGCCCGCGAGAACCGCGATATAGCCTTGCAAAACAAGCAGAACGCCACCAAACTCTACGAGGTGGCGAAAGAGAAGCGCGCCATGGGCCGCATAAGCAAGAACGACCTGCTGCAGATGGAGCTGAACCTCATCAACGCCGAGTCGTCGCTCACCGACTGCGAAAGCAGTGTGAAAAGCGCCATGTTTGCCCTCTGCTCCTTTCTCGACTACGGTGAAGGTGTGGAAATCGACCCCGTTGTCCCCGCCCAGCTCGGACATATAGAGGTGACATACGCCGATGCGCTCGAAAAGGCTCTCGCCAACAACAAGTTCTCCAAAAACATAGCCCGGCGCCAGCTTGAGGCGCTTTATGAAGTGGCCAAAGCCAAGGGCGATCTGCGCCAGATAGAAATGTACGCGCAGGTGGGTCTCACCGGCACCGGGAATGAGTTCCGCAGGGCCTACGACCCGCTGAAAAGCAATCAGATAGTAGAGGTAGGAATGAAAATACCCATCGTAGACTGGGGCAAGCGGCGCGGAAAGGTGAAGGTGGCGCAGAGCAACCTCCGTCTCACCGAAAGCCGTCTGCGCATGGAAACCCAGGAATTCAATCAGAACCTTTTCATCCTCGTGGAGCGCTTCAACAATCAGCAGCAGCAACTCGACCTTGCCGCGCGCGCCGACACGATAGCAGTGAAACGTTACGATACCAACGTAGAGACCTTTCTCGTAGGAAAGATTTCCACCCTCGACCTCAACGACTCTCAGAGCGCCAAGGATGAGGCGCGCCGCAATCTGCTCAATGCTCTTTTTCTGTACTGGCAGTACTATTACCGCATCCGCAGTCTCACCCTCTGGGACTACTCCGGCGGCTGCGGCATCGACGCCGATTTCAATTCGCTTCTCCGTGACTGAAAAATTCACTAAATTTGCGACATGATTCTGATAGTTGACGACGATAAGGTAATCCGCGGCTCTCTGAGTGTGTTGCTGCGGAAAGCGGGCTATGAGGCAGAGGCTGTAGGATCGCCGGAGGAGGCGGTCGACGCCGTACGCTCGCATCTGCCGCGTCTTATCATAATGGACATGAACTTCGGGCAGCGTGTAGACGGCCGCGACGGCATAGAACTTCTGCGCCGGGTGAAGATTCTCGCGCCCGCGGTGCCCGTGATACTCATAACCGCCTGGGGTTCGATTCCGCTTGCGGTGGAGGGGATGAAATACGGAGCCTTCGACTTCATCACCAAGCCATACAACCCGCAGATGCTCCTGCGCAGTGTGGCAACCGCCCTTGAACTGACCGGGGGCGCGGATGATGCCGGAATCTCCGAACCGGAGTTCGACCGAAGTTTCATAATAGGCAGGAGCAAACTTCTCGAGGATGTATTGCAGACCGTAAGGCGTATCGCTCCAACAGACGCCTCGGTGCTCATAACCGGGGAGAACGGTACGGGAAAGGAACTTATTGCCCAGGCGATACACCGCAACAGCCGTCGCCGTCACGCGCAGCTCGTGATGGTGAACCTCGGCGGCATACCGCAGTCGCTTTTCGAAAGCGAGATGTTCGGCCATGCCAAAGGTGCTTTCACCGGCGCGGTCAGCAAGCGGATCGGGCGCTTCGAGATGGCCGACAAGGGTACGATTTTCCTTGACGAAATAGGTGAACTCGATCTCAACTGTCAGGTGAAGCTCCTGAGGGTACTGCAGCAGCAGACCTTCGAGCCGCTCGGCGAAAGCCGTCCGGTGAGGGTCGACACCCGCGTGGTGGCCGCCACAAACGCCGACCTCGGCGCCATGCTCGCCGACCGCACTTTCCGCGAGGATCTTTACTACCGCATCAGCACCATTACCGTCCATCTGCCCGCGCTGCGTGAGCGGCGCGAAGACATACCGCTGCTCGTAAGACATTTCGCCGCGCTCCACAGTCCGGCCGACACGCCGGAATTCAGCTCCGCGGCGCTCGAAACTCTTTCGAAAATGCCCTGGCGCGGCAATATCAGGCAACTGAAAAATGTGGTTGAACGGTGCATACTCATAAGCGGCAAGAAGCTGATAGATTCGGCCGACATTCCCGCTGACGATATAGAGGTTCAGGCGCGGCAGGGGGCAACTCCTCCGGTGGCTCCGACCCTCGAGGAGATGGAGCGTTCGGCGGTTCTCGCGGCCATCGAAAAGCATGGCGGGAACCTCAGCAATGCGGCCCTCGAGCTGGGCATAACCCGCCAGAGTCTCTACCGCCGTATGGAGAAATTCGGACTCAAGCTATGAAATTAATCCTCGCCGCAGCCCTGCTCCTCACGGCGGCGCTCGCCGCAGCAGCTCCGTTTTTCCTTGCGGGCACTCCTCTTTATGTCGGCGAGGCAGTCCTCGCGGTGCTCTTCGTGCTCGGGATAATCGTCTACCGCCGCGTGCTGCTGCCGGTTATGGCGCTCAAACACGGCATAGACCTGCTCCAGGCGCAGGATTTCAGCTCGCGCCTTGCGAAAGTCGGTTCGCGCGACGCCGACAACATAGGCGCCGTGTTCAACCGCATGATGGACGCGCTGAAAAACGAGCGTCTGCGTGTGATGGAGCGTAACCAGTTTCTCGACATGCTCATAGAGGCATCGCCCATGGGCATCGTCATCTACGATTTCAACGGCAGCATTTCCGACATGAACTCAGCCGCGCGGAGTCTGCTGGATAATGACGAACTGCGCTGCGCGACAGAAGAACTGCAGCGCGGGGAGGTGCGTACGGTGCGACTGAGCGACACGAGAATCTACCGGTTGTCGTCGCTGACGTTTCTCGACCGCGGTTTTCAGCGTCCGTTCGTGCTCATGGAGAGCCTTTCGGAGGAGGTGAGGAAGGTTGAGAAGGCTGCCTACGGCAAGGTGATAAGGCAGATGTCGCACGAGGTCAACAATACCGTGGCGGGGGTCACCCCTGTTCTCGACACTCTCGCAGCGATTGCCGACGACCCCGACCTTACAGAGACGGTGACTGCGAGCAGCGACCGGCTGCTCTCGCTCAGCCGCTTCGTGACAAACTACGCCGAGATGGTGAAACTCCCCGCACCTAATTTACACGAGGTGAATCTTACGGCGCTTGTGGAGTCGATGATTCCGTTTCTGGAAAGTCTCACAGCCGGCAGAGAGATTCGGATAAGCACAGATGTGGAGAGGGAGAATCCGGTCATACTCCGTGCCGACCCCGTGCAAATCGAGCAGGTGATAGTGAATATAGTAAAAAACAGCATCGAGAGCATAGCAGGGTCAACGGGGAGCGGAACGGTTACCGTAAGACTGACCGGACACGGACTGGAAGTGGCCGACAACGGCGGCGGTATCAGTGCGGAAGTGGCTGAGAATCTGTTCACGCCGTTTTTCACGACCAAAAACAGCGGCAACGGCATAGGGCTGATGCTCGTGAGCGAAATTCTTCATAACCACGGATTCGCGTTCAGCCTGCGCACGTATGCCGACGGGATAACCCGGTTCAGGATAAGGGTGTGAGTGCATTCAGGCTAATTTAGCTAAGTTAGCTACCAAAAACCAGCGCAGGCGCGCCGGGAACGGCGCGCCTGCGGACGGGGTTATTCCTCTTAGGTATTATTCCTCTTCTTTTTTCTTTTTGGGCGCGGCTTTGCGGGGTTTTCTGGCAGGTTTCTCCTCTTTCTTCTCAGCCTCGGCCTGGGCGGCTTTCTCGCGGAGAAGGTGTTCCTCGTTGAAGTGCTCCACGTTTTTGCGCATGGATTCAACTTCTTTGTTGAGGGTTTCGATTTCGCTCTCCTGGTTGCGGATGGTGGTGAGGAGGGCGTTGAGTTCCTCGTTTTCGATAGAGAGGGGGTACTGCTCTTCCACGCGGACGATGAAGTCGCTGAGCACGTTCATGTAGTTGGTGAACGCCTGGAAGGGAGTGTCGTAGGGCGAGAACATGGCGTGGACGGCACCGTCGGCCATGTGTTTGGTCGACATGTAGTAGAAGTGGTCGGACGCCTGGAGATAGTTCCAGTCCTGTTTGAGGCGGCGGTCGGAGCAGAGACGCACACGCTCAGCCACGGAGTAGAGCTTGTTGAAAGCCTCGTTCTGGAGTTTGTTGCCGAGCCATGCGGAGGTGTCGCGAGCTTCGTCGGCCCACGAGATGGGGTGCATTACCGACAGTTCAGCCACGGCCTTGAGTTTGGTGATTGCGGTTGTAGGAGTCCAGAATTCTATTCCTTTTTCCTCGGCGAAGCGGGGAAGCGCCTCGAGGAACTGGAAGATTCCGCTCTCACGGGGCTGCATCTCGCCGAAAGCCTCGAGGTTGAGGAATAGATTCACAATCTGCTCCTCCATGGGAGTTTCGGCAATCCAGTTGATGTATTTGTCGGCGGTAAGGGGATATGCGTCCCACTGAGGGTTGCTGAAACGGAATGCGATGTCGTCGCTGAGCTTGTCGTTTTTGAGCAGGAGTTTCAGTTTGGGCTGGGTAGCTGCCGCGTAGACGTAGTTGGGCGATTTCCATCCGAGAATGTGCTTGGCCCCTTCGGTTATGCATCCTTTGTAGCCCATGGAGTAGATCTGAGGCGCCATGTCGTCGCAGTATATCAGCTCGGTGTTGCGGAAGACTTTGGGCTTCACACCGAAGAGGTCGTGGAGCTTGCGGTCGTGGGCTTTGACCTGAGCCTCGAATTCATCGGCGTCGGTGAGCGAAGAGAGGGAGTGGGCATAGGTTTCGGCGAGGAATTCCACGCATCCGGTGTCGGCAAGCTTCTTGAGAAGGTCGATGAACTCGGGCACGTACTGCTCGAACTGTTCGAGGGCGGTTCCGGTGACGGAGATGGCGCAGCGGAATTTTCCGCCGGTCTGCTCGATCATCCGCAGAAGCGATTCGGCGGCGGGAATATAGCTACGGTGGGCTATGCGGGTGACAATATCGTCGTTGGCAAAGTCATCATAGTAATAATGGTCATTGCCTATGTCGAAAAAGCGGTATCTTTTCAGGCGGAACGGTTGGTGAATCTGAAAATAGAAACAAATTGCTTTCATGTTGCTTGATTTTTTGTAGGCTCAGGGCCGTTTATTTCTTGTTGATGACTTGATTGTAGATGTTGATGACTTTCTGACCGGCTTTGTCCCAGGTAATCTGATTAACTTCGTCGAGGCCGTCCTCGCGGAGCTGGTTGTAGAGGGCGGGATAGGTGACGATGCCGTTTATGGCGTCGGCCATGGCGTCGATGTCCCAGTAGTCGGTCTTGATGACGTTGGTGAGGATTTCGGCGCATCCGCTCTGCTTGGATATGATAGAGGGAACGCCCATCTGCATTGCCTCGAGGGGAGAGATGCCGAATGGTTCGGACACGGAGGGCATCACGTAGACGTCGGATGCCTTGAGCATCTGGTATACCTGATTGCCTTTCTGGAATCCGGGGAAGTGGAACTTGTCGGCGATGCCGCGCTCTGCGGCGAGGAGAATCATCTTGTCCATCATGTCGCCGCTGCCGGCCATCACGAAGCGCACGTTGTGGTTGTTCTTGAGCACCTTGGCGGCGGCTTCAACGAAGTATTCGGGGCCTTTCTGCATGGTGATGCGGCCGAGGAACGTGACCACTTTCTCCTTTGGTTTGGTGGTGGTTACGTTGAGCTGCTCGGGGGTGAGGGGTGTGACGGCGTTGTGGACGGTTGTGACCTTTGCGGGATCCATGCCGTAGTTGTTGATCACGGTGTCGCGGGTGAGGTTCGATACGGTGATGATGTGGTCGGCGTTGTTCATGCCGTCCTTCTCGATTCCGAACACGGTGGGATTTGGCTTACCGCGGGAGCGGTCGAACTCGGTGGCGTGGACATGGATTACGAGGGGCTTGCCGGTAACCTGCTTGGCGTGGATGCCTGCGGGGTAGGTGAGCCAGTCGTGGGAATGGATTATGTCGAAGTCGAGTGTACGGGCTATCACGCCGGCGCAGATGGAGTAGTTGTTGATTTCCTCCACGAGGTTGTCGGGGTAGCGTCCGGAGAACTCGAGGCATCCGAGGTCGTTGGTGCGCATGTAGTTGAAGTCGGCATAGATGTGGTCGCGGAGCTTGTAGTAAAGGTCGGGATCCATGAGTTTGCCGATGCGCTGCTCAACATAGTCGCGGTTCACGTCGCGCCAGGCGATTGGCACCTGCGACATTCCGATAATGTTGGCGAAATGTTTCTCTTCGTCGCCGAAGGGCTTGGGGATGACGAACGTGATGTCCATGCCGCCACACTCCCACATACCCTTGGTGAGACCGTAGCTGGCAGTACCGAGACCGCCGAGGATGTGAGGTGGGAATTCCCAACCGAACATTAATGCTTTCATTGCTTGTCAGAGGGGGTATGAGGGGTTGTTATTCCATGTTGAATTTTTTCAGGGTAGTGAGGGTGCGGAGCACTTCGGCCACGTTGGTGACGTGGCTTATGGCGCCGCGTCCGCGGAAGGGCGGGTTGCCGTCGTAGAGCTGTGAGAGTGAGCCGATGCAGCCCTGTGCCATTTCGTCTTCGTAGCCTATGAGCATTCGGTCGATGTAGCTTACGCCGCTGAGTCCGAATACCTTGAGATATGCGTCGGCGTAGAATCCCATGAGCCAGGGGCGTGCGGGGCCGTTGTGGAGCGCCATCTCGCGGTCCTCGGGCGAGCCGAGGTAGAAGGGGCGGTATCCGTAGCTCTTCGGCGAGAGTGTGCGAAGTCCTTTCGGTGTGAGGAGCTCGCGGGTGACGACGTCGAGCACGCCTTTGCGCTGACGGCGGTCGAGGGGGGAGTAGTCGAGTCCGATCGCCACGGCCATGTTGGGGCGCACGGATGGGTCGGCGTAGGAGCCGCTCACGTAGTCGTAGAGGTAACCGTAGTCGTTGAGGAACTTGTCGATGAACGCCGGTTTGATCTTCTCGGCGGTCTCTTTCCAGAGGGCGGCATTTCCGGCGAACTCCGGATTGTCTCCGGCGAGACGGACGGCGAATTCGAGGGCGTTGTACCAAAGTGCGTTGAACTCAACGAGGTAGCCGGTGCGGGGCACGACGGGGCGTCCGCCGAGCGAGGCGTTCATCCACGACATGGGTTTCTCTGTTCCGTTGGTGGTTACCATGCCGTTGGCGTCGATACCGAGATAGGGGTGGCCGCCCTTGAGCACGTAGGCGATTATTTCACCCACGATGCCGAGATAGCGGCTGCGGGTGTCATCCAGACCGTAGGCCTTGGCGTACTGCTGGACGGCCCATACGGCCCAGAGCGGGATGTCGGGGAGGTCGATGCCGATGATGCGGCTGTCTTTTTCGCCGGTGGCCATGAAATGGCGGAGCGCCGCGAGGGCGGAGTCGGCAATGCGTTCGAAGTCCTCGCGGTGGCTGATTGCGATAGTGGCGCCCGGGAGGGCCATGAAGGTGTTGCGGGCGAGAATCTTGCCCCAGGGGTAGCCGGAGAGGAGGAACATCTTGTCGCCGTCGACGAGATAGCACTGCTTGACGGCGTTTTTCAGACAGTTGAAGAACGAGGTGCGGCATGTTCTGCCTGCAACTTCCTTCTCATACATCTTCGAGAGGGAGCGGGGTGACACTTCGGAGAGTCCGGCGGAGAAAATAATCGACTCGCCTTTCTTAATGGGAATGTCGAAGTAGCCGGGCACCCAGAGGTCTTCGCAGTACGGAACGCCGCGCTCGAGATCCTTGACGTATTCAAACCCGTTGTACCAGTTTGGCTGGTAGGTCCATTCGGGTTTGTGGTTGAACTGCATGTAAAGGGTGGGGTATCCTTTGTAGAGGCATGCCGACACACCGTTCGGGACTTCGGGAATCTCAGTGTTGATGGCGTCGTTGGCAATGCACAGCTCGTTGGCCTCGCGGAAAGCGAGGACGGGGCGGAATCGGAGAGTTGTGGGAGAATGTGCCTCGACGAGTGTGTAGCGGATAAGGATGCGGTTCTCGTGGGAGATGAAGATTTTTTCTTTAGTAAGAATCACTCCACCGACGCGGTAGGTGGTGCGGGGCACACTTTCGCAGTCGTACTCGCGGATGTATTTGTGACCGTTGGGACTGTAGACGCCGCCGTTGTAACGGTGCAGGGCAAGGTTGAACGGAGCACCGTGCTGATAAACGGTGACGTCGAGCGATGAAAGCATAACATGCCACGAGTTTCCGAATTCGGGAATCGGAACCACGAGCAGACCGTGCTGTTTGCGGGTGTTGCAGTCGACAACTGTCGTACAGTGATAGGCACCTGACTGATTAGTGCGGAGCATCTCCAGGGGGAGCGACTGCTCAAGGTTAATCATCAGGTTTTTATCAAACTTCAGATAGCTCATCGATGAATAGTTTTATGTTATTTTTAGTATTAATGTCGTAGTCTTTCAGGTTGCATTCAAGCAATTGGTTAGATTTAATGCACGAATGTAGAAAATAAATCCCGAAAAAGCAAAAGAAATTATTAAAAATTAAGAAAAGGAAAGAAACGATGTTTTTAAGCATGGTTTTTTAGCCAAAAATCACGGCTCATTCATTTAAAACCACGGATAGCGAATCTGATGAATTCGGAGGCAACATCCCCCTTAAACAATATACTGATAAGCAGCGTATTGTACGAGGCTGTCTAACAACCAAAGTTAGGCAGTCTCTATTTTTATACACAAAATCTG